>Ga0265316_10003534_pt1 | contig 15776 bp, 9 predicted proteins | sample 4522metaG_FD_202092 | JGI IMG/M metagenome (GOLD analysis project Ga0265316, IMG submission 202092) | Rhizosphere microbial communities from Carex aquatilis grown in University of Washington, Seatle, WA, United States - 4-5-22 metaG | ecosystem: Host-associated > Plants > Roots > Rhizosphere >...
GTAGAGGATGCCCTCCGATTCCATGACATCGTACTGGAGCGGGTTTATGTACAGAAATGGACTTCTCCAGGCAATTGGCGCGATGCCGGTCGCCTGCGTCAATAGCTGCACGGAGACGCCAATTTCGCCGCAAAGAGTTTCCTGCACGTCCGGCTGGTAGGTCGCCGCCGTCTCCGTGCACGTCCCAACTGGCGTCGTCGCGAAGTCGAGCGCATGAATGACCGAATGCGCCCCGACTGGGCACATGCCAATCGCGCAGAGGTCCGACATGAGTGACGTCGAATAGTATCCGTCGACGTAATCGGTCGGAACCATGAAGCTGCCTTTCGCGCCGCGTCTCCCTTCCAAATTCGCCACCTGCAGGGCACCCGGCGCCCCCCACGCCCCCGGCTGCTGAGCATCCTCGGCGCACAAGTCGTGCGACAGGATCGCCAATGAGTCTTCCATACCCGGCACGGTATGCTTGATGACCAAGTGCCCGCGCGTCCCCTCGCGGAACGCTTCACGCAGAAACAATCCAGCCAGATCCCCGCTAGGCTCGAAGCAGTTGACGTAGCACCGCGTACTGTACGACGTGTGCAAGTTGTGTCCGAGCGCGTATACGGCGCCCTGGCCGGCCGTCCGCCGCGTGACCGCAGCTCCGACGGGGTTCCCCAGGACCATGGCAGACGCGAGGACTTGGGTATTCGAGTCAGCCGGAGTCAGGACGACTACCGTGATCGTTTCGCCCGAGCCAGGACTGTTGAGAACGAGGTTGTCCTCTTCCAGGCTGTCGAGAGCATTGGTCGCGATAGCGGGGGGGCCGTTGAATACGATCGTGTCCACGTCCGTCCGCCGTACCGTAGTGGTGGTCCCCGTCAGCTCCTGGGTCGAGCTGTTGTCGGCCAACACAGGCTCGAAGACCACGAGAATACCGCCCTGCTCTGCGTAAGCCTCCAGCAGTGCCTGTCGCCACGGGGCGAGATAGTCTTCTTCGAGATATCCAGGGATGATGACGAGCGGATACTGCGACAACGACGACAGCGCGCTGTCGAAATCTCCGGGAGAGGACGGGCGATCGTAAGGAACTCCCCACTGGTCCAGGATCGACGAAATATTGTCGATTTCCAGAGGGCCGTCCGTGAACAGGTAGGCCGGGACAAGGAGCAGCGCCCGGTCCAGAACGGAAGCCGGTGGGACATTGTCGACGACGCCGTCGCAATCGTTATCGACGCCGTCAACCACCTCTGGCGACGGCCCCGGTGCGAGGCAAATCGCCTCTCCGCCCGAGCACGACGCGTGGCCCGGATGGCAACTCGTCGGCGAAGTGCACTCGTTCACGGCTACAGGAAGGAGAAAGTCGACCAAGCCGTCGCAGTCGTTGTCGAGGCCGTCACACCTGGTTTCAACGGGCTCGTAATCTGGCCCGGAGGGACAAGGCGGCGGTCCGCCGTCAGGCGACGCCGAGCCGGCGTCTTGAGCGTACGACCAATTGGCCGCAACGACACAGAAGGCAAAGACGACGGAAGCGATCGTACTGCGCATGGTGGCACTCCTAGTCGTGCGGGAAATAAACGTCCGACGACCGAGCTTTCGCCTCGACGCCGGACCGGACGGGCTATTTCGCTCCTTCGGCGAGGGCCCTCCAAGAAGGGTAGTGGTGCACGGCAATGCCGGCGAACGACGGAAAGCTGCGAAGCGTGGAGGCGAGGCGAAGGAGCGTTTCATCGAAGCTCTCGGAAGACGCGCCGCAGAAGCTCACATAGGGGGGTTCGACGCACTTCGTTTCGACGGCGACCACGGCGGGCTTTCCGAGCTCGGTGGCGTGTTGGAGGGTCCGCGTTGCGACGGAGACGACGTCGGTCGCTTTGTTACGGTACGCCATCACGACGACGCCGTCGGAATGTTCGAGAACGGTTCGATCGAGGGACTTTCCGTCGACCATGCGCTCGGAGAGCCAGAACGGTATCGTATGCCACACGCCAATTGCCGCGGATCGACCCGTATCCTGCAGCGTCTCGAGAAGAGTCACATATTGTTTCTCCACGATCTCGGGCGATGTCTTCCACTCTTGAAGCAGATAGGGCTCGATGTCGAAGAGGACGCGATGCACAACCGGCAAATTTCTCCGGCCGAGCCGGTCGCCGAGGCGCTCAGCGAGTCGAAGAAAGGAAACTGCGTCGGCGTGGTGTGCGGCGAGAGCCCAGGAAGGATCGCCACCGACGAGCACGACCGCAACCGCCTGTGCGGCGGCTCCCTCGGCGAGCCTCGCAAATTCGTCGAACTCGCCCCCTGCGTCGTAGTCGGACGATGCCTGGACGAACAGCGTTCCGATGTTCCTCGATCGACTGAAGTCGAGCAGACTTCGTTGGGCCTCCGGCCTCACGGCAGTGTCGCGATCCCAGACCCAGGTCGAAATGCGCGCGGGCTCCCCGACTGCTTTCCTAGTCGGCGGTGTGCATCCTGAAGACATGAGCGTCGCATGCATCAGCAGCAGTCCTGAACCGAGGCATCCAGAGATCGCGAGCAATGGACTCATAGCGTGGGGCCCCCTGCGTCGCGGACGACATCGACCGCCGCGACCGGATCTTCGGGTCGACGGCTCGGCCAGAAAACGGGTGGGGGCGCTTTCCCCGTTCCCCAGCCGTCGAAGCCGCTCGGCGTAAACGGTGTCCGCTTCCAGCCGAACCAGAATCCTCCGAAAGGAACGTCGCCGAACCGAACGGAGCGAGCAGCGAGGAGAAGGGCGCGCCGCAGGCGATAAGCGATAGCCACTCTCGTGAGATTGCTCCGTAGTAGGGTAGCCTCCGGTGCGAAAGTCGTCGGCTCCCCGAAGCCGAAGGCGTCCCTGTAATAGCCAATGACGAGCGTAATCGTATTGAAGATGACGTGATAGGGAACCGCGGCGGGTAGCGCGAAGAGCTTGACCCACTCGGAGGGCGGGCTATCCGAGATCAAGAGAGCCACGACCGTCGCTATCAAGCGGCTGACGTAGTACCCGGCGAACGCGAGCACGGCGAACGCCATTGATGGCGGCGGAGCGCGGACTCCACAGAGTATCGCCACGGGCGCGGCCGCGAACATCGTGATCGTCGTAAATACGATCGTAGTATCGACCAGGAGCGGGATACCGACCGACCAGTGGTATATGAGGGACAGGCCGTGGCGTAAAAGGTCCTGCACCCTGGAGCTGTTCCATCGAAGACGCTGTTTGAAGAGGGCCTTCGCCGTGGTCGGTGTCTTGCTGAAAACCTTGGCAAGAGGATCGAATGCGACGGGGCGCGAGACGTAGAGAGCCAAAAGACGCCCGAAAGCATGGAGCGGCGTCCGAGGAAAATCGAAGTGGGGTCGCCCGTTTTTCCACGACGCGCTGCTCGCGAACCATCCCATCCACGTGTCGTCACCAGGGCCGGTGAGGGCCTCCGGCAACGGCCTCCCACGAAATTGCGAGAACCGGGGAGGAGGCGAGCCAATCCACCATCCAAGCCAGTCGCGCATTTTTAGTGTCTGCATGAAGCGTGCGTAGTACGGCGCGGCCAGGTAGATTTCCGACCAGGTGCAATAGAGCGCCCCGGAAACCTCCGCGGACGGCAGGAGCTTAAAGGGACCCTTGCCGGCCGTTATGGCCCCCAGATACTCACGGGCTACCGAGAGTGCGATCCAGTGTTCGGGCCTGAAGATCGAGCGCCAACCGTCGTAGCATTGCTCCAACGGAACGATGACGTTCGAAGTGACGATGTTGTGGGGGTGGCCGCCGAGCCAGCGCCGTCGCGTCAGACGATAGACCATTCGCTCGAGGGCCCCGGGGCCCAAGACGCTGTCGGCGTCCATGTTGAAGAAGAGCTCCGGAAAACGATCAATCTTCCCCTTTCCGACCAAGCTCTGGATATGCTCGACGCCTGTGTCCATGGCCACCGCTTTGCCACGCCGGTCTTGCGTGCCCGCAACGTAGAGCCGCACACCCTTCGGTACCGGCTCCTTCTCCGCCCAATGGACGAGGGCGCGGTGCAAGTTCGGTGCTTCGTCGGTACCGTCGATGCACGCAACGACGACCAGCGGTCCGAGATATCCGTTCGTTGCGATACTGCGCATCGCGGCGATCAAGCCATCGAGCTCGGCCTGCTTTCGAAGCAGCGTCGGGAGCACGACAATGGCGGATTTGGCGTTTTCGGGCTCGAGTTTGATGTCGGTAGGGAGGACTCCGGCTTTACGAAGTAGCCAGAGCGCGACGAGCAGGACGACGTCTGCCTGGTACAGAACCACGCAAGCGAGCAGCGCGCGCGCGAACGGCGTCACGTCCGCGAACGAGCGGATTGACGTGACGTACCACGCGAGCTTTTCCATGGCCGAATTCGCTCAGTGAGCCATTACGATCGCGGCCTCGCGAGCGGCTTCTGGTCGCGGCTGACCGCGCACCCGCAGGGTCCGTTGGATCACGGCGTACCGATCGGACATCTCGAGCTCGACGTATCGACCGCGGGCCGCGCTTCCCCATGGGTCGTCAGCCACGACCTCTCCGGGATACAGGTGTTTTATGCGCCCCGCTTCGTGGCAGTCGAAAAGAAACCAATTGCACACGTATACGGCATCTCCTGGATGCACGCCTTTCAGGTGCGGATAAGGCACGAAGGCGAGATCGATCTCGCGCTGGGTCGCCTGAAATTGCGGTGTCGACTCGAGCTCCCGCCGCAGTTTGTCCAGCGTTTCGACGCTTGACTCGGCGGCCCGCTCTCTTGCTTCCGCCTCGCGGCGCTCGGCCTGGAGCCTGGCAATCTGGAGTTCGACGTTGATGCGCACTTCATCGAATCGGACGACGTCGGGAGAAGCGTGGTCGGCGCTGCGCGAGCCGGTTGCGGAAACGTTGCTCCCCGCCCCGAAGAGCGCGGTCGCCTCGCGGGAGGCCTCGTCAATCGCGGCCGACACACGTGCCAGGTCCAGTTCCTTTTCGCTCAGCGTGACGCGGGTTCGCGCGAGCGTCGACTTTGCTTGTTCGAGCGCGGAGTCCGTGGCGACCCCGGCGGCGACGTTGCGCTCAGCGCGCTGCAGGGCGGCTTCGTCGCGAACGATCGCGTCGACCATCATGGCGCGCTGTCCTTCGAGAATCGACTTCTGCTGGCGCAATGCGGCCAATTGTCCATCGTGATCGCTCGTGCTCCAGCGAATGGCACTGCCGTAGGCGCCTTTCAAGGCGAGTAACTTCTCTAGGCTGACATCGATCGCGTCAATTTCGGCTTTTGCGCCGGTTCGCTCACTCTCGAAGCGTGCGCGATCGTCCTCCTCTTTGGCCTGTTGCATCCGGATTGCGAGCACGTCGCGACTATCCGGCGACAGCTGTAGAGGAGCCACCCATGCGTCCGTCCAGGCGAGGTACGCGGCTCGGCAAGCGACGAAGACACCGAAAGCAAGGGTGGCAAGCGCGGCGAGGGCGAGGAGTCGCGTCACCGCAGCGCTCCTCGGCCTCGGACCCGGTACGATGCCGCTGAGCACCGCTGCCGTGGGCGGCTGCAAATCGGTTAGGCGTTCCTTCTTGAGCCCCAAAGCCGACGTCGCTTGCATGAGAACTTCTCCGTGGCCGCCCGAGGTCTGCCCGCAAGGCTGGAGGTGCATGCGCGAGCCGAGCCCGCGCCATTTGCCTTTTCCTCAGCCTTGAAGTGCGTTGCGCGACCGTCACACCAGTGCAACACGCAATCCGCAATTGTGGACAGGTCGGACGCGGTGTGTGAGTAGTCGGGTTATTGAATACGGTCAATGCCCGGGAGTGGAGCTCAGGTTAATACGGTGTGACGGCCACGTGACCAGGCTGACGCGCCGGTCTCCCACGCCCTGGCTTTCGTCTCTGCCGGCGCCGGGGCGTTCCGGTCAGGAGTCGGCTCCGGCTACCGCGCCTTCCGCGCGTCGGTCTCCGCTTCGCGCATCCATTCCTCGCGCTCGGCCGGTGTCAACCCCCGCGGGGCCGTGAGTCGCCTGTAGTCGCTGGCCGTTGGTTCGTGGCCAGGTCGCTCTTTGCCTGGAGGTGGCCTTAGTGCGGGCGAACCGTCGGCGTTCTGAACGACGCGAGCCCCTCGCAGGTGTCGGGCAAGAGTAGAAGCGTGGAACGACGCAGCTCGGCCAGTCGCGATCATGGTGCCGCAGGCCATGCCATTTTCGACTCGATCGACGCGAAAGCGCTCAAAACCACCGAAGGCGTTCGCGGCGACTTCCCACAGCTGTCCCGTGGCGACCGTCATGGTCCTCTTTACTTCCCGGCAAGGCGCGCGTCTAGCACTTCACGAGGACTTCGCGTGGACCCGGCCGAGCATGGGGAGGAGAGAGGGCACGCGAGGACGATTTCGTAACGCCCGGGCACGCCGCGGAGCACTTGCGGCGCTACCCTGCGGCATCCGCCCGAGTGAGTCAGCGCACCGGTGAGCCTCCCATCCCGTTCACAAACCAGCGAACAGCACTCCGCTTCAGCCCAAGTTGCGCCCGCGCCGTCCGCCCGCCGGTCGACGACAAGCGGCCAAGTGACGTCGAGGAGCTCGAACGACTCATTTCGACGCCATCTCTGGCCGCTCCTCGTGCGCTACCGGTGGCACATTCTCGCGGCTTCGGTGCTCTGCGGTGTACACGGCGGCGCAATGGCGCTTCAGAACCTTTTTCCGAAGTGGTTCTTCGCCGACGTCATCGATGCGACCGGCATAAGTGCGTCCGAACGGTGGTCCCGGGTGGCTCGGCTGGGGATTCTCTATCTGGTCATATCCTTGTTCATGCGGATGGGTCTCTGGCACACGGGATACAGGTTCTTCACCTGGGCTCGCGAGCAAATCGCCTTTAATTTACGCGCGCAATTCTTCCGACACGTCAACCACCTTTGCCTCCGATTCCACGGGCAGCACCCATCGGGCGAGCTTCTCAGTTACTTGTTTGGCACCCCGCTGGCGAACGTGATGCTTTTCTTCCAGCACGCGTCGGTATTCGGACCCGGGTCCGTGGTCACAGTGCTGTGGACTCTCGGCGCAATGTGGGTTTGGGACCCCGCAATCGGCGCGCTGCTGACGTTTACTTCGGCGTGCAGCGTTCTCCTCATGGCGCACTCGCGCCAGCGGGTGCAGCGAATTCAATTGGACTTTCAGAGCATCGAAGGTGACGTGAGCGGGTGGGTCGCCGATCTCCTGCGCGGTAACAAGGCCGTGAAGCTCTATTCGATGGAGGCCCAGGTTCTCGAGGACTTCGAAGAACAGGCTCTTTTCATCGGCCGAAAATCGTATGAGCGAGACGTGCGCAGCCACATCGAGTGGATGAAACAAGAGGGTTTCAGCTACGTGTGTTACGTGGCGCTCATGGCGATGTGCACCTGGCGGGTGTACCAAGGCCGGATAGGCACGGGCGTCGCCGTCAGCTGTTTCACCTCGTTTCAAGGACTCTACGGCCCCCTGCAACAGCTCTTTCAGGGCTTCATGCTCTGGGGGGGGGCGTCGGCGTCGCTACAGCGTATCGGCAAGGTTCTCGACACGGCCAGCACCATTCCGGATCCAAACGAGTCCGCGCGAAACGTGCCGGCGCGTGGGGTTATCGAATTCGCTGACGTCACCTTTGGATACGAGGCTGAGCATCCCGTGCTCCGGGAGCTACAACTCGCCATTCCTTACGGCCAAAAGCTCGCGTTCGTCGGGCCGTCCGGCGCCGGAAAGACAACGATCGCACAACTTGCGCTACGGCTATACGATCCCAGTCTAGGCGAAGTCCGAATCGGCGGAATTGACGTTCGCCAGTTCCGAGGTGCGGAGCTTCGCAAGCGCATAGGCGTGGTGCCTCAAGACCCGTTCATTTTTCGCGCGTCGATCCGCGACAACGTTCGGGTGGCGCGCCCCGAGGCGTCCGACACGGCGATTCGACGGGCGTGTGAAATGGCCAACGCCTGGGAGTTCGTGCGTGGCCTTCCCGGGCAACTCGAGGCCCGCGTAGGGGAGGGAGGTTCCACGCTCTCGGGTGGCCAGCGGCAACGGCTGGCGATCGCGAGGGCGCTCCTTGCCGAACCCGATTTCTTCATATTCGACGAGGCGACGAGCGCGCTCGACACCGTCAGCGAGAAGCTCATTCAAGACGCCCTCGAGAAGAACCTCGCGGGTCGAACGGCTATTTTCATCGCGCATCGGTTGGCCACTGTGAAAACGTGCGACCGCATCGTGGTTCTCGATGGTGGACGTATCGTGCAGGACGGCACCTACGACGAATTGATTGCCCGCTCGGGCCTTTTCGGAGACCTGGTCCGCGGACAGCAGCTCAGAATGTGATTGGCGCAGCGCGTTGAGGTCGTGTGCACAGCGACACAGCGCCAACTGCATTCTATTGGCGCGGTCAAGCGAAAAGCTCGCGGAGCTTTGGAAACGAGAAGTGCTTGACATCGACATGCCTGTGAAACAAGGTCGCAGCGGCCGACACCGAAAAGTGTCGCGCTTGCGGAAGGCACAACCATGGCAAATCGATACGGGTGGTCTGCGATTCTCGTTCTGGCCGCCCAGGGCCTTCCAAGTTTGGCGAGCGCTCAGGCGCCCTCCTCGCCCGGCGCCGAAACCGCCCCGCCGCCCGAACCACCCACGGAAGCGCCGTCTTCTCCCGCGCCGCCGCCGCCACCACCCCCGGCCGCCGAGCCCACGCCGCCGCCACCGCCCCCTGCCTCGACAGCCATGCTGCCCGTCGCGAGCCCCCTTCGGATCGAGGGCAAAGACGGAAGCATTCGGCTCGGGCTGCTCCTGCAGCCCACCTATGAAGCGCTCGGCAGCGCGACCGCCGACGGGTTGAACAACAACCTCTATCTGCGACGCACGCGGTTCATGGTGGGCGGAACGCTGTTCGGGCACTTCGAATATTTCGTCGAGACCGACTATCCGAATCTGTTCAAGGCCAACGCTGAAGGGATGAAGCAAAGCCCCGGCCTGAACATCCAGGACGCCTTCGCGACGTACAAGCCGCTGGCCGATCAAATCAAGCTCGACGCCGGGTTCATGCTGCCGCCCTTGGCCCACAATGCGTTGCAGGGCGCCACCACGCTTTATAGCTGGGATTACTTCTCGAACTCGTTCCGCAGCTCGGACGTGTTTCATAGTTTGACGCCGAGTCCCGTCGGTCGCGATTTGGGCGCGCAGTTGCGAGGCCTCCTTCTGGACGGGCACGTTGAATATCGCGTCGGCATGTTCCAGGGCTTGCGAAACGCGCCGGTCGCCGCGATGGCTCCTGCGAATGCGCAGGTCGGAGGTCAGAACTTCTTCCGGGTCGCTGCACGGGTTCAAATCAACTTACTCGACCCCGAAACGGGATTCTTCTACAACGGAACGTACCTTGGGGCGAAGCGCATTCTCTCGGTCGGCGGTTCGTACGACTTCCAGGACAACTACAAGTACTGGGCGGTGGACGCGTTTCTCGACATGCCCCTCGGACCGGGAGTCGTGACCGCGCAGGTCAACGTGGCCCAGTGGGACGGCGGAACGTTCATTACGCCGGTCGCTCCGGCGACCGCAATTCCGCTGCCGAAACAGACGGCCATCATGGCGGAGGCGGGCTACCTCATCGCACCGATCATGTTCAGTCCCATCGTACGCTTCGAGAACCGGACCTATGCGTCGTCGCCGACTGCGCCGCCCCCGGACGAGACGCGTTATTGCGGGGGCGTCGCGTTTTGGCCGTTTGGCCATAACTCGAACGTGAAAGCGTTTTACACCCGCATCGAACCCGGTTCGCCCGACCACGGCTACAACCAGTTCGACTTGCAGTGGCAACTATTTTTCTATTGAGAGGGCGGCACCGCCGGCTTCTGGGCAGCGGGCGCAACCACGGCGAAGGCGCGTTTGCTCCTATCTCGGCGGCGGTGCCTAATCTGCCGTCATCGCCACACGACTGAAACGCGCGGCGCCATGGCAAGGACGTGGGCGCCGCGGCCCCGATCTTCCCCTGAATCCGTGGGCAGAATCCCCCCGTCGATTTCGTCGACGCCGCGCGCCCACGGCAGGGAAACCAGATAGTCCCTACGCCCGTCCAGATTCGTCACCACGAGCCTATTTCCATCCTGGGCGAGGTCGAATCGGGTCGATCGCTCCCCCAGCGTGTCGACCAGGTCGACTGAGCTCGGGGTAGCTCCGTCGAGTACGCCGCATACGAGCTGGACTCCCGCCGCGTAGTCATAGTCGACACGGCTGCTCTCTGGCCCCATTGTCAGCACCGCGTTGGGCCGAATCCAGAGCGGGAGCCCGAAGAAATCGAGCACATCGAAGAACCACCGGCCGCCGCGTCTGACCTCTCCTGTCAGGAGATGGACCCAGTCGCCGTCCGGAAGGTAGTATTCCGCTCGGCTCTCGTGAAACACTGGGGCTACCAAGAGGCTTCCGCCGAGCATGTATTGCCGGTCGAGCGTGCGGCAGGTCGGATCACCCGGAAACTCGAGCACCATTGCGCGCATCATCGGCACACCCGTTCGGTGCGCTTCCACTGCGGCCTGCATCAAATAGGGCATGAGGCGGCACTTGAGGCGGGTAAAGTGCCTCAGGACATCGACGGCCTCTTCGTCGTAGAGCCAGGGAACGCGGTAGGACGCGTTGCCATGGAGCCGACTGTGAGACGACAATAGCCCGAACGCTATCCAACGCTTGTAGACGCCAGCCGGCGAGGTGCTCTCGAAACCGCCGATGTCGTGGCTCCAGAACCCGAAGCCGGACATTGCCAGCGAGAGGCCGCCGCGGAGACTTTCGGCCATCGACTCGAAGGTACCGTACGAATCGCCACCCCAATGCACGGGGAATTGCTGGCTCGTCGCGGTGGCGGACCTGGCAAAAACGAGTGCCTCGCCGGCGCCCCGCTCGGCTGCGAGAACTTCGAAGACCGTCTTGTTGTAGAGGAACGTATAATAATTGTGCATTCTCTCCGGATCGGAGCCGTCGAAGTAGACGACGTCGGTCGGAATTTCCTCTCCGAAGTCCGTCTTGAAAGCATCCACTCCCATGCGTAGCAATCGCCGGAGCTGATCTTGATACCACGTGACTGCGCTTGGATTCGTGAAATCGACGAAGCCCATTCCGGCTTGCCATCGGGACCGCTGGTAGACGTCGCCGTCGGGGCGCGTGAGCAAGAACCCGCCGGCCACGCCCTCCTCGAACAAGTGGGACCGCTCCGCTACGTATGGATTGATCCAGACGCAGATATGCAGGCCCTTGTCTTTCAGTCGTCGGAGCATTCCTTCGGGATCGGGGAATACGTCCTTGTCCCATTCGAAGTCGACCCAGTGATGCGCCTTCATCCAAAAGCAATCGAAATGAAAGACGTGAAGCGGAATATTTCTTTGCAACATTCCGTCGACGAAGCCCATGACCGTTTCTTCGTCGTAGTCCGTTACGAACGACGTCGTCAGCCATAGCCCGAACGACCACGCCGGCGGCAGCGCCGGAAGCCCGGAGAGCGCGCTCAAGGACCGGAGGACATCCTTCGGGGCCGGCCCGTGAATCAGGAAATAGTCCAGGTCTTCTCCGGGAGTCGCGAACTGGGCGCGCATCACTTGTTCGGTGCCAATCTCGAACGATACCCGCCCGGGAGAATTGACGAACACGCCGTACCCCGCGCTGCTCAAGAAGAACGGCACGTCCTTGTAGCCTTTGTCCGAGCAGGTTCCGCAGTCGTCGTTCCACATGTCGACGGATTGCCCGTTGCGCGCCAGCGCCTGAAAGCGCTCCCCGAGCCCGTAGATGAGCTCTCCTGGACGCAGAGTCAACTGCTCCCGGAGGAAGCGACCATGCCCCTTCTTGTCCATCAATCCGGCCGCCTTGTAGGGACTCGATGTCACAGGCTCGTCGGTCTCCGCGTCGAGGAACTGCATGCTCCAAGGTTGCTTGGTGACGACGAGTCGTAACCTGCCGGAGGTCAGGGTCGTCGCTCCCGCGGAATCGTGTGCATCGAGCGGCTTCGGCGTCGCGTGGAGGGCGTACCAAGGTCCTCGTTGCCGTCGACCCTTGTAGTGCGTGACTTGGATGCGAAAGACGTTGTCGGCAGGGGAGGTGACGTGGACCGTGAACGTGTCGCCCTGAAGTGTCGCCCACCGCTCCGTCTCGGCGCGGCTGAAGACGTGGAAGATCGCCTCCCGGTCGGACAGCCGGACTTCTTCCACGCGCGTCAAATAGACGGGCGTTACGTCGGGCAACATCCGCCATGCGCCGTCTCCAAACCGCATGCAGCCTCCGTAAACGAAGTTCAGCCGGGTGCGCCCGCGAACACGGGGCGCAGTCGGCGGTAGAGGTCACGATATACGTCGAGCCGGCGAAGATAGGGGTCTCGCAAGGACTCGTCCGGATCGACCCGGCTTACGACGGGTGGCGCCGGACAAACGCTTCCAACGGGTTCCCCCGTGACCGCGATCCGGGCCAAGCGCGCGGCGCCAAACGCGGGCCCGAGGTCGGCGCCACGGCGAATCAGCAGGGTTTCACCGAGGACGCTGGCAAGAACCCGAGTCCAGAGCAGGCTGCGAGAACCTCCCCCGATGACGGTTATCTCGCGAGGAGCACCTCCCGCCTCTCGTAGCGCCTGAACTCCGTCGGCGAACGCGAAAGCCACCCCCTCGAGGACGGCGCGACCGAGGTCTGCGCGCGTCGTCTCGTGCGTTAGGCCGAAGAACACGCCTTGCGCTTTTGGATCGTTGTGTGGGGTTCGCTCTCCCGACAGGTAGGGCAAGAAGAGGACCGGACTCGGCCTCGACCCGCTTGCTTCGATTTCGTCGAGGAGCGCCGCCTCGTTGCGCGCGCCCGTGGCCGAGACGACCCACGAAAGGCAACTGGCCGCGCTGAGCATCACGGACATTTGGTGCCACGTATCGGGGATGGCGTGGCAAAACGCGTGAACGCCGCCTGCGGGATTGGGGGCGAATTGTTCCGTGACGAGGAAGACGACTCCGGAAGTGCCGAGCGAAAGCAGGGCCTGGCCTGGGTTCACGACGCCGGCTCCTACAGCGCCGGCTGCGTTGTCACCCGCCCCCGCTGCGATGATGGGAGCGGTCGAGAATCCCCACTCCTTCGCCAGATCCGGCCGCATGGTCCCCGTGGGCCGAGGGCCTTCGAAGACGCGAGGCATGGAGTTGACCGGCAAGCGGCAAGCGGCCAGCATCGCTGGAGACCATCGGCGGTTTGCGACGTCGAGCCACAACGTGCCCGAGGCGTCGGACACGTCGGTGGCCAGGTCGCCGGACAGTTCGAGCCGGAGCCAGTCTTTCGGCAGCAGGACGTGCGCCGTCTTCGCGAAGATGGCGGGCTCGTGGCGCTCGACCCATAGAAGCTTCGGCGCGGTGAATCCGGGCATGGCCGCGTTCCCCGTGATACTCCGCGAAGCGGGCTCGCGCGCCTCGAGTTCGGCGCATTCGGCGTGGCTCCGGCCGTCGTTCCATAGGATCGCTGGACGAAGCACATTCAGGTTCGCGTCGAGCAGCGTCGCGCCGTGCATCTGCCCCGAAAGGCCGATGCCCCGAACCGCGACGAAAGCGTCGCGCGAGGAACTTCGCAGTTGGTCCATGGCCTTGCACGTCGCGCTCCACCAAAGCGCCGGCGACTGTTCAGACCACAGTGGCTGCGGACGTTGAACCGTCAGCGGGGCGCTTGCCTCCGCGACGATGTGCTGATCATCGCCGACCAGCACGGCCTTCACGCTGGAGGTTCCGACGTCGATGCCGAGATACATGGTTGGCCTCCTTTCCTGGCCGCCGTGATCAGCGTCTCGGAATTTGAATTGTTCTCGCGTTGCCCGGATTGATGCCTCCGGGGGGAATCTGTCCGCCTTGAGCGGCGATGACGAAGGAGATCACGGCCCAGTAGTCGTCCGGCTTGAGCTCCATCGCACGGGATTTCGGCATGTGCTCGCTCGTGAAGTCGTACAGATTTTGGGCATCGCGGAACGGGTCCCGCCATGGCGCCCCCGCCGGGCGGCTCTGAATCTGGATCTGGATTTGTTGGGGGTCCTGGATTGTCGCGCTTGGGCCCGAATTGTCGCGTGGAAACTCGGGCAGTGCCCCGGGTCCGAGAATCGGTGACGCGCCGGCCAAGCCCTCGCCGTGCTCGCCGTGGCAGCGAGCGCACTCGCGCGAGAAGACTTCGGCACCCGCGCTCGTCGCCGCGCGCGCCTTGGCGAAGTCGGCGTCGGTCGCACCGAGCTTGGTCGCGCTGCACGCGAAGGCTGACAGCGCGACGATGGCCGGCGCGCACATGAAAAGCTGGCGTACAGCGCCGAGGCGGAAGAACATCGGACTCTCCTTTTGCCCCGCCAGTCCTATCCGGTTTGGCCGCTTTCGTGTAGCCGTTTCGCGCGGCGCGTCAGCAAAACGAACCCGCTCGGATTCGAAGCCGACCTTGTATGGCGGCTGCCGGCATGAGAAAAGGCGGCCCATGAAGATTGCGACCCGGCTCCTCTGGACCACTGCCGAGGCCCTGCTGTCCGCCGCCGGGTTTTCGCTGGGATGTCAGGTGTGCCCGTGCCAGATGGCCGGCGTAGCGGCCCCGACAGGTCAGGGAAGTGCAGGAAGCGCGTCCACGACCGGCGCTTCGGCCAGCAGCGGCAGCGGCTCGGCGCTCAGCGTGCCGTACGATTGGAAGAACGTGACGATTCTCGGCGGTGGTTTCGTCAGCGGGGTGGTCTTCAGCCCGGTCGAAAAAGGCCTCGTCTACGCACGGACGGACGTAGGCGGCGCGTATCGTTGGAACGGCGCCGACCAAACGTGGATCCCGCTCAATGATGACCTTCCGCGCGACTCGAGCTTCATGGGTATCGAAAGCATTGCGCCCGACCCAGTCGATCCGAACCGAGTGTACGCCGCGGCGGGGACGTACGTGAAATCCTGGGCTGGCAATGGGGCCATTCTGAAGTCGGAAGATCGCGGCAACTCGTGGACGCGCATCGACATGCCCATTCAAATGGGCGGAAACGAGAACGGCCGCTCCAACGGCGAGCGGCTCGCCGTGGATCCCGATCAACCGAGTATTCTTTATTTCGGGTCACGCGCCAAGGGTCTCTGGAAGAGCACGGACTCGGGAGCGACCTGGCACTCTACGAGTTTTCCGGCGCAACAAGATCCGGAGAACATCGGCGTGGTTTTCGTCGTATTCGACAAGACAAGTGGTGTCCGGGGCAAGCCGACACCCGTGCTCTACGCCGGCGTCGCTCGGACCGATGGGGGTCTCTTCAAGAGCATCGACGCCGGTGCTTCGTGGAAACTCGTGCCCAATCAGCCGCTCGGGATGATGCCGAGCCACGCTGCGTTCGATTCTCGCGGCACGTTGTACCTGAGTTACGGAAGCGGACCGGGACCGAACGACGTGGTCGACGGCGCGGTGTGGAAGTACGACGCCGGGCAAAACGCATTTACCAACGTCACGCCGGCCGCGCCCAATCGGGCCAGCGACAAATTCGGGTATGGCGGCCTCTCGGTGGACGCCGCCCATTCAGGGGTCGTGATGGTGAGCACGATTGACCGCTGGACAAAGGGCGACGAAATCTTCCGCACGACCGATGGCGGCAAGAACTGGAAGGCGATCGGGCCCAAAGCCGTCAAAGACGAGGCGGGCGCGAGGTATCTTTACTGGGACGCCGACAAGCCGAGCTCGGTCGGCTGGATGGGCGACATCGACATAGACCCGTTCGACTCGGGGCACGTGTTTTACGTCACCGGTCAAGGTATTTGGGGAAGCGACGACGCCAATGCGGTCGACGCCGAAAAGCCGACGCACTGGAGCTTCCGAGACCGCGGGCTCGAGGAAACCGTCGTGGCGGACTTGCTGAGCCCACCCGCCGGCCCGGTGCTC
>Ga0265316_10003536_pt1 | contig 15771 bp, 8 predicted proteins | sample 4522metaG_FD_202092 | JGI IMG/M metagenome (GOLD analysis project Ga0265316, IMG submission 202092) | Rhizosphere microbial communities from Carex aquatilis grown in University of Washington, Seatle, WA, United States - 4-5-22 metaG | ecosystem: Host-associated > Plants > Roots > Rhizosphere >...
GCGGCGATGTCGAACACGGCGACAGCCTGGGCAACAGCGGCGTGATCTCGTCGGGCGACGTGCAGTGGATGACCGCTGGCAGCGGCATCCTGCACCAGGAAATGCCCAAGGGCGATCCCCAGGGCGCGATGTACGGTTTCCAATTGTGGGCCAACCTGCCCGCGGCCAACAAGATGATGGACCCGCGCTACCGCGGCTTTGTCAGCGCGCAGATTCCCGAGGCCGCGCTAGCGAACGGCGTTCGCATCAAGGTCATCGCCGGCGCCGCGGATGGCGTGACCGGCCCGGTGCGCGACGTGGTCACTGCGCCCGAGTATCTCGACGTCACCGTGCCCGCGGGCGTGACCTTCACTCGGGCCACAGCGCGCGGCCACACCGTGCTGGCCTACGTGATCGGCGGCAAGGCGGTGTTCTGTCAACAAAGCGATCCCTACAGCTACGAGGCCGAAGGCGGCAACTACTTCGACATGGAACGGAACGCGCAGTTGGGCGACGGCCACATGGTGATCTTCGCCGACGGCGACAGCGTGACTATCAAGGCCGGCGACGAGCCGGCGCGCTTTCTGCTGATCTCAGGCAAGCCCATCAAAGAGCCCGTCGCTTGGTACGGACCAATCGTGATGAACACGCAAGAGGAGTTGCGAATCGCGTACGAGGAATTGCAAAACGGCACCTTCGTAAAGGTGCGTGGCAGCGGCAAGTGACTACTTTGCCGTGACGGACACGACGTCCAGCTGCAGGAACTGGCCGGCGTAGGCCTGCGGCGCGGGCGGGATCCCTGGCACGACCAGACTGGTGACATTGGCCATCTCTTTCTGATTCTGGCCGTCGACGCTGAAGGTAAGCGCCGATTTGCCTTTCATGGGGACGCTCACCGTGTAGTCGACAGTGTAGACCGCGTGCTCGATCGTCGCGCCCCAGTTGAAATAGTAGGTCTGCTTGGGATCCGGCACGCTCAGACTGTAGATATTGAAGGTGGCATCGAGCTTCGTGCCACCGATGCAGAAAGGCGCCTGCGTGCCGGCGGCGCAACCCGAGTACGTCATCCACTCGACCACTCCGCGCACGCGCAGTTGAACATCGTAGACGGTTCCCGTTTCGCCGCCGATGGCGAGTGCATGGGTCTGCTTGTCCACCGCGACGGTCGTCGTGCAGACGCCAGCCTCGGTCGTCATGACGTCGCAAGGCAGCTCGACACGGAACCCCTGCAACTGGGACGCGATGGAGAGCAAGGCCGCGTCCGAAGGAACGTCGGCACCACCACCCGAGTCGGCGGGAGCAGGCGCGTCGGGCATCGAGCCATCGCTCGGCTGCACGCCACCGTCCATCGCGCCGGAAGCGCCACCCGTGCCCCCCGCACTGCCTCCCGTCGACGAACGCGTGTCACCCCCGGCGCCCGAGGCGCCACCCGTGCTCCCTGCGCCGCCTCCCGTGGATGAGCGCGTGTCACCACCCGCGCCACCCGTGCTCCCCGCGCCGCCTCCCGTGGATGACCGCGTGTCACCCCCCGTGCCAATGACGCCACCCGTGCTCCCAACGCCGCCTCCCGTGGATGAGCGGGTATCGCCGCCCGTACCAAAGACGCCACCTGTGCTCCCTGCCACACCTCCCGTAGAGGAGCGCGTGTCACCGCCCGTGCCAAAGACGCCACCTGTACTCCCCGCGCCGACCTCGTAGCGTTCGCCTGCCGACCCGCTGTCGCCTGCCGCGTTCGATGACGGCGAGCCACAGGCAGCGCACAGGAGAAGTGACGAAAGAAGAAGGTGTCTCATGGTCCGTGCAATAGCTTGTTGCCAACTCGATCCGCCTACAGAACTCGCGTCGCGGTCAGCAAGCGCAGTTTACCCCATCGCGTGGCTAAGCATAGCGCCGCCGGTTTTGGCTCTAGGCGACGTGGTCCAGCGGATCCAGCGGATCATTGATCCATCCGCCCATCCAGCAGATGATACCCTTGCTCGATTCGAGCCTGCCAAATGCCCGCAAACGATCCGCTGAAGATTTCCGGACAGCTTGTCGCCGAAAAGTACCGCATCGAGCAACTTGTGGGCGAAGGTGGCTTCGCCGTGGTGTACCGGGCCGAGCACACCATTTGGAAACAGCCGGTGGCCGTGAAATTCTTCAGCGGCCTATCGCAGGCCCCGGCTGAGCACAGAGAAGAGCTGCTACATCAATTCATCCAAGAAGGCGCTCTGCTGACCGAGCTTTCCAGCCAAACCGCGGGCATTGTACAAGCCCGCGACGTCGGCGCCTGCACCACACCCGATGGCCACTGGGTGCCCTACATGGTTCTTGAGTGGCTCGACGGATCACCACTTGACGCCATTCTTCGGGAAGACCAGCGCCAGGGGCTCGCATGGGGTGAGGACGAAGTGGTCGGCTTCCTGAAGAGGATCCTGCCCATTCTCGATGTGGCTCACCGGCGAGGCATCGCCCACCGAGACATCAAGCCGGCAAACATCTTCATCATGGGCAGCGCTGCTCGCGCGCCAGAAACGCCCTGCAAGCTGCTGGATTTCGGCGTGGCGAAGATGGTTTCCGAGCATGCCAAACTCAATGCGGCGCTTGCGAAGACCGGCGTGGCCATTACCTCCTTCACGCCCCGCTACGGAGCGCCCGAGCAATTTGCGCGCAGCTACGGCGCCACAGGACCATGGACAGACGTGTACTCGATTGCCCTGGTGGCCAGCGAGATGCTGGCAGGCAAGGTCGCGCTCCAGGGAGAGGATCTCGTCCAGTTCGGATTCTCGTCGGCCAATCCCGCGCAACGACCCACCCCACGCTCCCTGGGAGCGCAAGTCTCAGACCAACTGGAAGCGGTGTTCGAAAAGGCCCTGGCCGTGCGCCCGGCCGACCGTTTTCCCAATGCGGGAGAGTTTCTCGAAAGTGCCCTCGCGGCGGCGGGGCAGCTCGCACCCACGGGTTTCAATCCGGCCACAACGTCCCAACCGCAGTCTGCCCCACCTGCAAATGCCCAGCTCGCAGCCACGGTCCTCGTTCCGCCTGACACCCAAGCCGCTTCTGCTTCCACGACGAAGCCAGAGCCCCGCCCCCCAAAAACAAGCAATCTCGCGACGACGTTGATCATGATTATCCTGTTGCTTGGCAGCGCCGTCGCATTCAGCGCCACCGAACTCAAGGGTGCCAGAGCAACCCGTGCCCTGTTCTTTTCAGCGGTCAATACGGTGAAGGCAAAAGCTGCACAGTGGATTCCCATTTTGCACGAGAGCGCTCAACAAGCCATCAGTCGCGCAGTAGCCAGCCTCCCCAGCGCCGGCGGCCAAGTTGCAACGTCCCCCGAGTGCCCACCCGGCACGCGACGTGTGCTTTCGCCTACGATCGATGACCAGAGCACGGGGGCCAGCCACGGGGAGCCACCTCGCGACACCCTGACCAACGCCGCCTGCATCGACGAGCACCCCGTCAGCGAGCTTGACTACTCCGCATGTACTCCGTGTGAGCAGCCAAGACTGCCCTCTGCGAAGACAAGAACTAGAACAGCAGCGCAGTCGGAGTTCTGCCTAAGCGGCAACAATGCGACAGAAGCTCCCATCCAATGCATTACCTGGAAGGAAGCGGGCACCTACTGCCAGAGCCGAGCGAAGAGGCTCCCCACCCAAGATGAGCTACGCGCCGCAACTGATCGAGCGACGGCTGAGCCACGCATGGAGTGGACACTTCCGGCGTCCACACCGAGCCGCGACAGACTTCTTCCATTTCGTTGCATCGGCGACCAATAGTCGGGCCCCCACGAGCAGTTTCCTCACCTCCGCAGAACGCGTCGCCAGCCTCGCATCACTGCGTCGTGAAACTGCGCTACTATGAAAACAAACAACACCGGCTCCAAGAAGAACTTGAAGCGGTGGTTCTCGCCCTGCTCAAATAGCAGCGAAACCACAAGAATGTAGAGCGCGGGCAAGAGGATGCCCACTCTGCACGCGTAGTCCTTCTCTCTTCGCGCTTTCACAAGCCAAATCACGCCAGCCAAACACAAAAGTACAATCAGGACTGGCCCAGAAAAGACCCCGTCGTAAGCGGATTTCCACGGAAGGCCTTCGATGATCTTCGGTGGGGAGTAGTTGCTCGATGGTCTCAAGTAGATTTGGAGATTGTTGTAGTAGGACCGCAGCAGGACGGGCACGGGAGTTGCCGAGAGATAGTCCCTGTACTCGCCCTTGAGCTGCCTGTCGAACTCCAGGTAGCAGAGGTTGTTGTAGTTGAGAGTGCCGGTCACTTTGCTCTTTCGCGTGAGGACTTTCGGCAAGGTATCGGACAATTCTCCCACCGGGTCGACTTCGTAGGGCCAGGTATACTTCGTGATTCCGGCGGAACGGACCAAATTGAGTCCGGTAAATGAGGATGTCGTGAGAAGGCCAAACTGGTGGTACTGCTTCGCAACGTAGGAGCCACAGATTCCACCGGTTATCAGCAAGAAGAGCACGACGGCGCGCCACGGCACCTTCAACAAGCATAGGGAAACAGCCATGACTAGAAGAAAAGGCAGTTGAAAGAGCGACCTGAAGAAGAACAACAGCAATACCGCGGCTGTGACTGCGAAAATGGAGGAACCACCGCGTCTCAGTTTCCACAGGGAGTAGTACATCCACAGAATAAGGACGCTGGCCAGCAATGTGGTGTCCAACAGTGTTGAATACAACATGGCGGCGGGATGGAGCAGGAACAAAAGGGAGGCAAGAAGGGCGGTTTCCTGGCCCACGAGGCGTGACAGCCACTGGAATATCAGCAGACCACCCAGGCTGTAGAGGATTGCCCACAGAACGTAGAGGCCGAGGTCCACCTGCTGGAGAGCAGCCCGTATATCAAGCGAAGGCCAGAGATGGACAAGAACCGTCCTGACAAAGTCGAACCCCGGAGGTTGAATGTGAATGTAGTTGAGTGATTCGACGGGCGCGTCGCGAAGGTCCTGTATGGACACGGTATGCATGAGGGTTTCGGATGACCACCAGTGGTATTGATAGCCATTGATCAGATAGGGCTGGGACTGATGTCGCAAGGCAAGCTGAAACAGAAGGCCGATGAGCAGAACGGCGGCGCCGGCAATGGGGAGCCTGTGCAGCCCAAGACGCGTTCGCCAAGAATGGATAGAGCGACTGGTGCCGCGAGCTCGGGCTCCTGGTGACCTGGTAATGACCACGGCCGAGAGTCTATCTCATGATGGACGGGCCGAGATAGTTCGTTGAGACAGCTGGTCGAGGCAACTACGGGGTAATGCGGCCGATCTTGTTGCCAGAGGCCTCCGCGAACCAAATGTTGTCGTCGGGCCCGGCGGTGAGGCCAACGGGATAGGCGTCCGCGGTCGGAATATCGCATTCGGTGATGGTACCCGTCGGGGTGATGCGGCCGATCCTGTGGATGGTGCCAGCGATGTCCCCAAACCACATGTTGCCGTCGGGCCCGCCCGTGATGTCAGAGGGAGAGCGGTCCCGGGTTGCAAAATGGAATTCGGTGATCGTACCTGTGGGGGTGATGCGGCCAATCAAGCCGTCGGAGGTGGCGTCGGTGAACCAGAGGTTGCCGTCGGACCCGGCTGCGATGCCATAGAGAGCGTTGTTCGACGTGGAAAGTGGGAATTCGATGACCGTCCCGCTGGTGGTAATGCGGCCGATCCGGTTGCCGCTGTTTTCCGTAAACCAAAGGTTGCCATCTGGCCCGGTCGCAATGCGAAAAGGCTGGCCATAGTCCGTTGGAATCGGGAATTCGGTGACCGTTCCACTTGTGGTGATGCGGCCGATAGCTCCGTGGCCGGCGGCCTCGGTGAACCAAAGGTTGCCGTCGGGCCCAGCCACAATGCCATGGACGAGAACGCCATCGCTTGGAATGGGAAACTCGGTGAACGTCCCAGTCAGGCTGAAACGGCAGATGCCGCTGGGATCGCAAGGAAGCCAAAGGTTGCCGTCGGGCCCGGCCGCAATGGACCCGGTCCCGTAGGGAGATATCGCGAATTCGGCAATCTCACCGGCTGGGGTGATACGCCCGAGCTTGCTGCCATATCCGCCGTCTTCGCTGAACCAGAGGTTGCCATCAGACCCGGTTGTGATGTCAGAGGGTTCGGCGTCCGCAGTCGGAAGTGCGAATTCGACGATATTGCAGGTCATGCCGCTGCTACCCCCGGTTCCAGCGCTGCCGCCCGCAATACTTGCCCCACCGTAGCCCGCGGCACCGCCTGTGCCCGTTCCGCCGAGCGAGCCTGCGATTCCGGAACTACCGCCTGTGGCAGACGCCCCGCTGTCCCCCGCCACACCGCCAGCGCCTGTGCCGCCACTACCTGTTCTGCCCCCGGTGCTCAGCGTTCCCAGGCGAAGGGGCTCCGCGCAACCCCCACTAGCCACAACAGCAAAGGAACAGAAGACCCCGAAGCGACCCAGCCGTAGTGTCGGCGACAGGAATGGCATCTTGAACTCGAGTGCCGGCATGGGACACCTCAACGGCATTATAGCGCGGCCAGCAACGTTTCGGTTGAGGGCTTCTTCCAAGCCTCAGAGTTAGCGCGCACAGGCCGACACGGTCAACGGGTGAAGACGGGACCAACGCATCGGCCCATCAAAAAAGAGGTGAAAGTCTTCTCGCCTGACGAACACTGGAAGGCGAGGAGTCACAATGAGCACGAGAAGAACCTCCCGTCTGGCCACGCTGATTGGGTTGGGCTTGGTCCTGGGCTGCAGTTCCTCCGGAGGCGGCAGTGTTCTTGGAACGGGAGGGGGACGCACAGGCTCAGGTGGCACCACGTCGGCCCGCGGGGGAACGCAAGGGTCCGGGGGACAAGTCACGGCCGGGCGCACTGGCTCGGGAGGTGTGCAGGGCACCGGCGGTACGCCAGGCAGCGGCGGCACGTCAAGCACGGGCGGTTCGACCTCCTCGGGCGATTTTGTCAACCCCGCTCCGGGCAGCAAGTTCTTCATCGGCGCGAACTTTTGGAACGAGGGATGGGAACCAGCGAGCGACTTCTTCGCCAGCAACGTCAACTGGGCAACGACAACCAACCCATGGAACCCCACTCTGCTGACCGATCTTGCGCCCTATGCGCACGTTCTGCGGTTCATGGACTGGAACAGAACCAACGACCAAGTCGCCGGCAGTTGGGCAGCGCGCGCGCAGCCCAACGTGGCGCCTGGAGATCGCGGAGTCGCCTATGAATGGCAGATTGATTTGTGCAACCGCGCTCGCGTCGACTACTGGATCAACGTCCCCACGCTGGCCGACGATGACCACGTGACCAAGCTCGCACAATTGATCCAGCAGAAATTGGATCCAAGTCTGCGCATCTACATCGAGTACTCGAACGAAGTGTGGAACGGCGGGTTCCCGCAAGCGACCTACGCCGACAACCAAGGCGTGGCGGCGAACATGCCCGGCATGAATCAGTGGTACCAAGGGTGGGCATGGTACGTGTACCGCGCGGTGGAGATCTTCCAGGGCTTCGAGGCTGTGTTCGGCAAAGACAGCCCACGCCTGGTCAAAGTACTCTCAGGCCAGGCCGGCTACACCGGCGATGCGAGCAATCCTGCGCCCGTCTGTGCATGGCATCTGCAGTCGCTCGCCGACAAGACAGTCAACCCACAAGGCGAAACCATCAACGCCTACGCCATTGCGCCGTACTTTGGAGGCACAGACACCACCGCCCTCGCCAGCGACATCCCGGATGAAGCGACGCTGGTGCAGAATCACGTCGCGTGTTTGAAGGGCACGGGCATTCCCCTGATTAGCTACGAAGGAGGGCAGGACTCGTACGCGGCGACCAGTTGCACCGCGGTCGCCACCGATCCGGCGATGACCAGCTTGTATGTCACGTATTTGAACTCCATGATGTCGGCGGGACTGTTGGGCCCGTTCATGCAGTACACGCATGTCGGCAATTGCTGGGGGTTGAAGATGGCGACCGGCGATAGCAACACCAAGGCGCCAAAGTACCAAGGCGTGCTCAATTGGCTGGCCGCTCACCCGTAGGCGGACGAGACAACGCCGACCTGGCGAAGTACGCACAGGCCGTGTTCGACGCCGACCCACAGAAGAACGTCATCTTCGACCAGCACATCTACGGCAACTGGGGCCTAGACGCCCAGAAGCAGAGCTGGCAGCAGGGCCTCAGACGGAGGAAGGTGCCAGCGGTGTCGCCTTCACGCTGCAAAAAGCGCACACCAAGGCCGAGCAAATGCTGTCGATGAGTCAGACCAACCCGCTCCGAAGCTCACCGGCGTAGATCAACTCAGGTGCTTGACCAAGCCCACAACGAGGCGGATCTGACCGCCGACGAAGCGTCGGCAGAGCTGTGTCCCTTGTAGACCAGCAGGGGTGTTTCGCCGCCTCTCGTGTGGGCGGTCCGTCGCGAAGCCCCAAAAAGGCTTAAGGACCTGTTGAAAAAGGCCGATGGGACCTTGGTGAAGATAGAGATCCGGGTGGGACAGACGCTCGCCGCGGCCGCCGACGCGGCCAACAAGGTGCCACACTGTTCCGAGCAGATTGGTAGGCCTTCGCCCGGCTCGGTCGAGATCAGCCTGGACCGCTGGAGAGCCCAGATGGCGTCCCAGTAACGTCGGCGATTCGCGATATCAGGGTTCGCAGGGGGGGAAAAGCTCATGGCGCAGATGGAAGGCAGAGGGCTCGCGCGGGACGCGCTCCGAGAATGCGAGGAGAGTTATCGGATGCTCCTCGACGGAATCCAGGACCACGCGATCTTCATGATGGACCCGGTGGGGCGCATTGTCAGTTGGAATGCCGGCGCCGAACGAATCAAGGGCTATCGAGCCGACGAAATCATCGGTCGGAATTTCTCCTGCTTCTTTCCGCCTGAAGATGTGGGGCGGGGCAGGCCGGAGGAAATACTCCGGATGACCGCCGCAAGCGGCCGTCATGAGGAACAAGGCATGCGCGTGAGGAAGGACGGCTCACGCTTCTTGGCCGGCTTCACTCTCATGGCGTTGCGCGACCAAGCCGGAAAGCTGCGGGGGTTCTTCGAGTTCAGCCACGATCTCAGCGCGAGCAAGGAGTCGGAGGCGAAGTACCGAGGACTCCTGGAGGCGGCTCCCGATGCGATGGTGGTGGTGAACCAGGACGGGGAGATCGTCCTTCTGAACGCTCAGGCGGAGAGGACGTTCGGATACCGCCGCGATGAGCTGGTCGGGCAGCAGGTGAGGAACATCATCCCGACAGGCTTCGCGGAACGGCTGATCGCGGACGGGACCCGAACCGCGGCCGAGGCTCTGGCACAGCAGATCGGCACAGGCATCGAGCTTTCCGGGCGGCGCAAGGACGGAAGCGAGTTCCCCGTGGAGATCATGCTGAGCCCGCTGGAGAGCCCCGAAGGCATCCTCGTGACGGCGGCCATCCGGGATATCAGCGTGCGCAAGAAGGCCGAAACGCTTCTCCTGCGCACGGTGGCGGAGCTCAAGCGCTCGAACGAGGAGTTGGCGCAATTTGCCTACGTTGCTTCTCACGATTTGCAGGAGCCTCTACGGATGGTAGCCAGTTACACCCAGCTCTTGTCGAATCGGTACAAAGGGAAGCTGGATTCCGCTGCCGACGAGTTCATTTCGTTCGCGGTGGACGGCGCCAATCGCATGCATAGGTCGATTCAGGATCTCCTGGCCTTTTCGCGGGTCGGGACAGGAGGGGAGGATTTCGGGGACATTTCCAGCGAAGAAGCGTTGGAGCAGGCGATAGCGAATTTGCGTGGCGCGATCGAAGAAAGTGGCGCGCTGGTGACGCATGATCCCTTGCCCACTGTCCTGGCGGACGGGGGGCAGTTGGTTCAGCTGTTTCAGAACCTCGTCGGGAATGCCATCAAGTACCGAAATCCCGGAGTTCCCCAGATACACGTCTCGTCCGCCAAGGATGGCGGCAAGAACGACGAGGCACGATGGATCTTTTCGGTGAGAGACAACGGGCTCGGGATCGAGGCGAAGTACTTCAAGAAGATATTCGGCATGTTTCAGCGCTTGCACAAACGGGAGGAGTACGCGGGTACCGGCATAGGCCTGGCCATTTGCAAGAAGATCGTCGAACGACACGGCGGCAGCATTTCGGTCGAGTCGCAACTTGGGCAGGGCTCTACGTTTCGCTTTGGCGTGGCATCCAGCAAGGGGGAATCATGAAGACAATCGGAAAAGAGGGCATGCCCTTGGAGGTTCTCTTGATCGAAGACAATCCCGGCGATGTCCGGCTGACGCGGGAAACCCTGTGTAGTGGAAAGAGGTCCATCCACTTGCACGTGGCTACCGACGGCGTGGAGGCCATGGCGTTTCTGAGGCACGAGGAGGCCCAAGTCCGCGCCCCTCGCCCGGATCTCATTTTGCTGGACCTGAACCTCCCCAGGATGGATGGCCATGAGGTTCTGGCTGAGATCAAGGGGGATGACAGCCTGAAAACGATACCGACCATCATTCTGACCACGTCCGACGCGCAAGCGGACATCGCGAAAAGCTATCAACTTCATGCGAATTGCTACCTTACCAAGCCCGTACAGCTGGACGCGTTCAATTGTCTCGTGAAGAGCACCAGTGACTTCTGGCTGAGCACGGTGACGTTGCCGCCACCAAGCCAACCCCGATGAGCAGCAAGAATGGCCAAGAATTCGACCCAAAGGCTTCTCCTGGTTGAAGACAACCCCGGAGATGCTCGCTTGCTTAGCGAGATGCTCGTCACGCCGGGCTCAAACAGAATGGAGTTGCGGCAGACCGGGTGCATGAGCGAGGCCGAGAAGTATCTTGGGGAGCATGCGGTTGACATCGTCTTGCTCGACCTGGGGCTGCCCGACACGGAAGGGCTGGAGGCGGTTCGGCGGGCCCACGCCGTCGCGCCCCGGGTTCCGCTGGTGGTGCTCACGGGTCTCGACGACGAGTCGCTGGCCGTCCAGGCTTTGCGGGAAGGTGCGCAGGACTATCTGGTCAAGGGCCAAATCGAGGCGCGCGGGCTGCTACGGGTTCTGCGCTATGCCGTCGAGCGCAAGAGCACGGAAGACGCGTTGTTCGTGGAAAAAGAACGGGCTCAAACTACGCTCAACTGCATCGGCGACGCTGTCATTTGTACGGACTTCTCGGGAAATATCACCTTCCTCAATGTCGTGACAGAGAAGATGACCGGCTGGCTAGGGCAAGAAGCGGAAGGCCGGCCCGTCACCGAAGTGTTCCGTATCCTGGACGCCACCAGCTGCGAAACCATCCCGATTCCGATGGGAATAGCCCTCGGACAGAACCGGACCCTACAGTTGCCTTCGAACTGTATCCTGATCCGGCGCGACGGAGTTGAGATGCCCATCGAAGGCTCGGTCGCCCCTATTCACGACCGTCAGGGGAATGTCACGGGAGGGGTCATCGTTTCTCGCGACGCAAGCGCGGCCCGGGCCGTGTCGCTGCAGATGAGCCATTCGGCCGAGCATGATTTCCTGACCGGGTTGCCCAATCGAATGCTCCTGAACGACCGGGTCACGCAAGCGATCGTCTTGGCCCGGCGTCATACGAAACAGGCGGCAGTGATGTTCTTGGATTTGGATGGCTTCAAGCACATCAACGATTCCCTGGGACATTCTGTCGGCGACAGACTGCTCCAATCCGTCGCAAGACGCTTGGTGGATTGCGCGCGCGCTTCGGACTCGGTCAGCCGGCAGGGAGGCGATGAATTCATCGTGCTGCTTTCGGAAATGCAACACCCGGAGGATGCCGCCATCGCGGCGCGCAGGATGCTGCAGGCGGTGGCGGAACCTCATTCCATCGGTCAGCACGATTTTCACATCACGGCGAGTATTGGCGTGAGCATCTACCCCGACGACGGACTGGACGCGGAGACGCTCATCAGGAACGCGGACACTGCGATGTACCAGGTAAAGGAAAACGGTCGCCAGAACTATCAGTATTTCAAGCCCGCGATGAACGCTCGGGCGGTCGAGCGGCAATCCATCGAGCAAGGTCTGCGGCGTGCCTTGGAACGAAACGAATTCGCGCTGCACTACCAACCCAAGGTCAACTTCGAGACCGGAGCGATCACCGGCGCCGAGGCGTTGATACGCTGGACGCATCCCACCCTGGGAGAGGTCCCTCCGGCGCAGTTCATTCCCATCGCGGAGGACTGTGGCCTCATCCTGCCCATCGGCAACTGGGTGCTCAGTCAGGCTTGCAAGCAAGCCCAAGCCTGGGTGGATGCCGGCTTGCCAATGGCAACCATGGCGGTGAACGTCTCCGCAAAGCAGTTTCTGGACCCGGACTTCCTGGAGGGTTTGTTCGCAATCCTCGACGAAACCGGCTTGGACCCGAGATTGCTCGAGTTGGAGCTGACCGAGTTCGTCCTCATGAAGCATTCCGAGTCCGCGGCGTCCATCCTCCAGACTTTGAGGGGAAGAGGGGTGCAGGTGGCGGTCGATGACTTCGGCACGGGCTATTCCAGTTTGAGCTGTCTCCGAAGATTCCCGGTAGACGCGCTCAAGATCGATCAGTCCTTCGTCGGTCAGATCAACGCACATGGTGACGATGGCTGCATCGTGACAGCTGTGATCAGCATGGCCCGGAGTCTGAAGCTGCGGGTCGTTGCGGAGGGCGTGGAAACCTTGGAGCAGCTGACATTCCTTCAGAGCCACGAATGTGACGAGGCGCAGGGGTATTACTTCAGCCGGCCGGTGCCTCGGGAGCAATTCGCGAACCTGCTCAGGACCGGTATTTCGGTACCGTTCGTCGGCGCTCAGCCACGCACCCCGTAAAGGGGCGAATCCGCTTGCCAGATCCGGTCGGCATGGTAGCCTCGCGGCCCAGAAGTCAGTGGTACAGGGGGGATCCATGGGCGACGCCACAGGAGAGCCTGACCGACTGGTTCGGGAAGACGAAGCACTTCGAGGCCGGGTTGCAGCGCTGAAGGCCGATCAAACGACCGAAGCCAAGCCCGTCGAGACGCCTGAAGTCGCCGAGACAGCGGTCGAGTTGCAAGAGACGGTCGAAAGCCCCGCGGCCGGTTTTCCCATCGTCGGCATCGGCGCCTCGGCAGGGGGCCTCAAGGCCTTCGAAGCCTTCTTCGCCGGCATGCCCGCCGACCAAGATCCCGGCATGGCGTTCGTGCTGGTGCAGCACCTGGCCCCTGATCATGAGAGCATCCTCGCCAACATCGTCCGGCGCTACACTCATTTGCCGGTCTTCGAGGTCGAGGACGGAATAGTGGTGCAGCCCAACTGCGCCTACATCATCCCGCCGGGGCGCGATATGGCCCTCCTGCATGGCACATTGCACTTGCTGGAACCCCTCCAACCGCGCGGCCAGCGCATGCCGATCGACTTCTTCTTTCGCTCGCTCGCAGAGGACCAACGTGAGCGGGCCATCGGCATCGTGCTCTCCGGAACCGGCAGCGACGGCACTCTGGGCGTGCGGGCCATCAAGGGCGAGAACGGCATGGTAATGGCCCAGGATGTCCAATCCGCCGAGCACGACGGCATGCCGAGAAGCGCCTTGGCCACGGGCCTCGTGGACTATGAGCTTCCGCCGGCCGAGATGACCGCCAAGCTCATCGACTACGCCGCAGCCTTCAGCAAGACCGCCCGGGCCGCCACCGCCCCGCTCCCCGCCCAAGAAAACGAGATGAAGAAGATCTTCATTCTCCTGCGCCACCACACCGGCCACGATTTCTCCCAGTACAAAGCGGGCACCACCCATCGCCGCATTCATCGGCGCATGGCCATTCATCAAGTCGACGAGATCGGTGCGTACCTCAAAATCCTGGAGCAGACGCCGGTCGAGCAGGAGGTGCTCTTTCATGATCTGTTGATCGGCCTGACCAGGTTCTTCCGCGATCCGGAGGCCTTCAAGGCGCTCGAGGAACAGGTCATCCCCAAGCTCTTTGCCGGCAGGCACGCCGGCAGCGTGATCCGTGTCTGGTCGCCGGGATGTTCCACCGGCGAGGAGGCGTATTCCCTAGCGATGCTCCTGGCGGAGCGCATGGCGGTGCTGAAGCAAGGCTACACCGTGCAGGTGTTCGCCACCGACATCGACCGCCGGGCGATTGCCGTGGCCCGCGCCAGTGTCTATCCGGCCAGCGTGGTTGCCGACCTCTCGCCGGAGAGGCTGGCGCGGTTCTTTTCAGTCGAGCCCGGTGGTCGGGAGTACCGCATCCACAAGAGCATCCGCGACATGCTGGTCTTTTCTGAGCAAAATCTGATCAAGCATCCGCCCTTCTCCAAAATCGACCTGGTCAGTTGCCGCAACCTCCTGATCTACATGGACGGGGCACTGCAGAGGAAGCTCATTCCCTTGTTTCACCACGTGCTGAAGCCCGAAGGAATCCTGTTTCTGGGCAGCTCGGAGACCGTGGGTGAGTTTGGCGATCTGTTTGCCACGTTGGACCGCAAATCAAAGCTGTATCAGCGCAAGCGGGATACCCAGGGCGGGCCGCGCACGAACCTGGCCCGTTTCCTTCCACTCATCACGGCGACGGAGGCGGCCCTCCTGCGCCCGGCCGGCAAGACGGCATTCCCCGCGAAGCTTCCGCTGCGCGCGCTGACCGAAGAGGCGCTCCTTGCACAGGTCGCGCCGGCCGCTGCCCTGGTCAACGGCCAGGGGGACATCCTCTACCTCCACGGCCGCACGGGAATGTACCTGGAGCCGGTGGCGGGTGAGACCGGCACCAACAACATCTTGAAGATGGCCCGCGAAGGGCTGCAGGTCGCGTTGGCCACCACCCTGCACAACGCCGAGCGGACCAGCGAGACCCAGCACTGCCGGGGCCTGCGGGTCAAAACCAACGGCGACTTTTCCACGGTCGACCTGACCATCTCCAAGGTGGCGGCCGCCCCGGCCATACCCGATCAAGCCCCACTGTACCTGGTCCTCCTCCAGGAAGGGTTGCCCTGCGAGCACCCACCGGCGGAGCCGGAGGGCCTGAGCGCCAGCCGAGGACCGGATGGCCCAATTACGGACACCAAGACGCGCCTCACGGCGATTCAGCAGGAACTGCAGACCAAGGAGGAATACCTCCGTACCGCCAATGATCAACTGGAGACCAGCAACGAGGAGCTCACTTCCTTGAACGAGGAGATGCAATCGGTGAACGAGGAATTGCAATCCACCAACGAGGAACTGGAGACCTCCAAGGAAGAAATGCAATCGCTCAACGAGGAGCTGGCCACGGTCAACGCCGAGCTGCAAACCAAGATGACCGATCTGGCGCAGACCAACGCCGACATGAACAACCTGCTGGCAGGCACCAACATCGCCACCATCTTCGTGGACAGGAACCTGCACATCCTGCGCCACACACCCAACGCAAGCGCGATCATCAACCTGGTCTCGAGCGACAAGGGAAGGCCCCTCAGCCATTTCGCCCCCAACTTGGTTGGCTACGACCTCCTGATGAAAGACGTGCAGGCTGTGCTGGACACGTTGATCCCCAAGACGTTGGAGGTGCAGAGCGCAGCGGGCGCGTGGTACGTGATGCGCATCCATCCCTACCGCACCCTCGACAATGTCATCGAAGGTGCGGTTCTCACCTTTGCGGACATCACGGACGTGGTGAAGACGCGAGAGGCGCTGCGCGAAGCCCACGGCCTGTCCCGGCTTGCCGTGGTGCTGCGCGATTCGAGCGATGCCATCACGGTGCAGGATCTGAGCGGTCGCACCCTGGCCTGGAACCCGGGCGCGGCACGGCTGTATGGCTGGAGCGAAGCCGAGGCGCTGCAGATGAACGTGTGCGACCGCATCCCGCAGCCGCTGCGCGAGGATGCGCTGGCCAAGCTCGTCCAGTTGAGTCGGGCGGAGATTCTAAAGGGGTATTGCACCCAACGCCTCACCA
>Ga0265316_10003539_pt1 | contig 15764 bp, 7 predicted proteins | sample 4522metaG_FD_202092 | JGI IMG/M metagenome (GOLD analysis project Ga0265316, IMG submission 202092) | Rhizosphere microbial communities from Carex aquatilis grown in University of Washington, Seatle, WA, United States - 4-5-22 metaG | ecosystem: Host-associated > Plants > Roots > Rhizosphere >...
ATCTGGAAATCGACGCCTCGTTTAGGGATTCGGTAATCGGGAAATACCCGATCAGTGGCGATATGGCGGTGCGGCTCAATTGGGGAGACAAGCCGAACTTCGCGCTCTCGGTGGGTGGTCTCAATCCGGCGTACCAGGCACCGGCTGGCTTCCCCAAGCTGAATCGGGTGACAGTGGATTTGGCGGGGAAGGGCTCGAAGCCAAGCATTTCTTTGTGCGGGTACTTTGCCATTACCTCGAACTCGGTCCAATTGGGTGCCAAGGCCGAGGTCAAGGCCTCCGGTTGCGGCATCGATTTGCACGGCTGGATCGAATTCGATGCCTTGTTCGTGTTTTCGCCGTTCTCGTTCACGGCCACACTTGATGCGGGCGTGAAGATCAGCTTCCACGGCTACGGTCCGAGCGTGCACTTGCATGGCGAGCTCTCGGGGCCGTCGCCCTACCATGTGCGTGGCAAGGTCTCGATAAGCATTCTGTGGTGGGACGCATCGCTCAGCTTCGAGAAAACGTTCGGCAGCGGTTCGCCAGCGGTGTTGCCGGACAAGACCGGGGCCGACATCCTGAATGACGTAGTCGCAGAGATTGCGAAGCTGGCGAGCTGGTCGAGCACGCTGCCTGCGAATGCCTACGTTCCTGTGCGGCTTGTGCCCGATGCGGGCAAGCTGGAACCGGTGGGAAATGCAGTGCTTTGTCAGCGGATGGCCCCGCTTGACCGGCAAATCAGCATGTGGAAGGGCGTGAAGCTGGCCAAGCCGGTTCAGCTCACTTTGGACCCATTGAACAGCGCGACGCTCGGGGACGATGCCAAGTCCAAGCTCGTGGCATTGCGAGACGTGCAGGACGCCTTCGCGCCCGGGCAGTACTTCACCATGACCAACTCGCAGAAGCTGTCTGCGCAGCCATTCGAGAGGATGAAAGCAGGGGCTGTTTATCGCCACGACGCCGAGACCGGGGACAGTGGCCCGGGTGATCTGGACTACGACGAATTTAGGCTGACACTGGGCACGGGCGGAATTTCGGGTCCAGTGGACGGGGGACCGCCGACCAGCGGCGAAATGGAGGCATGGAGCGAGCGCAGCGACAGCGCAACGTCGGCAGTTCGGACCAGCATGTCCGAGAAGTACGTGGCTCCGAACTATAGCTCAGCGACCACGCTCGACCAGGACATCTACGTCGTGTGCGATGCCGCGACCCACAAGGTTTTCACAGATGTCACACGGGAGCCAGTGAGCAAGACGGAAGCCCTGCTGGCGCTCGACAGATACTGCGCGACTAGGCCAGCAGACCGAACCAAGTACGTGGTCATCCAGACAGAGGTCTAGAAAACCGCTGTGATTCAAAAGGAACAAGAACCACTCATGGCAAGCGCCTGGCGCCAGGCGGGCGAGCTTCCGGCGATCAATCGGGCTCTCAAGGTGCTGCAGGTCGGGGTCGAGGCCTACCGGCGCGCGTACGAGCGCCATTTCGCGCAGCTCTCCACCGAGGCGTTCCTACAACGGGTGAGAACCCTCCACGGCAAGATACCGTTCTCGCAGGAGCAGACGACGTCCAAGACCGTGCAGACCGTAGCTGGGGCCGTGCAACAGACCGGCTTGCGTGTGGGGGTCTTGAGTGGAGCTTGGCGGCGCCTGGCCAGACCTCGCAGCAAGCTTGGGCGGTTGGGGCGCCCGGTCGAGTGGAAAGCGTATGGCTGGGTCAATGCGGGCAACTGGATAGGGCGGCCCTGGGACGGCCTCGCGGGAGGGCTTTCGCTCGAGGATGTTCTGAAGGACGCCATGGTCGGGAAGACGGATCCTGGGCGCGCGCAGGCCTACCAAGACAAGGGCACCAATTGGCTCGAGTACTGGGGACTCGCCTGCGTTTGGGTTGGCCGAAAGCTGCTCGAGAGCAAGCAGGGCCAATACTGGTGGCTAGTCAATCGTTTGATCCGGTTCGGCACCATGCTGCTTCGCATGGCCGGCATTCCCGGGTGGACGGGTTACGATCCCTGGCAGCCGCCGGTGCTCGATCCAGACCCTCCAGCTCCGATCGTAGGTCCTCAGTCGTTCCCTCCACCGACGCCAGTCGAGCCACCCACTGTACCGGCGCCGCCGCCGAAGGACTACCTCAATCCCCAAAGCACCTTGCCGTGGCAATTCTGGCGCAATGTCAGGATCAACGGCGAGAAGCGATCGCCCAACAACGTCGATCCAATCATGGCAGCGCCGGATTTTCCGCAACCCATGTATGAGCCGTTGCGTGATATGTCAAAGGACTGGGTTTTGCCTGGCATATCGGAGGTGGCTGGCAACACAGTGGCGATTGCCTTGACCAATCAGAAGTTCATCGAAGCGTACATGGTGGGTCTCAACCACGAGATGGCGCGCGAGCTGGTGTGGCGCGACTATCCGACCGATCGGCGCGGGAGCTGTTTCCGTCAGTTCTGGGACACGCGTGGGCGGGTTGTCTCCACGGTTCCTCCCAATGCGGGAATCACTGAGAAGCTCGATATCAGTCCCATTCACGCATGGGCAAAGGACGATCTGCTCGGCAGCCATCGACCGTCGGGGGCCGGGGCTGCGGACAGCCAGGTCGTCCTGATGGTCCGCGGCGATTTGATTGCTCGCTATCCCAATGTGGTCGTCTATGCCCGCCAGAAGAATCAGGGCGCTACCCCAACCGAGCCCCTTTATACGGTCTTTCAGGGGCGGTTGCCGCCCGATGTTGGCTTCTACGGCTTCAATCTTCCGACTGGCAGCTCCGGCTCGCTGGCGTCGGAGCTTGCCAAGTGGGAATTCGTGATTCAGGAACGGCCTGGCGAGCTGAGGTTTGCGAAGCCAGATGATATGGCGGATCTCGAATTGATCCCGGCGTCGGGGGATCCGCAATACCTGTACGCCACAAACAGTAGTGGCCATTCATTTGCAGTGAACACCACTCGTCGTCCCACGCGCGTCGTGATCGACGGCTCGGACCTGGTAACCAGCACGTAGCGGAAGCACGTCGGAAACGCGCCGAGGAGAAACCATCGATGGCTGACGAACCGAAGACAATCAGCGAGCTTCGAAGCGATGTGGCGGCCGCGCAGGCGGGCTTTGCGAAAGCGTACTGGGAATGGTCGCAGGCACCCGACGACACGACGAAGCAGGCCGCTCTGGAGGAGGCGCGTGGCACGGAGCAGGCGGCGGTTGCCGCCCTCAACTCGGCGATTCAGACGAAGATCACCTCAGGCGACCTGACCCTGGAGAAGCTGAAGACGAACGCGCCCATTATCCTTCTACCGGTGCGGCTCGAGACGAGGATCGTCGAGAACGACATGTTTGTCCGAATCTACCCGGACGAGATTTGGGTCGACATGCTTCAGCGCGCTCTGACACCTGAAGAGTACGAGTCAGGTGCGCTGTTCTGGCAGAAGAAGCTTCTGAAGGGATATTGGAATCCCGGAGATCCATGGACGGACAGAAAACCGGGCGATCCCAATCTCACCCCGGCGCATCTCAGCGAAAAGGACGAGAGAGAGCTGTGGGACGCGGTCGTGAAGAAGCATGGAAATCGGCGTGGGGCATGGATCGTGCGGAGCATGCTCCCCCATCTGCCAGGCAAGGATTTCAGCAGCTTGTTCAGCACAGAGCTGTGGCCCAATTTGGTCCACGATGGAACGGTGTTTTCCGACGCGCAACGTGCGCCAGACCAATGGTCGAGCCCAGCCCTCGCCGTGCTGCCCGATCGCTGGTGGGTCTGGGGCTACCGCGGGAACACAATTCAAAAGGTGTGGTCGGATGCGGTTCGTGAGCCGCTGCAGATAACGACTGATCCACGCGCCAAGGAAGATGCGTTCAATCCCGTGGTTCCGGGGGATGATTCCCACAAGATTGAGGACGGACTCAGGTGGACCATCAACTTCGAAAACGCGGACTCCGAAGACCTTGAGACCGCCTGCAAGGTTGGGATGGGTGTCAAGTTGAGTCTTGCTGGTCAGAGCAACCCTCGAGGCTTCGACAAGATCATCGTTGTAGGCGTCAAGGCATCGATGGATGGGGCGACGACCACCGCGCATCTGGATGGCCTACTCGACTCACATCACTACTCGCGTGGCATGGCCTTCGTTCCGCAGGGAACACCGACCAACAATACAGAAGCGGTGGCGACGCCGTACACGCGTCTGGACGATGAATACGACAGTTTTGCCGTGGAGTGGGAGGAGCTCGCGCTGAGCCAGGGCAATTTCTTAGGATCGTCGCCTGCCGACTACGCCTCCCTTTCTGTGACGGAACACTCGAACGGGTTCCTGCTCAGCCGGGCGCTGGGGGTGAAGACTGTCACGTTTTCGTCCATCCGTGAGGCCTTGGACACGGAACAGCGCCGCGCGATGCTGATGAACCGGCTGCTGTTTCCGGCCACGCTCGGCTACATGATGGACCAGATCATGGAGGCCACCTTCTCCGCCGACCAGTGGTTCCAGGCGTCTGAGTTCTTCGAGCAGTACTTGCGTGGTCGAGGACCCCTGCCAGCCTTCCGGATTGGCGCAGTCCCCTATGGCGTGTTGCCGGTTGTGCATTTGGCCCATTGGAAATCCTCGGACAATGAGCCGTACAGCCAGATCGAGTCGGTTTTGTGCAAATACCTGGTCGGAAAGTGGAGCAGCTTCCTTTCCGCGACCCAGAAGAAAGCGCCACGCTTGAATCGCGCGCAAGCTTCTACCACCACCGTGACGCCCGAGCAGGAGCTGCTCCGCGTGCTCGGCATGCACGCCAGCGCCAGAAGCTTCTACATTCGAAGATGTCTGGGCGAGTACACCGTTGGACCGGTGGAGGTGGCGATTCCGCACGTGGTGAACGGCCAGAGCATGCTGGCGTACTACCTCGCGCACAATCGGAATCTCTATCCGAATGTGCCGAACCCATCCGCGGCACAGAAGGCCGTGAACGCAGCGGCGGAGGCCGTGGCGTTGCAAATGGACGCGGTGGCGGACCTGGTCGTGTCGGAAAGCGTTTATCAGATTACCAAGGGCAACATGACTGCGGTGACGGCGAGTGGCGAGGCGCTGGCGCGCGGTTTCCGTCCTGCGGATCCGCAGATCGCGCGCGGCCAGGAGGGCGGCGTGGATGTTTCGCAGCGAGTGGCCCTGGTCTTCGCGATGGATCCGCCAGGGCCGGATGCGCCGCCCCGCAAGGCAGCCGAGCCGCAAGCCGACCGTTGGGTCGAGTCGAGGCTCGGTGATCTGTTCTGGACCGTCGAATACACCAAGGATGACGGTTCGTCGGCAGCGGTGGAGTTGCATCTCTCGGATCTCGGCCTATGCGCGCTGGATCTGATTGCGCTGTTTGAAGCGGACCAATCGGGAAAACTCTCGGGGTCGGTGCTCGAAAGCAGGTTGATCGATGCTGCCCACCTATCCGCTACCGATACGCTGGGCGCGATCGTCGAGAAGGTGCGGCCGGTTGCCAGACTGGGCGCGCTCGCCCGTGCACTCGGACGCGTGTTGACCTCGGCGCGGCCGCTGCGCTTCTCGGACCTGATGGAAAGGGCGCGAATCAGCGAAGCTGAGGAGACCGACCTGCTGACCGGTCAGGGGACGCTGGCCGTGCGGGCCAAGGCGGCGCTGGATGGCCTGGCCGCCGTGTCCGGGAGCTTGTCGCGAGACACGCTGGTCGCTCTTGCGAAGTACATTCCCAATGCGTATCCGTCGCCGTCGGCCACCGACGACGATCTGGCGACCCTTCTCGCCGACATGCAAACGGAGCAGCAGCGGCGAATCGCTGCCGCGAACGCCGAGGCGGCGGGGGCCGACAGCACGGAGTGGACTGTGGACCAAAGCGTCGAGATTCTGAAGGCGGTCTTTGGGCGCGAATTCGTCGCATTGCCGACGTTTTCCGTCCCATTTTCCGATGACCTCCAGGCATCGCTCGATCATGACTGGGTGACCGATGAGGATGAGGTGCGCAAGACGCTCGACAAGATGGCGGTTAGCCGTGACCCGATGCGGGCATGGCGGATCTTGAACGCAACCATCCACGCCACCTCAACTCAACCCGACGGGACTCTCGTGCCGGTCGCGCCCATGCACTTCAAGGTCGCACAGTTGCCCATGATGGACAATGAGCCTTGGGTGGGCAGGACGATGAGCGACGCCGTGAGCTCAGGCAGATTGTCGCTCATTGTCGGCGTGGTCGACGACGACATCCAGTTCGGCAATGGGACGCTCCACAGCGGTATCGTCATCGACGACTGGACAGAGCGTGTGCCAGCCAAGACTGTCGACATGGGCGTGGCATTCCACTCCGAGTCTCCGGCCGCAGAAGCCCCGCAGGCGGTGTTGATTGCAGTACCGCCAAAGATCAACCAGTCCTCAACCGAGACATGGTCGTGGTCCATGGAGGACCTGTTCGCTGTCGTTTCGCAGACGCTTGATCTGGCGAAGATCAGGGCTCTCGATCTGTCGAGTCTCGACGAGGGACAGTACCTGCCAGCAACGCTGATGGCCTATTCCAAGGAAATCAAGACGGCCAGCACCGATTACAGTGGCCTTCGCGCCGCGATAAGGAACCTGAAGACATGACGGATAGCCAAGAGATCAAATTCTGGTGGAATCGCCTCGAACCGTCGCCCTCCAAGGAAGGCCAGGACGACACGCTGGATCTGGCGGCAGAGGTTCGCGATCCCGCGTGGATGCTGTCCCGTCAATGGCAGACGGGCGAGTTCAACGGCGACAATGGCGGTTCGCTGGCGTACGCCGAAGTGTCCTATCGGCAGGGCCAGTTCACGGACCTTACCCTGGGCGGAAGCCGCCAGATAGCCAACGCAAACGGGACCCGGCAAAGCACCCTGCAGGGGGGGACGAGCGTCTCTCTCGGCGGCGAGACTCCGGCTGAAAGACTTTGCTCCTCGGAGCCTTTTGAGCCCGACACTCTTGTACGCATCGAGCTTGCTCACAGGTTTGAAGACGAGATCAAGGGTAAACTAGCGGACAAACCGACTCTCATTCAGCAGGCAATCGCCTGGTTCAGGAGCACCTACCCGCTTGCCATGCCGACCACGGGCAACGTCTTCGTGGACCAGTTCAATCCCCTCGATGCGGCTTCCCAACAGATGGTCGATTTGGCGGTCGGGACAGTTGGTGATGGGTACCAAGCCTACGAGCTTGCTCAAAGCGGCGCCTTTGCGCCCGGTCGAGAGCCGCCCGAGGCGTTGCAACCGGCGGTGCTTCAGGCACTGGCGGCGTTCTTGACCTGGGCGACGGAGATCTACGGAGCGATCGGCTTCCTCGATCCGACGGCGTGGGTCCCGCGAGAGCTTGCATTCAACCTGCAGGCGGGCTTCGAGCTGGACGGCGTGGCGGGAAAGCTCGACGCGTATCCCGATGCGGACGGCACGCTCGACTGGGGTTCTTTCGACGTGGTGACCGAACCTGAGGAGCCGACCACAGATCCGGCGACGCAGATCATTTTTCCGGCCCACGTCCGCTTCCCGGGCATGCCAAGCGCGCGCTACTGGGACTTTGAAGAAGGTGACTGTAGCGTCCTACACATCGACTCAGAGGAGCGCGATCTGGGCGCCAAGCTATTGGTGCTGGATTTCGTGCTGAACGGTTGCGAGGACTGGTATTCGTTCACGTTGCCCATCGATGTCGGCAATGGCAAGGGCAAGGTCGTGAAGGTCGAAAAGATAGTGGCCCACGACGTGTTCGGCCAGACAACGACAATAGATTCTGCCAACGCGAATCCGAAGTCCGGCTTCAATCGTTGGTCGATGTTCTCGTTGACCAAGCCCACGACCGATGTGACGAAACCGGCAATTGCGGACATTCTGGTCATTCCTCCAACCGCGGGCGTGGCGCTCATGCGACGGGTGCCGGTCGAGGAAGTGAAGTTCGTGCGCGATGATTTCGCCAACCTGGTTTGGGGAATTGAAAAGACCACTCCGACCGCGCTTGGGGTCGGTTGGCCTGGCCCGGAGCGAGACACGGCGATCGACAAGATCCTACCCTGGCCCGGGTCACCTTCGACTGACACCACATCGCCTCTTCGCTACGAGCTGCAATCGCGGATTCCTTCCTATTGGATCCCTTTCCTGGCTGTGCCGGAACCCATCAAGGACAGCACGACCACCACGAAGACGGCGCTGGAAGAGGCGAGCATGCTGCGGCCACATAAGGAGACCGACACGAGCCCGATCAAACCGCTGGTCGTGTTGCCGGTCGGCCGCATTCTACGTCCGACGAAGCTGCCGGATCAGCCGGCGGGGCAGCAGTACCACGTCAACCCGGAAGAGGTTCTGCGCACAGGCACGACGGTGCAGCGGCTGGTGTATCGGACACGTTGGCTCGACGGAACCTGCCACGTGTGGATGGGGCGAAGGCGATTGGCCGGCGCCGGTGAAGCAAACAGTGAGCTGCGCTTCGATTCGGCGCTTTCCACAAAGTAGGAGACATCATGTCGTTCGATCCGCTTCCGACGCCGAGCTCCTTGGTCGATCCCGCGGTTGCGATTGATTCAGCGCTGGCCCAGGCCGAAATCGCCCTGCGACAACAGCCATTCGTTTCGTCGATGGGCAATATCGCGGTACAGGCCAACGGCACGGTGGAGCTCGATTTCATCACTGTGAACGACGCCGCTTTCTCTACCGAGTCAGGCTGGCCGATCGAGATGATCAGGACGCTGTGCCAGGAGGCGCTCAGCAGCGCGAGGGCCGCGAGCGAGGCGGCGATGTCGTCCCTGGTCAGTGGGCAGCCGGGACTCTCCTTGCCGGGAGTACCCGGAATCGACGATGCAACCCCAAATTGGGCAGGATTCGCAGGCGCCGTGGACGCTCTGTTCGCGCAAGCGGATTACGTCGAAACCAAGCTGGGCTCGATGGCGTTCATCGGCAGCGCCGGACCGATCAAGGCGGTGGTGAATGCCAGCCTCGACCTACAGCAGCTCACGCTGGCGGCGGACGCGGAGGTTGAGACGGGGATCGAGCTCGGACAGTATGTGCGCGAGGCCGTCAACCAAGGGCTGTCGAATGCGAAGAATCTTCTCGACGACTACATCTACGACAACGGGCCCCCACCGGAACACTATTCTCTTCCGTCGGTGGTTCTGTTCGCCAGCAGCGTCCTGAAAATCGGCGCCGGCGTGCAGCTCAAGCAGGCGGACGGCAGCTTTGCCAGCTCTGCCAATGCGGGTGTGGCAGAGACCAGCTTCGGCGCCGGTGCCCAGGTCGGCGGCATCTGGAGCCGCGCGAAGGTGACGCTGGCCGGAGGCGTGCAGGTGAATGGTTCGGTGCGCACCTGCGATGTCGTGGAGGAACAGGACGGCGTGGTCGTGACCGGCGAGACGAAGGAGCACATCTTCATCGATGCGCCGGTGCTGTCGTTGGGCGTTGCCTTCCCGGCCTGGAGCAGCGGCGACATCAACGTGGAGGTTGGTTCGCAGGCCGGCCAGGATCCCGGCTCGTACAACAATGTGACGGTCAACAGCGGGGCGACGCTCCGACTGAGCGGAGGTGTCTACTACTTCCAGACTTTCACGCTCGAATCGGCTGCGCTGTTGGTCTTGAGTGGGCCAGTGACCATCTTCGTCAGTGGATCGATTGTCTTCCGTGGCACAGTCGGGACGCCGTCGGGCGCTCGACCGGAGATTGCAATCGGGTACACCGGCAGCACGGCGGTTTCGTTCGAGAGCCGTTTCGACGGTGTGATGGTCGCCCCCTATGCGAAGGTCAATCTTGAATCCGTAGCGGCGCCAGGGTACTCGGGAGCCTTCTTTGCCAACGAGATCGAGGTCGCGCAGGGCACGGTCGTGACGGATTCGCCTGGCCCGACGGCAGGGATCCCGTATGGCACTCCTGAGACTCCGCCACAAGCGCCGGCGATAGCCATGCCCACAGGGCTCTTGCTTTCGCCTGGCGACCAAACGGTGAACATTTCTTGGAACCCGGTCGCGGGCGCGACAGGGTACAACATCTACTACGGGACCGCGCCCGGGCTGACCACTGCAAGCCAACACGTGCAAACTGCGACGAACAGCTACCAGCAGAGCAATCTGGCGAACGGGACGACCTACTACTACCGCGTTTCCGCGGTGGGCACGGCCGGCGAGAGCCCGCTCTCGATAGAGCTCAGCGTGGTACCGCAGATTCCTGCCCCCGGCATGCCCGAAGGGGTCACCGCCACGGCGGGCGACACGAAGGTTGCCATTGCTTGGAACTCGGTACCGACGGCAGCCAGCTACAACATCTATTGGGCCACGAAGCCGGGTGTGACGAAGAATGGCAACAGACTAGAGAACAAGACGAGCCCCTACTTGCACGACGGCCGCAGCAACGGGGTCACCTACTACTACCGAGTCTCAGCGGTCAATGTGGGAGGGGAAGGTCCCCTTTCGGACGAGGCGAGTGCCACACCTCAGATACCGGCGCCGAGTGCGCCAACCGGCCTCACCGCAACACCGGGCAACGGTGTGGTGACCATCGCTTGGAACGCCACACCGACGGCAACCAGCTACAACATCTATTATTCGATAACGCCCGGGGTGACGACTGCGAGCCCGCAACTGCCCGGGATACTCAATAGCCCCTACTCGCATTGGGGACGCACCAACGGCACCAGGTACTATTACCGGGTGGCGGCGGTCAATGCGGGCGGCGAAGGCCCATTGTCCACCGACGAAGTCAGCGCCGTGCCGCAAGTGCCGGGCCCGGGTGTTCCAGGCTGTGTGGATGTAACACCTGGCAATGGGCGGGTGACAATCACTTGGTGCGCGGTGAGCGGAGCGACCGGCTACAACATCTACTGGGCCACGACGCCGGGTGTGACGAAGGGTAGCAACTTGCTCGCGAACAAGACGAGCCCGTATGTACACACCGGCCTCACCAACGGCACCAAATACTACTACCGCGTATCGGCGGTCAATGCGGGTGGCGAAAGCCTGCTGTCGATCGAGGTAAACACAATGCCGCAAATACCGGCGCCGAGTGCACCGACTTGCGTGACGGCGACACCGGGCAATGCTCAGGTCACCGTCGCCTGGAACGCGGCGGCCGGCGCGACCAGCTACAATCTGTACTACGCCACAAGCCCGGGAGTCACAATCTCGAGCTCGAAGATCCAGGGCGTAGCGAGCCCCTACCTGCACACCGGGCGCACCAACGGGACGAGGTACTACTACCGCGTGTCGGCGGTCAATGCGGGTGGGGAAAGCCCGCTGTCGACCGAGGTGAACGCGATGCCACAGATACCGGCGCCGGGCGCGCCGACTGGGGTTACGGCAACAGCGGGCAATGCCCAGGTGACCGTCACCTGGACCGCGGTGAGCGGGGCGACCAGCTACAATCTGTATTACGCCATGAGCCCAGGGGTAACGATCGCGAGCTCGAAGGTACCCGGCGCAGCGAGCCCCTACGTGCAAACCGGTCGCACCAACGGAACCACCTACTACTACCGGGTCAGTGCGGTGAATGCAGGCGGCGAGAGTGCGTTGTCGAGTGAAGTGAACGCGACCCCAACTGTTCAGGCCAATCCGAACTGGATGGGGCAACTGCAGCTGTTCTTCACGTGTCCGTCGCACTCAGTCTTCCATCAGTTTGTCGGTCAAAAGGATCTCACCGGCCTCACCTTGGGCGCGTTCCACACGATTGAGATCGCAGTTCCTGCAAACCTTCGTTCGGCTCTTCAGGGGAGCTTCACCGATCTGACCTTGGGAATCGCCCTCAACGTCGATCTGGGTTGTGGTCCCCACGTGTTCGACAACATACGCTTCCTCACGTGATGGCTTGCTGGCCGTTGTCACAGCCCGCACGAGCATGGAGTTCGAAGCATTCATAGTCTCTTGCCCACAACGTGAGCAGGTGAGGGCCCAAACCCTGGGTAGCATCGCGGCCAGCGATTGGAAAGGCGGCGTGCGGGTCGTGGTCGACGACGCAGACGCCGCGATGCCGGTGTTGCTGCGAATCGGCGAGACCTGGCTCCGTGCGGTGGAACTGGCCGCGCAATCGAAGGCCGACTGTCTGCTCTTGATGGAGGACGACGTAGAGGTCGGGCGACATATCCATCACAACCTTCAGACCTGGAAGCCCATCCTCGTGATGCGAGCAAGGGGCGGCCCGAAGTACCAGCTCTACGGTTCGCTCTATGATCCAGGGATACTTCCCTTCCGCTGCAAGCACGGCGATCACTATTTCTACGCTTTTCCGCAGCTCGTGTGGGGCGCGCAGGCCATCGTGATGTCGCCAGAAATGGCGCGACTCCTGGTGGCTCGGTGGCGGACACGTGACGAAGAGCCGGACCGCAAAATGCCACGGATTGCCGCGGACGTAAGCCCAATCTTCTACCATCTGCCTTCGCTCGTTCAGCACATCGGGACTGCCAGCACGTGGGGAGGCGCGCCTCACACCGCCAGAGCCTACGATCCAGACTGGCGGCGTTCGTAGGCCCCGTGGTGTCCGGAAATGCGTGGCGGACGGCAGAATCGGGGGCCAATCTGCCCGTTCAGACACCCCGATTTAGGCGGCCTCGCGAATCTATGCAACCATCCTGAGAACTTTCCGGATAATGCGGGATGGGGGATTGTCTACTGGACCGTCAATCCGAGGAAGCAGAAATCGAAGGGCGTGGGGGTGAAGCCACTGCCACCCACGACAAGTTGAACCGCGGTGATGGGCGTACCAGAGGTAAACGAGCTGCCGAGGCCGTTCCAGCACTGTGAGTTGAGAGTCGAGAAGGGAATTGTCGTGGGACCCGTCTTGCCAACCAGATAGGCGCACCAGTAGTGGCTGCCGTCGTATATCTGGAATTCCAGGGGCGAACCACCATTGTTCGAGTAGTTGACGGTCATCGTACTGCCATTCAGCACCAGGGATGTCGACGACCCACTGGCACCCGATTCAGCTTGGTTGACATTGAATCCGGCCCCAGCCCAGGAATTGTAGGTGCTGTCGGCTGCGACTGTGCCCGAGGCGCAGAACGAGTTGGATCCGTAGGTCAAACTGAGAGACGATCCGGAGCCACTCATATATGAGGAGACGTGGCCAGCCATGACCACCGTGCCGGTCGCAAGGGTCACATAGCCGTCGGGCTGGATGGCCGGCGTGCCAACCGGTGCGGTTCCGGCGGTTGCCACACTGCCGCCAGTCGCGAGGACGCCGCCCGTGGCTCGAATGCCTCCGGCCGGCGAGCCACCCCGGTTGGTGGGTGCACCCCCGGTGAAGGGAATGGAGCCTCCGGCCGGCGAGCCACCCCGGGCCAAGGTACCGCCGGCCGCGAGTGTCCCGCCGTTGGCGGCGTAGCCGCCCATCGCATTGCCGCCCGCGATCAAAATTCCGCCGCCGCTGGCGAGCGGAGCAGAGGTATTGGCCCCGGTAATTCCCCCGGTTCCGCTGATCGCACCTGCTGCAGCCCCAGCCAGACCAGGGATTCCACCGGTCACCATGATGCCGCCCGTGCCCGCGGTCCCGCCTCGCCCTGCCGCGGCCTGGGCGTCCCGGCCGTACTGGCCGGCCGCGGCCATGGCGCCACCCATTTGATCGCCCGCGTCGGTTTCATCGTCTGACGAGCCGCTGCTGTGCGACCAGAGCGGCGTCCGCGCCTGGCAGCCCAAGATGAGCAGCGAAGCAAAGAATGTGGCCAGAGTCGTGCATCGGCGCGAACCGAATGAGAAAGGGCAGGTTTGGGGTGCGTTCATAAATCCACCTCCTGAAGGATTATGAGTCACATGGCGACCGGCGCAGGTCAATCTTTCGCGTCGCGATCCGCCGCGTTCGGGCGCGCCAAAATCTGGACCGTCCCTGCCGGGTCGCGACTCTGGTTGGGTAAGCAGGCTCGCTCTTCCCGGTTTCATGCGGAGGCGAGTCCCATCTCCGGTCACGATTGAGGAGGTCATCATGATTGTCCAACGTGTTATTGCTGTCTTGTCAGTTTCGCTTGCGGCGTCGGCCTGTGGCGTCGGCCTGGGCAAGGGCGCCAGCGCACCGCCGCCTGCCCCAGGCGTTTCCCAGTCCCGGGCCGCGGCCGCGCATCGCAATCCATTTCTGGGCGTCGATTTCTTTCTCAACCCAGAATATGTCGCCAATGTCGAGAAGACCGCGCAGGCGTTCCCGTCCGATGCGGCGGTCATTCGCAAGGCCAAACAATATCCCACCGGACTGTGGCTCGATTCCATCGCCCAGGTGGCCTTGATCCCGAAGTGGCTCGACCAGGCGAAACAACAGCGGCAGGCCACTGGTAAACCCACGCTTTCGCTATTCGTGGTCTACGACATGCCCAACCGCGACTGTGCCGCCAAGTCGTCGGCTGGGGAACTCAAGGTTTCAGAGAATGGCGCCGCCCGCTACCGAAGCGAGTTCATTGATCCGATTGCTGCACACTTTGCCGCCTATCCCGACATGCCAATTGTGGTGATTGTGGAACCGGATTCCCTGGGAAACCTGGCCACCAACATGAACATGCCTGCCTGCGCCGAGGCGCACGACGTGTACATGGAATCGACCGCCTACGCCATCCAGCGGCTCGGTTTGCCCAACGTCAGCCTTTACCTGGATGCGGCCCATGCGGGCTGGCTGGGATGGGACGGCAATCGCGAAAAGGCCGTCAAGATTTGGAAGCAGGTGCTCAAGCTGGCCGGCGGGGTCGACACAGTTCGCGGATTTGCCACCAATACCTCGAACTACACCCACCTCTACAATCGAGACGGCATGATGCTGGAACCAACCGATCCTTGTTACAATGAGCTAATCTATGTGAAGAAGCTGGCGGTGTCACTGGGCGAGCATGGCATCCGCGACAAGGGCTTCATTGTCGATACCTCGCGCAATGGCAAGGGCGGCATCCGCAAGGTCTGGGGCCATTGGTGCAACATCAAAGGGGCTGGACTGGGCGAGCGGCCGGTCGCCGCACCAGAACCCTTCATTGACGCCTATTTCTGGGTCAAGCCGCCGGGAGAATCAGATGGCGTGTCCGATCCGTCACAGCCGCGTTTTGACCAAGAGTGCGCCTCATCCGAAAGCGCCCCCGATGCGCCCCAGGCCGGCCAGTGGTTCCAGTCGTATTTCCTGGATTTGGTCAAAAACGCCAAGCCGCCACTGTAATGACCGGGCTCTACAGGCAATGTTCAAGCGTCAAGGCCACAGTCTTGCCACTGAACGTGGTCAGTGTGGCCTCGCCACAGGCGCTGGCAAAGTTGAGGGTTTCTGTCTTGCCTGTCCGGAGGCCGTTTTGCATGGTCGTGGTGACGGTGCCAGCGGTGGGGAAGCAGCAAAGGGCGTCGCCGTAGGTGACGTCGCTCAATACCACGCTGGCGGTGCGGTGGACGATGTTGTGCTCGACCGTCACAGTGCCGCTGACCACGCGCGCGCCAGCCGAGAAAGACAGTGTGAGGCTCCCGCTCACAGTGTGGTCCCACAGCGTGGCGCTCTTGCCTGCTGCGCTGGTCACCGTCCCGGTGAGATGGCTGCCGTTGATCACCAGGCTACCATCGACAGCACAACCGCTCGCACCGCAGGTGACCACCACGCCGTCGTCGTCCGGCGCTGGCGAGACCGTGGGATCGTAGCCGCTGCCTGCCCCGTTCGTGTTGTGCGTGATGGAATATGAGTTGCCATCGGGGCCAGTCAGGGTGCGCGTGTTGCCCGCGGGTCCGCTGGTGCGCGTGAGCGAGCAGCCCGCGGTCTGGCGGCCAATGAATGGGTGAAGGGCGTCGCAACTCGGGCCATAGACCAGGGTGAAAGTGTTGTCCCAGATCGACGAGGCGGTCTTTCCATTCTTCCAGGTCACGCTGCAACTGACGGGGGTGTGGCTGTAGGTGGCCGGA
>Ga0265316_10003541_pt1 | contig 15759 bp, 14 predicted proteins | sample 4522metaG_FD_202092 | JGI IMG/M metagenome (GOLD analysis project Ga0265316, IMG submission 202092) | Rhizosphere microbial communities from Carex aquatilis grown in University of Washington, Seatle, WA, United States - 4-5-22 metaG | ecosystem: Host-associated > Plants > Roots > Rhizosphere >...
CACCTGAAGGAAGGACATAAGGGCTCCTGCCGCCTCAGTGGACGTCGCCCTCACCTGCGCACTTAGGCGAATGGACCGGGGCTCTGCCTCATGCAGCACCAAGGTGTAGTGGCAACGGATGGCCTCGATGACCAGCCTGCAATCCCGCTTGCTCCAAGCCTCCATGTCAGCATCCGAGGTGCACAATGCCAGCTCGATGACATCGCGCCATAGCGCAGCGAGTTGGATGATGAAGTTACGCTGCTTCGGCCTCTCATCTGGATCAGCAGGCGCATACCTCACCAGCAAGTCGTCCTTTTCAACCTTGAACTGCGGGTACGCCATTTCGATCCTGCAGAGGGATTCTTTGTAGCCTGCACACGTAGGATGGATGTGCAGCGACAGCTTGTGAAGAACATCCTGCGTCTTGTCAGCCAAATCACCCTCCAAGGCCATCCGCAAGTACCTGCTCGCATGGATGGCCGCAGCCGACCGCTCAGCTGGCTCCAGAGTCTCATCGATCATCCGATGCAGGCTTTTGGCTGCATCTGACAGGAGGTCGGGTGGGCACGGGTGTGCAATCAACATGTGGAGCGGGAAGGTCATCGATGTTTCAGCGGCTGAACACAGTGCTTTCAGCCTTGAATGGGCCAAGTTTTCCTCGTCGTCGATGCCCGTCGAAGTCGCCTCGACGACATGTGCAAATTCGTTGGTTTCCATGGAGCGCTTTCACTGGTGTTTTGCATGGCAGCTAAGCAACGAACTCGCGGAGGTGCCAGGTTGCTTGGGCGCGCGTTAGGCTGCTTTGCTTGCGTGGGGTTGGGTTGCAGTTGATGTGCGGAATTCACCCGATATGAGCCAGCACAAGCGCGCCCAAACCCCGCTTCGATTGAGGCTCAAGCGAAGCTGCTCGCTGTTCGCTTGAACACGCTGTTGACCGGCGATCTGAGCAGCCTGTCGCTGCAACTTGCCGCAGACATCCTTCATCACCGCAATGAGCTCTTCGGCCTTGGCGTATTGCCGGTCGCACTCGACCTCGGCCTGAGAAACGAAACGGTCGGCGTGCCGCTGCGACATGTAGAGCAAGTGCACCTCCAGCGCCTCGAGTCGAGTGCTCTGCTCTTGCTGGCTGCGCGCCAGCAGTTGATCCAGCACATGCTGAACATGCTTCTTGATCGCTGCATCCACTGCCTCGACCGCGCTGACTTGCCCCTCGTGGACCTCGCTCAGTTTCTGGCTGATCGCATTCAGGTCATCGCAAGCTGGCCCACGTGCTGCCAAGTTCGCTGACATGTTCTGCTGCACGTCACACATGAGCTCGCGAATCTGCGATGCCTCCTCCCGCAGGTCTGCGCACAGGCGCAGCGCCTGACCCAGCGCAGCGGGCCAGGCATAGCGGAAGTCAGCGGAAGCCGCCTCCGCTTCGCGCGAAGCGGATGATGATGATGACGATGGCGATGGCGATGGCGATGGCGATGGCGATGGCGTGAAGCTGTCTTGCATGGTGCACTCCGGAAACGACAACAGATCTCAGCTGGGATCGATCAATGCAGATCAAGCTGTGAGAACACGGCGCGCAGGTTCCTGCACGCGTCTTGCGCCAGGTCGCGAGCAACCATCGCCCGACCAATGTCTTCGAGCGCGCCCGGATCATCGCGATGCCGGCGGGCTTCGGCTCGGTAGTCGATCGCATTCAAGGCCACATCGAAGACCGTGGCTGAGCGATCTTTGAGCATCTGGAACACGTCGTTGAACATGACAGGCTCGGCACACATGCGGTACCCCACGCTCGCTGCGCCCTCCATGAGTGGCTTGAGGTTCAGCTCCACATCACGAGGGTCAGCGACCTGGCTGGGGATGACAACGATGTTCGATGCAGGCACCCCCATCTCCACCAGGAGCTTGATGGTGTTCACCGTGTCGTTGCGTTGCTTGATGGTTGGCACGCAAGGCAACACCCATCGGTCGATCAGATCTCGCGTCGAGCGCAGCGCACGGAAATGAGCCAGCGCCTCTCGTAGGTTGCTTGATCCCACGTCGATCACGTAGTTCTGGTCGTCCTCCGCTGTGTTCAGTTCCACAGCGAGTTGACGGAAGTCACGGGCGGACATCTCCATGTTGACTGGCCCGTCTCCATCGTTCATGTCTTCCACACTGATCTGCCGGCTGCCCACCAGCAGTGGCGCGAAAAGGTGTTTGCGCAGCGTGGTCTTGCCGACGTTGCCAGAAAGATTGGTGATGACGACTTTCATGGTCTGTTGCTCCGTTGGATGGCCCGAACTTCGGGCGCATGTGGTGCCACCGGTGTGTGGCTTGAAATGGTGTCCAGCGCCGAGGCTGCGATCTGCTGATGCGTCAGCCCATTGGTCGGTGCCGATCAGGGAGGCCCGGCACATCTGCCCGGCACACGTCAAGCAGTGCATCCAGCGCTGATTTGCCGGTCGACTCGCTCGACGTGACGGAGGCCGATGACGGCGCAGTGACGCCGGTTGGCACCGCTTGCACCGAGGGCAATGCGGACGTGCCCTTGTCACGTTCATGCCTCGCCCACCACGCCAAGAGGTTGTTGCGATGCATGTGCACGCCGGCCGTTCGAGACAAGTAGCTGGCCACCTGCTGCCAGGAAAAGCCCTCCTCCCTGAGGCGCTGGATGACCGCTGCATGGGCATGCAACGGAGACCGCTTGTGTGCAGGACGTGTGCTGCTGATGAACTGCTCAAGCTCGCTCATGTTCTTGCCTTTCGACTTCCGATGGAGACCGTGCGTTTGCCTCAAAAATGTTTCATGCAATGCACTTACTTTGCGTCAATATTAGTGACGATTGATGGTCTACACAAGTGGATTTGAAGGAAATACGTCATGAAAAACAGTCACTTAGCATCGATGCATGTTTGTAACGAGTGCATTGAATGTGCGCTCCATGAGCACCATGTGTGCAGCGGATGTGCAACCCATTTGCATCCCTGTCGACGGCATGGTTGTCACGCGGCTGGTTGCTGCAAAGGAAGCTGCGCGTGTTCAGGCTGCCGTGCGCGGTCAACGATCTGGGTGGAGCTCTGGCGTGTCTGCATCGGGTGCTGCAGCTCCTCAGGGAGGCCATACAGACACGCACTCGCCTTAATGTCCGCTCGAGCACTCAGTGAGGCGGAGTCGTCCGGTCAGGGCCTGTCGTCCCACAACATGTGCAGGAGGTGAGCCATGGTGATGAGCTACAGCAAGAGCCGAGCAAGCCACACCGCGTACTTCGTACAAGACGACGGACTGGTGTGCGAAGCGGGTGCTCTGCCTCCTCGTTGGTACGTCTCCGGCGATCACACTTCTGCAGACGAACTGTGGACCGTGAAGCCACACGCATCCTGGCAAAGCCCGGCTGACACGGCAGTCTTTGAACGCTTGGCCCGAGGCTGGCACCCGTCCGATGACCGCCCGCTGTCGCGCAACCACGCGCACCCAAGACGTGTGGCCATGCACGACTTCACTTTCTCCGCGCCCAAGTCGGTGTCGGTGGCCTGGGCCCTGGGAGACGAAGACACAGCCAAGCTGATCGCATTGGCACATGAGGCCGCGGTGGGCAAAGGTTTGGAAGCGCTGACATCAGCCGCGCGCAGTCGACTGGGCGCAGCAGGTGTCAAACACGTGCCAGCCAAGGTGCTAGGTGCCCTCTTCGTGCATGGCGCAAGCCGGGCCAATGATCCGCAGCTGCACACACACGCTGTGATCATGAACGTGGCCCAGGTGCCTGATGGTGAGGCGGCAGCCTTGGAGGCGCGAGGAATGCTGGAGCAGCAGGGTGTTGCAGGCTGCATTTACGCCCTCGAGTTGGCAGATCAGCTCGCCCGAGCGGGCTTTGGCATCATCCCCACCCACGACGGACATCTGTTCGAGATCGCAGAGGTTCCAGGCCATGTGCGGGAGGTATTCTCAACACGTCAACGACAAGTGCGCAATGAGCTAGAAGCCTCCAGGACACGGACAAAACATGTGCAGAACATGTCCACGCCAACCCGCGCACAAAGACAACGGGCAGTGCTTGTCAGTCGCAGCGCCAAGGAGGTGCTGCCGCTGGGCACACTTCGCAAGCGTTGGCAAGCGCAAGCCCTTGGTTTGAGCTTCGCCATGCCGTTGGTTCATCGGCGCAATCCATCGGTGCCTGTGAAGCAGGATGAGGGCAACGAGGCCGAGTTGCTGCGCTTGCTTGCAACGCACTTGGTTGCAAAGTTCAGGAAGCGGAAATCGGTCAGTAGCGCGAAACTCAAGGTCGAGGCGTGTGCTGCACTGATGGGCCTCTGCGGTGCCAACAGGATGTTGGAGCTACTGACAAAGCTGGAGATGCAATTCCAGACCGAACGCAAGCCGACCGCGACAATGAAGGATGCCGTGCGAGACGCAGGAAACCACGGGACGAACCCAATCAACGCCGGCGAGGGCGAACGATTGCACCCGAGGCCCTCGCCTTGCTGAGCTTGGTGGCACCACGCTTTCGCGGGGTCTTTTCGGCGCGCTCTTGCTCAAGCTGCATCATCATCAACTCGGCGCAAGCAACAACCACTTGGGTGTTGGTACCGCCCGACCGATCACTGAGCCTGTTCATGTGCGACCAAAGCGCCTCATTCATGGTGAGGGTCACACGGCGCGGCAACACAAAATCAGCGTCTGTGCGTCGGCGAATTTTGGCGTGTATGGGGGCGAGGCTGATCCGCTCTTCGCCACTGCCCTGGTGCAGCAGTCCAAGGCGCAGCAGTTGGTTCAACGAGATGTTCAACTCGCTGATCTGGCAAGCCTGCGCGCGCCAACGCAGGAAGAGCGACCACTCCTCTGCCGTGACCTTGAGGGCCACACTCTTTTGCTTGAGATCGCCATCAAGCTGGGCCTCAAGCAATAGCAAGGCAAATAGAAGCACCGGATGGCCGTGATGTGGGGGTGATGACCTTGCTTGGATGTTACAACGAATGCTAAACAGTCAGTGCATTTGGCCATCGAAGTGGGCCGACAAGGGGCTAAACACTCCACAACATAGTGAGAGGCTAGCCGCACTTCTCGGCAAGCAAAACCAACCCCGCTCTTGCCGCCTTGTATTCGTCTGGGTGCACATTGCAAGCAGTGTCGCCCGAGACAAGAATTGCTCCTGCGTGCCTCCCGTCATGGCACGGATCGACAACGTCCTGCCACCTAGGTACTTGCCAGAGCGGCGATGGCCATTCGCGGGTTCACTGGCGGACAGCGGAGGGCCGCGCGTCCAGCCGGTGAGGGCTGAAAGCTTCCACGTTCACCATGGGATGTACGCCTCTTCCCAACTCAGCCATCACATGGCCGATGGCTGGCGCGAACTTGAACCCATGCCCGGAACAGGCGCTGGCGTAGAACACCTTGGAACAGTGGCGACTCTCGCCCAGAACGAAGGCTTCATCAGGCGTCATCGTGTAGAAGCACCATTTGCCTGTCATCGGCTGCGGGTCGAGTTGCGGAAAGATGCTGGCCACATACTGGCTGATCTCATGGGCGAAGGGCGCGATGTCGGGCAAGGTTGAGCCCGGATCCGATACCAGGTGCTGGTGGTTGTGAAAGCCGATCTTGACGCCACGCTCTGCCGAGCAACCGGTAGGGATGCCGTAGAGCAGCTTGCCGTCGGGCGTTTCGTACAGGAAGACGGGAAAGGCGTCCGCCTCGAACGATGGCTGTGCCTGACGGTTGCGTGGCGCGAACCAGAAGATGGGAACCCGCTGCGGCTGCAGATGCTCGGACAACTCGGGCACCAATGTCCGGGCCCAGGCACCTGCACATACCAAGGCGGCGCCGCCAGCGTAAACCTGGCCGTCGCGGGTGTGTACCTTCACGCCGCCGTTGATTGCTTCAAAGCCCGTGACCGCATCACCGTATTGCAAGCGCGCGCCCATCCGCACCGCCTCATTGAGCATCTGCAGCCTGGACTCTTCGGCCAGCACTGCGTATGCACCTGGTTCATGCACGGCCTCCATGTCATCGGCCACATGGAACTGTGGAAAGCGCATGCGTGCCACATCGGCGGGCCAATGCTCGTGGGAAATTCCGCCACGAAGCGCGGTGCGCCGGCTGCCTTCCACCACGCCAGTGCTGCGCGGCCCGATGAAGACGCCGCCGCTCGGTATGCGCAGGCGCATGCCGGACGCCGCTTCCAGATCGCGCCACCCCTGGTCGGCCAGATGAAGGAGGGGCAGGTACTTGTCGCCCTCCCAGTAGGCCTGCCGAAAGATGCGCGTGGCGCCGTGGGACGAGCCGTTCGGATGGGTCGGCCCACCCTGTTCCAGGGCGATCACGCAAGCACCCTGACGAGCGGCCTGCCACGCGGCGGCGGCTCCCGTGATGCCCAGGCCCACCACGATCAAATCACTGTGTGTGGTCATGAAGGATGTTTGAATGGGTTGGTTCAGATGGCATGGCTTTGGCGCCATGCTTTCCACATCGGTTCGATCACGATCACCGCGAGGCTGAGCCAGATCGCGCCGAAGGCTGCCAGCGTGTTGCCGGACACCGACTGGTGATAGACGGCCAGCGCGACGATCAACTGGGTAGAGGGCAGCACGAACTGGAAGAAGCCCATCACAGACAGCGGTAGCCTGGCGGCAGCGAAGCTGAACAGCGCCAACGGCACAACCGAAACGGCACCACACAGCGCCAGCAGCAAGAGTGGGTCCGTGGCCAGGCCTGCGGGCAGCGTCAGCGTGAAAGGGCCCAGCAACACAAGCAGGGGCAACAATGCGGCTAAGGCGCAGGTCTCCAGAAAGAGCCCGGAGAACGCGTCCAGGCTGGTCATCTTTTTGAGGCAGGCGTAGCCACCCCAGGTGCCGCCGATGATCAGATAGACCCGGTGCTCGAGCTCACCGCTGCCGACCAGCAGCAGCGTGAGGGCAAGGACGATCACGGCGATGGCCGCCAGCCGAGCCGCGGTCATCCCCTCCTTGAACCACAAGGCACCCACGCCGATCGCGACAAAGGGCGCCACAAGGTACCCCAGGCCGCTTTCAACCACGTGGCCGTGGATGGATGCCCAGATGAAGGTGCCCCAGTTGACGACCACCAGCGCTGCCGCACCCGCGTGCAACAGCACCAGCCGGCGCGTGAGCTTGCCGGCCAGGCCCTTGAAGGAGCGCCGGGCCGCCAGCACCAGCGCCAACATCAGCAGTGAGGCCACGATGCGGTAGCCGAGCAGTGTGGTGGCCGGGATGGCGCCCAATGCCTTCCAATAGAGCGACGATGCGCCGAGGAACACATTGGCGCTGACCCCGGCCAGCGCAGCCCTGGATGCGCTGGAGCCGGTCCAGGCCGCTACTCGCGTGCTGATGGCTGCAGGCTGCATTCCACGACCTCGTAAGACCAATACAGCCGCCCCTGGCTGCCGGTGGTGTAGGCGGCGCCGTGATGATCCCGCCAATGCGCGAATTCGGCGCGCAAGGCATTTTCGGCTTTGCGCCAGCCGTCCGAGTAGAACAGCAATGGCAGCGAATGCCGCTCGAGCAGGCGCAGGCGCAGAGGGGCGCCGCGCGGGTGCTCTGCGTGGTAGCGCCTGAGCACATCGCGGATACCGACCAGCGAGTTAAGCCCCAGCAATGCGCGGCCTCTCGGATGCAAGTGAAAGGGCAGCTCTCGCAGGAAGCGCAGCAATACCTCGTCTCCATAGAACATCGCCCGGGGTGCCATGTCGCATTGGTTGCAGATGCGGTCCAGCTCGGCCAGGACATGCGGGGACGGTGTACGCCATCCTGGCGGGTTGAAGATCAGGGTGTCATAACGCGACCCGGCAGGCAGGCCATCGAACAGGTCGGCCGTGCTGAACTGAATCAAGGGGACGCCGAAGTTCAATCGCTCGTTGTCCTGCGCCAGGGCTATCGCGTCCTCGGCAATGTCGGTGGCCACGATGTCATCGGCGCCCATGCCGCGCAGCAGCAATGCCAGCACGCCGCTGCCCGTTCCGAGATCGAGAATGCGCCCTTTGATCTCATGCGCTTCCAGGCCTCGCAACAGATAGGCTCCCAGCGACATGCCGGCCAGGCTGACCTTGAACACGCCGGGGCGGTCATGAAGGCGGATATGGTGGCCCAGTCCAAAATAGGCCGAATAGGTGCTATCGCCATCGCTCTGTGGCAAGCCGATATCCGGTGCATGGTCTGCAGCCCGGCTCGTCGCGCAGACCATGTCCACGAGCCAGCTTTTGTCGCTTACGCCCAGCATCATTGGCCTCCTTTCGCTGCAGGAGCGGCCGCCGCGAAGTCTGCCGCGGCCAATCGTCCGAGCTCTCGCGACCGTGCGGCAGATCTGGCCAGCGACTCGGTCACCGTCCGCTTCAGCCCGGCCTCCTCGAACATCCAGATGCCTCGCTCCGTCGTGCCGCCAGGTGTCATCACCTCCCTGCACAGTTGGAGCGCTGGCTTGCCGCTGGATGCCATCAGCTCGGCCGTGCCGCGCAACAACTGCTCGGTCACGCGCCTTGCAACGTCGGCGGGCAGGCCTGCTTGGTGGCCGAATGTCTCCAGCGCGTCAGCGAAGAAGGCCACGAACGCGGGGCCTCCGCCACAGAGTGCCGTGGCCGGGTCGATGAGCGATTCATCCTTGACTTTGGCCACCTTCCCGATGGATTCCAGCACGCTCACGGCGTCGGACTCATCCTGTTCTGACACGGCAGGCGTGCAGGTGTACAGCGTCATGCCCTCGAACACCTCCGAGGGCGTGTTGGGGATGCCGCGGATGATCTTGTCCGCCCTCAACGATGCGGAGATGACCTCTGTCGTCACCCCGGCCATCACCGAGATCACGGTGCCGCGATGACCGTGCAGATGCGCGGCGGACTGCGCGAACGCAGGAAAGGCCTGGGGGGGCATGGCCAGCATCAGCATGTCTCCCGCGCCAACGTCATGGCATGTTGTCGTTGCTTCGACCCCCAGCTCCCTGAACTCTTTCAACTTGCGTTCATCTGGGTCGACTATCTCCAGCCCTTTCAAGCCTCGCCGCAGCATGCCCCGGGCCAGCGCGGCCCCCATGTGGCCCGCGCCAAACAATTTCAGTTTCATTTTGGAACCCTTCCTGTTTAATGGCGCCGGACGCATCAAGGCGAGCGACTGTCCAAGTCTATGGCTCGGCATGACGGCAATTTGACATGCCCATGACCTCAGGGGGTGCAATGGCCATCAGTGTCTTGCCGTGGGGTGACTCTGCGGCAATTCACGCCCTCGAAGCAGGGCGCCGCCGTGCTCAAAGGTGTGCGCCGTGTAGCTGCCGGCGTAACCCCGCGCTCGAATCTCACGCAGCAACCGTGTGCTGGTCAATTCCGGCCAAGCAGCCACTCGTTCTTGCCGAGCTCAGACGACGGCTTGGTATTCACCAGCCGCAGAACATCGCAACCGCTGCGGTACAGCCGCTCACCAAGAATGGGGCTGCTCAAGGCTGATCTCAGACGTTCGACCATGGCGCTCCCAGCGACTGCAGTTGCCATAAGCGGTCAACGACCTAGCGCGGCTTGGCTGACGGCTTGGCACCCGGAACCGGCCATTGGGCCTGACGTTCACATGCGGACCGGTCGAGTGACCGCTATTGCGACTTGGCGTTGTAGGCTGTCACAAAGTTTAAGAAGGCGGCGTACATATTTGCGACTGGATCCGAAGGCTGAGATCCACCGACCGAGGCAAAGATGTCGTAGTAGTCGTTGAAACGTTTCTGATCCTGGCTCCAATCCAACTGCCAGGTGTTCTGATAGCGCTTGTCCTTGTCTTTGCCGGTGGGGCCTGCGCTGTACGTACGCTTAAGAATGTCAGCAAAACAATAGGAATTCACCGCCCGAATTAACGCCTCCAAGGCTTCCGCGATCTCCTGCAGCTGCTGAACTGTCAGCGCAAGCGGCTTTTCCAGCAGCGGCTTGTGTTTGTCCATGCCCAAGCGGAGTGCTTGCTGGCTGCCCAACTTACCGAATCGATGAATGCCGCAGTGACGGACCTGACAGATCGATTCGAAGTTGTTGAACAGCCGCTCCAGCGCGGCCGGCACATTTCCGTCCTTGCTCATCTGGGAGATGTTGCAGAGCGTTTTGAGCTCGGTGGCAACGTTCTTAGTATTGGCCAGGGACACCCCCTCCAGCAGAGCTTCTGGCAACAGGTCCTCGGCATGGTGCAAGGCTGCTCCGTAGGTCAGGGTACGACTTGATGCGTTGTGCCTGCAGGCCTCGTCCACCAGAATAAGGCGACGCAGCAAGGATCTGAAATAGCCCTCGGCCGCAGACACCATGCCTAGATAGACCAGCGAGCCAAGCATCGGCGTGTAGTCGCCGCGGGTATGCGCTCCCAAGTACAGCACGTTGATCTGCGCTAGGTTCGAGCGGAACTCATCGACCGGTGATTGGACGGACGTGACGTGCTTGGGGTCGAACCAATTCTCGGTATCCAGCTTGCCCTTCGTGGGAGCGGAAAACGGTGTGATCGTGTCCAAGCTACTGGAGGTAGGAATGCTCATAGCGCTCACGACAGATACTCGTCGAGGAAGGACTGAACTGCATCAATGATCGTCTTTGCTCGGACTTTCCCGACACCGCGGATGGTTCGCAAGGTTGTGCCAGGATCTTGCAAAGCGATGAACTCACCCACGGTCTTGGGTACAGATTGCCAATTGCTCAACTTGTCGCGCTGCCAGTCTGTCAGCCCTGGGACTCCAGCCAAAGCCGTCAGCATCAGTCGGTCGTAGGTCGACTCGTCGGTGAGTCGTTCGCCACAGGTGAAGCAGTATTTCGCCCCCTCAACCCGCTTGGCACGACAGTTGAGGCAGTTGGGCAAGTCGAGGCTGAGTCCATCCAAGGTCGCCGTATCCAGCAGTGTTGACATTGACCGCCGTACAGGGTGCTTCTCATCGGGGCGAGACAGCATCTCGACGCTGAACTTTGGAGAAAAGCCACCCTTGCGGGCGAACGCGCGTTTTGCCTGAAGTGCCGCCAAATGGGGCACATACCGCCTGTAGTCCCGATCACCATGCGACACGGCGGACCCGCTGTAGACCATGCCTGCCTCTTCCAGAAGCAAGAGCATGCGCGTCACATAGGGCTTGTCGATGACGCCCGATGCGTCGATGCCGATATAGAGCTGGCGGGAGTTTTCCTCGATGAGCGCCTGGTTGGCATCGGTCACGGCCTCGACCATGCTGTTGAACAGTCTTTTGCCGACTTCGACGATGGTTGCGAGCTGCGGCTTCTTGTCCTTCAGCGTCATGTACTCCCGAACGCGGTCGGCAAGGAACTCGTCAATGGTGACGTTAAATGTGCTCTGAGATGTGCCCTGGCGCTTCAAATTCTTGAGATAGCCTCGCACCAGCGTCATGAAAGCTCGGGGAACACCAAATGCCGAGTACGCGAGCATGGCACGGATGTCATCCGGGATCTGCGCCATATCCGGGAAGCGTTTGGCGCCGATGTCTTGCATAAACGCAAGGTAGTTTGCATCCGTGACACGCTTCCACACGAATACAGTGTCGGCTTCATGGCCAGCATGAAAGTTTGGACCGTACTCCGTGGTCCCTGGATAGACGGATGCCTTGGGGGCGATTCTTGGGGCCTTCAGAGCACGATAGATATCAAAGAAGTGGGACAGATATTCAGGCGTGAGAGTCAGGGCCGCATCGTCGAGAAGCAGCACAACGCGACGCCGCTTCAGCGCATCGGCACTGCGGATAAGCAATTGCTTGACGCGGTCAATGGTCAGCCGGGTGGCTACCGCTTCAAGATTGGCATCCGGCGACTGGCTCTTCTCATAGGCGCCGATCAGATCGCGGACTTCCTCCGGATCGAACTCTTGCAGGCTGCCGACGTCGAAGGCCTGGCCCTGTGTGGTGACTTTGAACGCCTCGACGGACTCGTAGAAGCCGACCACGATGTTCGCCAGCACCCAAACGTAGAACGTCGACATGGCGTCGGGGCGACGGCGTAGCAGAGGTTCCAGCGTGTAGTAGCGGTTCAAGTTGATGTACACCGCCAGCGGCAGCTCTGGATCGGCGACACACTGAGTAAATGCGTAGCGCATCAAATGCGTCTTGCCGCAGCCCCGCGGACCAACCAGTAGCTTGGCGCCAGGACCGGTAAGTGACTTGATCCAGTCCTCCGAATCGTCGGTCAACGCGGTGTTCGTTGCGAACGTATCGAGTTCAAGATGGTCCGCGCGCTCTTCATACTGATGCGCGACTTCCTGCTCCTCATCAGCTGTCAGCGACGGCGCATCATCCAAGCCAGTAGAAATCATGAAGATACCGCAGTAGGTTGAACAGTAAGGCTGTGAGCGACAGTGGAAGTCATAACTGAATGTCTAAGAGATTCGCTTTAGACAAGAATCGAGCAGCGACCCCATGCGCAGACGACGCTATTGCGCTCCGGCCCAGATCACTCTCGAAGAACCGGTAAAGCCTTTCCCGATGCTCATCGGTTGCTCGCAGCGCGAAGACGCAGTCACTGATCACGCAAGGGCCATGGACCACCAGCGCAAGTCGGTCCTGCAGCCCACGTCCAACCCGAGCGAGGAGGATATCGCCAGGCAGCGCGAGGCGAGCCTGAGCGGCTGCACGCTGCGCATTGCGATTGGACAGCGCGAAGTGCTTCGGCACGACACGAATCGCATGCTCGTGAGATGGGCCGGCAAAATCGCCTAAGTGGAATACAGGCATGGGAAAGCCCGCAATCCCCGAGGAACACACGGTGCCGCGCAAAATGTCCGTTAGTGCGTCGCGAACCGCAATCTTCATGCGGCCGTCGCCGGCGCTTCTGGACGGCTTGGCCTGAGCATGGAACGCGTAGTCAAGCCGCTTCTCAGCAGCGTCCTGCGGAACTTGAAGCGGATCGCTGAGCTGACCGTCAGGATTCATCTGGCGAAGCGTCACCTGGTCGGTCTCGCCGCCCATCTTGGACAACACGACAAGGTATGTCTGTGCCTCTGTGCCCTTGAAGGCGCGGCGTGGCAACTGCACGACCTGCTCAACAAGATGCTGCCGCAGCAGGGCTCTGCGCACGCGGCAAAACTTCTCCGCGGTTACGAGGCCATCCGGCAAGATGAGGCCGAGCTTGCCGTCGCGCCGCAGCAGTCTCAGGTTCTGAGCCAAGAAGAGTAGATCCGCCCCAGCGTCGTGGAGAGAAGTCAGGGTGTCGGACAGTCCAGCCCCTTCCAGAATTTTTGCGAAATCAGCACGCCATCGCGGCCGGATGTAGGGCGGATTGCAGACCGCCACGTCCACGGAATCGAGCCGCAAACCGATTCTGTCCGACAAGGCTTCGTCGAGGACATCGTGGATAAAATGGTTATGACGGACTTGGCAGCCGACATGCGCGGCGTCCAATCGGTCCGGCGCGTGCTGATCCACGTCCACCGTGACCAGCTTGGCGTCTTGCCACCGCGTTGCGGCAGCTGTGCACAACGCGCCAGAGCCCGAGCCAAGCTCAAGAATCAAGTCTGGCTGGTGCAATTCAATGCTGTCAATCAGCGACCGACTGATCGCCGGCGAGGTGTAGTAGCGGCCCCAGTGGTCGGCCCTGTGGCTAGCGCGTGCCAGATCCTGATTGAATGAGCTCGATGAAGCTGTCACAGTTTCTCTTCGCGCCGCGACGCCGTTATCCTTAAACACGTTGAGTAACCGCGTGTTTCGCGGTAACGCGAGTGTATCTGAGCACGCATCAGTTTAGGCTCGCCACCCCCGATGAGACCGACCGGGAGTTGAGGTGCATTCCAAACTGTGCGCGTGACGATCCACATCACGTTGGGCCGCTCATGGCCGACTTGAGTCCCTCACAGCCCGCGCGGTCCAGGCACCGAGGTTAGCTGTACCTGACATAGCCGACATCCGGGCCGGCGTCGGCCGTCGTGGTGAACGCCAGCTTGATGGCGCATACCAGAAGTGCGACCGCGGTTGGCGACCGGCGGTACCCGATGCAAAGCCGACAGTCATTCACTGCAGCACGACGCCAAGTCACCTGGCAATAGCGTGCAGCGTCAATGCTCCCAGACAACGGATACCCCTGCGGCCACATCTAAGCCGCCGCCCTACCAGAGCCGCCAAGCCTCCATTCAGAATGGCTGCTGCACATCATGTGCCAGCATCGCCCCTCTGCTTATCAAGCGATAAGCGACGCAGCGCGCTCTGCAGGGTTCGCGATGCATACTCGTAGTGCTGCGGAGCCCCAGGCCTCAAGCCGTGGCGTCGGCGCTCGCCAGCGCGACGAGCGACCTCACGAACAATTTGTTCGTTGGTAGCCCGAAGTCCGCATGAAGTCAGCTGCGCCAAGACGTAGCCAAAATCCTGCGCGGAGGGTGAATCGTCTTTGCCTGCTCGTCTAGGAGCCACTCCGTCAGTGCCAGGAACCTTCTCCGCGCCTTTGCACTTCTCGCCCTCGAGCTCCGCCATATCCAACAGCTCGCGCGGGAAGATGCCAGAGCTGACCGCCAGAACTCTGGCCGTGAATGGCTCGTCCAAGCCGCGCTTCTGATTGACCGATCCAGGCGGCCGCCGGAGCTGTTGGCGGCAAACAGCTCCGGCGTCACAGTTGTACAAAGTGGCGAAGCCACGCTGAACACGCACCAGCCGCTCAGCGCTCAAGTGCTCGCTGACCATGACACTTGCCTGAAAGCACCCTGGGCTGGTTTCAATCAGCGCCACGCCCGGCAACTTCATCAAACTCTCCACCGATTTTTCGTCGGTGAGGTCATCGATCAAGACCAACGGATGAGGCACAGGATCCACTTTGTACACCAGTTCGATCTCTGCCCCGCCCTGCTTCGCTCGACGCTGAGCTTCGCTGTGCGCACAGATGGACGCCCTCAAGAGGTTTTCCAGGCCAGTGGCGACGAAATCACCGCCCGAAATCTCGGCCCGCGACAACAGGAAAGTTCCACCACGCAAACCATCATTTTTGCGCCGCTGACCCATGAAAGTCACCGTTCCTGACCATCCGTTCAACCGGAAACCTTCGCTGACCCACTTCCAGTATTCTTGCTCGCGCAAGGAATCTCCAGCCCTTCCGACACCCCTTGCACTTGAGAAACACCCTTCAAATTGACCTCTGCGCCGAAACACAGCTGGAGCGCGGAGATCTCCGGCCTCTAATGCATGACCGATATCAAGTGCATTTTCCTGCGCGCTTCCTGATTCAGCCTTGAAGCCAATTTCGCGCATAGGAGTGATATCCCCATTGATCACTGGCTTCGGATTGAAGTGTGTGCTTGATTCACAAACACTCAAGTCATCCCATGACCGTGGGAAAACAATTTCCGCTCCTTGCCATGGCTTCGATTTTGCAGCAGCCTCAACGATCACAGGGTGAAACCAAAAGCTCCATGGCGGGCTGGCCATGAGTGCCCCTGCAGGTGGCGGCTCTCGGCGCAAAACTCCAAATTCAAAACACACTTTCAGTGCGCGCCGAACTGCTTTGGCCTCAGTTGACTCCTTGCCCATCCTCCTCGCGAGCTCACGCGCGCCAATGCGTGTTGGCTCATGCAGGTAATCACAAAGTGCAGCAAGACCCAGTTCACCCAGTACGTGAATAACATGATGCCTTGGTTTTTTGATGATTCCGTCCGCCGCTCGAAACCTGACACGTTGCATTACTTGCTTGACAGCATTGCACATAAAACCTCCAACACAATCTGACATTCAACGATGCACCACCACCGCCAGCATTAAGACAAATACTTGAAAATATAAACAAGCACTTGAAGACCTGATGGAGGCAAGTCTAGCCAATTAAATTCAATTCGCAACCCAAGAAGTAACAAATCGTATCATGGTTTTGTTTAAATA
>Ga0265316_10003542_pt1 | contig 15754 bp, 12 predicted proteins | sample 4522metaG_FD_202092 | JGI IMG/M metagenome (GOLD analysis project Ga0265316, IMG submission 202092) | Rhizosphere microbial communities from Carex aquatilis grown in University of Washington, Seatle, WA, United States - 4-5-22 metaG | ecosystem: Host-associated > Plants > Roots > Rhizosphere >...
TGACCTGAAAATTATTATGAAAACGTTAAAAGAAATGTTTTTTTCAAAGGCGGCTTTTTAGCATATGATACCGGTAATTGTTTTTTACGCTCATGTTGTATTTCTTGTTTATATGTTCACAAAGAATTTAATTGAAGAAGGCGGATTAAGCGCCTTTTTGAGCATTCTTTTTATTATCATTATCTTCAGCGTGGGTTGGACTTTTTCGGAGTTCCTGCTGGGCTTTTTCATAAAGCCTGAAGGCTTAAGCCTCATGTTCCCGCGCGCCGCTTTTTCACTTCTGCTGCTAACGGTTATTGAGACGATATTCTATAAGTTTTACTACAGCGGTAAAGCCAGGGCAAAAAGCTGATGCCAGGCTTCAGCCCCGGGTCCAAAAAGCTCACCTTCCTTTTTTTTATTTTCCTGATCATATTAATTGCGCAAAGATTTTTTCATTTCGGCTCCGTAATCGAAGAGCCGTTTGCATGGAGACAGTTTGATACTGAATTCTATGCTTACGACTTTTTCACTCACGGAATAAACTTACTCAGGCCCGGCGTTTGCTGGATGGGCGGTTTCAGGACCTTAGCCCTTGAGTTCCCTTTGATCTCCGTAATAATATCAGTTCTGTATTCCATATTTGGCGATAGTTTGTTTTATGCCAGGCTTGTGATAGTACTGTTCTCGCTGGGTTCAGCTTATTACTTAAACCGGATAGTAAAGCGGCTCTTTTACGCAAGACTTGCAAACATAACCACGCTGATTTATCTGATGGCGCCAATGAGCCTTTATTATTCGCGTGCTTTATTCATAGACATTCCAACTTTGTTCTTCGCGTTTGGAATGTTCTATTATTATTTGATTGGATTTGAAAAGTCAAGTTATTGGGCTATAATAATTGGGTCAGGGATGGGCACAATTGCATTCTTAATAAAAGCGCCTTATGTATTTTTTCTGTACATCCCATTGTTATATTTCATACTCAAAGAAAAAAAGATTAAATTCCTGTTAAAAGCTCTGCCAATATTGGCCATTCCCGTTCTCGCATTTATTATCTGGCAAGTGTATACAGTCAGATTAAACGCATCGGCGCCCGATTGGTCTTTCATACCGGACTATTTTAAATTTACAAATATGGATTCATGGTATTTTGGAGATTTGCCGCAAAGACTGAATTTCGAAAACTGGAAAACGCTGTTCTTCAGGTTTGTTGAATCGTGCACAGGTTACATAGGCATAATATTTTTTATTTCAGGATTATTTTTGAAAACAGACGGCGAAACGAGGAAGAATATTTTTGGTTTTTATGGATTAGGGACAATAATATACCTGCTGATATTTTTCAGTTTAAATATCATCCACGATTATTATCAAATTCCATTGCTGGTAATTTCCTCATTTTTCATAGCTGTATCGATCGATTACATTTACAGAAAGCTTAGCGCCAAAGGCGGGAATAAAGGAACGGTCATTACGGCAATATTATTAGCTGCGCTGATAATCAACTGTATTTGGTTTACTGAAAGATGGTATTATAAACCGGACTGGACAAGGCAGCATGCCGCGGAGATAATAGAACAAAATACCGGACAAAACAGCCTTGTAATTGCGTCTATCACTGATACTGACCCAAGAGATCCCAGATTACTTGGTCCCGCGCACAGGTATGGCTGGTCGATCAGGACGGGAGATTTAAGTGTAAGCCTTGTAAATTCATTGAAGCAAAACGGGGCTGAATATCTTGCAATAGTAGAAAAAGAGAAAATTAACGATGAGCTCTTAAAATATCTTGCGGCATATCCCAGCAAAGAATATCCGCTTCAGAACTCATCTTCAAAATTAATTTTATACTCTATTAAGTAACGCGGGCTCCAAAGATCCTTGCGGTTAGATCTTTGGGAAGGATTTTTATCAGAAGTTTTTGAAGCAGGACACCCGATTTTAAAGCGTAGATTCCAAGCGTTGCCTCGCCTTCAACTCCTTTAGAGCGTATCTTTACAATGCCCGGTGAAACATCCTGCATTTGAACCAGATTAGCGCCCTGTTCAATTTCAAATCTTGCATTGGTTTCTCCGAACGGAGTTTTGAACCCAAGTGAATTTATGGGGTAAACGCTTACTGTTAATTCTGATGTGACGCTTGCCCTAAGTACCGGCGGGTTTAAATCAATTTTCACCCCGTTTGATACAAATACAAAACGGTCGGAAAGAAGCCCGATCAAAACAACGGCAAGCAGTATTGTGAGTCTTTTGTAGTTAATATTATTTGGAAAGTTCTTTTACTTCTTTGATCCCGGTTCTAATCATCGCCAAAGCGAAGCTTCACATTTTTAGGAAGCTCAATTTTACTGTCCGCTCCTTCGGGTTTCTTCTTTTCAATCTTCTTATCATAAGCTGATTGCTTCAGAATTTTTTCATCGATAAGCTTATTATGCTGAATTTCTTCGTCAAATTCCTTTAACTCGTTAACCTCCGTGAACAGCAGGTTAAACTCAGGGGTTTCCCTGTATTCATCAGCCTGGACAAACGCGCTTTTCTCCAGATCATCGAACAGATTTTTTTGCGTCAGCGGAATTTTCCTCTTGGGAGATGAAACTTTACCCTTTATTCTGAATTCTTCTCTTGAATCAAATACCTCAACTGTGCTTTCCCCTGTCGAATCTGAGAACATTTTTATTTCCTGGGAGTCCCTGGCGCTAAGGTCAAGTTCCTGCACGCTTTCTCTCTGTCTCTTTCTTTCGGCAAGCTGTTCATATTTTCCCACTTTATACAATCTCTCACGGGTGAAAGCCGCCGCTTTGATAATTTCCGCTTCATCAGCGCTAACCAGCCTGCCATTCTTAACCCTGAACTCCCCTCCTAAAATAACGTCGGAAAAACTGAGCGAGGTGAGGTTATCAACCATGAAATCGCAAATATCTTCAAAAACCATGCTTTGCGGGAAGAACTGGAATCGTATATCTGAGAGGTCTATCATAGTTAGATCGGCCCTCTTGTTTATATCTATAGTAAAAGCGTCCTCGCCGCTTTTATCGCCGCCGAAAAACATATCGTGAGGCGTTATTGTTATCGCCCTAAGCAGTTCAAGGCTCGAAAGATTCAGTTCCTTATATTTATTCCTGAAGAACCGCAGATCTTTAAAAATATCTTCGCCCAGCCAGCCGGTACCTATAGAGAATTTGATTCCGAAATTAATATAATCATCAATAGGGAAATACCTGTGTGTAAAATACAGCAGGTCCCTTGGACATACAATTACGCTCGCTCCTTTTTCTTTAATGATCTTTAATTCATCGTAGCTCAGGTAGAGCGGGTTGATAAGAAATGTTTTAGTATCAACAAGCCCGTATTCATCAAGGTACTTAATTATAGGTTTGCCGAATGTCTGCCTGAAATTATCCGTCACATCTTTGTTCGTGGCAATTTCTAGGAACAATTTTTCAACGCCCTGGCTTCTTAATTCAGTAATAGATGTGATATCAAACATAGTCAGCTGGTTTTCATCGGTAAGATAATTTGCAGGATTCAAAAACTTAAACATTTTGATCTCTTCCATTTCCTGCCTCACCGGGTAAGCAACCGAAGCTGACTGTCCCGTGATTTTGAGAGCCTTGGTAATATGGCTTAAGTGATTCCCGTCTTTCCTAAGCGAGAACTCGTTTAACGCTGAAATGCCTGATTTCAGATTTCTTGCATATGAAAAACTATAAATATTATCAAGGTCCTCGCTGATCTCGCTATGCTCAAGTTCCTGGTAGATATAATTGAAAATCAGATCGGTGTAAATATCGCCGTCATGAACTTCATAATGCCTGTTTCGAAGCAGGTAATTGATTAGGGCGCCTTCAGACTTTAAACAAGCATTAATAAATGTCGGCATGACAATCTTATTGGTGCAATCATAAACTTCGGCTGAATCCTGATATTTCCCCATCCAGTCTTTCAGTTTTTCCGCTGCCCTCGCATCTCTTACGTCTATCATATCCGTTATTTTAAGGCCGTTTATTAGAATGTAATAACTGGCAAACTCCCTGTTAGCGCTGAAAGAAAATACTGATGCGTTTGTTAATATTATCATATCGTTATTCCGTCAATTAGCTTTGGAAACTAAAATTCCTGATATCATAACCTGTACTTTACAGGTCGGTAATTTCAAAATTCTTATCAATAATAAATTTACTTTTTCTTAATTCGTTTTTTCCGTTTTCAAATATAGCATATTCAAAACCGTCTCTTACGCTTGCTGCGCCATACTCGCCTTTAGCGTTGATGGCAACAAACCCCACCTGGTATTCATGGTCGCGGTTCTTATGCGAGAGCAGGTTCAGCTTAATAACGCGCTTTGAAGCGGCTTCGCAGGCTGCCTGCGGATCCATGCCCTGCCTCATAAGCTCAACTACCAGGAAACTGCCGCACGCCCTAACGCATTCCTCGCCGCGCCCGGTTGCCGCCGCCGCGCCAATGCCGCCGTCAACATATAATCCCGCGCCGATAATGGGCGAGTCCCCTACTCTTCCATGCAGCTTCCATGCCGTGCCGCTTGTTGTGCATGCTGCGGATAGATGCCCGTCTTTATCAATAGCCACCATGCCTATCGTATCGTGGTTGCCGTCTTCGTTTATGCCAAGCTTCTTAACTTTGTATTCGTCGGTATGAAATTCCTGCGACTTCCCGTAATTACCCGCCTTCCACTCGTTGTATTTTCTTATCGAGTTTTCAGAGTGCAGAATATCCGGCTGGAAACCGTTCATCACGGCAAAATTAAACGCTCCTTCGCCGGCCAGGCACACATGCTCTGTAACTTCAAGGATCAGCCTCGCAACAGATACAGGGTTCTTTATATGCTCAATGCAAACTACTGAACCTATGCGGGCATTCCAATCCATAATAGCCGCATCCAGCGTTAGTCTGCCTTCCGCATCAGGCAAAGCGCCATATCCAACGCTCAATACCGCCGGGTCATTTTCAGCAACTCTGACGCCCTGTTCAACGGCATCAAGTGAGTTCCCGCCTCCGGTTAAAATTTCGTAAGCTTTTTCATTGGCGGCTATGCCGTGTTTCCATGTTGAAATTACAAGTGGATTCATTTACAAAGATACAAATTCAAATAAAATAATTGCTATAATAATAACCGTTAATTTCTTATCGCATAACAAAAGCAAAAAAACCTGCTGTATATATTTAATAGTTACAATTTATTCATAATTTATCTATAATTAAATACTTCAATAGCGCCACGGATTTACATATTCTATTCCTGTAATTTTAGTTAAATTTATTTTTAATATGATTTGAAATGTCCAGGATGACCGGAATATCAAATATCGGCAATGTATTCAAAGACCTGCAAACGCTTGAGACGCCCAGGATGAGACTTCGAAGGCTTACCATGCGCGACGCTAATGACGTGTTCGAATACGCATCTATGCCTGAAGTTTCGAAACATGTTACATGGGATTATCACCGTACGGTCGCCGATTCAATGGCGTTTTTAAAGTCAATATTATTGCAATACGAAAACGGGATCCCGAGTCCGTGGGGTATTGTTTATAAAGAAAATAACAAGCTCATCGGAACAGGCGGCTACCACAACTGGAATCCTGAACACCGCAGGGCCGAAGTCGGTTATGCGATATCATCGCGGTACTGGAACAAAGGAATAATGACAGAAACTTTAAAGAGGATGCTGAGGTTCGGATTTGAGGCAATGGATCTTAACAGGATAGAAGCGCTTTGCAAAATTGAAAATGCGGCATCGGAAAAAGTTATGCAAAAATGCGGAATGAAATACGAAGGAACGCTTAGAGAGCAAATGTTTGTAAAAGGCGCTTACCAGGATCTAAAACTATACTCTATTCTGAAACAGGAGTTTAATTTTGACGAAAGATAAAACAGAAAGTAAAATAGAAAATAAAATAGAGCCCTTAGAAATTCTGTTAAGCTGCAAAGGTATTTATACAGGTCTGGGTGTAAATCATGAAGATGTTCAGTTCAGAGGATTGCTTGAAATTATCCCTGTTGTAAATGACAAAGGCGTAAATATTAAATACCGCGCAGTTGGAATACACGGAAATGAATTTGATGACCTGGATAACCTTTTCAGTTCCGAAACCGTACTTTTCAATGAGGAACATACATTAATAGCCTATAATAACCACAATAAACTATGCCTCTGGACATTGAATTACAATGTGCCCACCGTTTGCGTATTTAAGCTCCGCAGGTTCAGAAGAATACCGGGGAATAAAACAATTTTCATATTTGGGTTTGGGGAAAGAAGCGACGAAAAGATATTTCGCGAGGAAATCTCGATAGAGATATGGGACGCCGGAAATATAGCATACAATTATTACTGGGGCGAAGCAGGCGGGCATTTCCTCTCCCGCTCAACGGTTATAATGAGAAAATTATAAGAAGTTGTTTTTTCTTTCCCATTTGAAAGAAATTTGCCGTTTTTTTTAACTGCTTCTAACCATTTTTCTGTTCAATAACCTTGTAGTTGAAATTAATTTTAGTCATATTTTATTAATGAAAAAGGCTCTTTTTTCGGTAATTCTGATATTTTTGCCATTAATTTTTGGCAATACACAGCAAAGCGGCCAGGGTACTTCTCCCAATGCTTTTAAGATCGCGCGCCTTAAATATTCAGGCGGCGGGGACTGGTACAACGACCCGTCTTGCGAAGTGAATATGATGGATTATCTGAAAAAGAATACCGTTGTTGATGTTGATGAGCCGAAATTCTATACCGTAGATATCGCTTCCGACGATCTTTTCAACTATCCTTTTGTACTTATAACCGGGCACGGAAATATTTCATTTGATGATTCAGAAGTAAAGCGGCTAAGGTCATACCTTGAGCGCGGCGGTTTCATGTATGCGGATGATGATTACGGAATGGATGTAGCGTTCAGAAGCGAGATGAAAAAAGTGTTTCCTGACCAGGAAATGAAGGAATTGCCGTTTGACCACAAAATTTATAATATTCATTTCAACTTCCCCGGAGGGCTCCCGAAAACTCATGAACATGACGGTAAGCCACCGCAGGGGTTCGGTTATTTTGTAAATGGCAGATTATGCTGCTATTATACATATGAAACAAATATTTCCGACGGTTGGGCCGATCAGAGGGAACACGAAGATCCGCCCGAAAAACGCGAAGAAGCCTTCAAAATGGGAACAAATATCATTATTTACGCTTTAAGTAATTAGATAGATTAACAATTATTGAGCAGCTTAGAACTCACATACCAGAGCTTTCTTAACAGGATTTCCGTCGTTAGCCGGAAAGATATTCTGTTCAATCTATATAAGCATAGCCTGGTAGCCCTGTCGGCATTTGTGGTATTGGCGCTGGCGCTGGTTTCATCAGAAGCTGTTTTCGGATTTTCATCAATGGTCAGGAAAATTCTTTTCTTCGGATACTTGTCTGCGTTCTTCGCTACCGCCGTTTTAATTACACTCCGCGCAGTTTCTTTTTTTGGAAGTACAAAGAAGCCTTATGTGGTTAACAAATATGCTAACCGTATTGGCGGAAGCTTTCCGGAAATTAAAGATAACCTGCTTAACGCAATACAGATCTATGGGTATTCGACTAGAAAAGAAAATATTTTCTCCGGCGACCTTGTTGCAGAGAGCATCAACCTGGTTAATGAAAGATCAAAGCCATACGACTTCTCAAAAGTAATATCATTCGGTAAGCTGAAAAGCTCCGCAATAGTTTTTGCGTTGAGCTTATTGACATTTACAACCCTAATGCTTGTATTCCCGAACATATTCCAGGCGGCTGCTAACAGGCTCGTGAATTACAATTTCACTTATGTTGAAAATTCACTTGGCGTTGCATTCGAAGTAAAGCCGGGTAATACGGAAGTATCAAAAGGCGAAAACGTAGAGATAAATGCGAAGGTACTTTTCAACGACCCGAACTATAAAACCGACCAGGTTAACTTTATTACAAAAACTGTTACGGATGAAGGCATTGAGCTCTCATCAAATACTGAAAAACTAAGCGCGCTTGCGCCAAATGAATTTAAAGCGAACGTGAACAACGTAAACACAAACACGCTTTATTCGTTTGAGTACAAAGGGATTAAAAGCTCTGAATATAAAATAACAGTTACAGGCAGGCCCGTTATTAAAGGCGTTAAAATTACCGTTTACCCGCCGGCATATACAAAGCTTCCTTCAAGAGTTGTTGAAGGAACCGAAATTTCCACAATCATGGGCAGCAGAATTTATTTTGAAATAGAATCGTCAGATAATATTTCAAAATCGTTTATGCAGCTTGCGGGCGGCTCGCCTCTTCCGCTGGAAATTAACGGAAAGAACGCCTCCGGTTCGTTTACCGCGACCAGGAACGGAACGTTTAGATTTAATGTGGCAAAAGATTTTAACGGCAAAGAACTAGCCAGTATAAATGCTGTCGATTACACGCTGAACGTAATACCCGATGAATATCCCAAAATCTCAGTGGTCGAGCCTAACAGCGAACTTTCACTAAAAGGCGAGGATCAAATCGAGGTGCGCTCGCGTATTTCAGATGATTTTGGTTTCACTAAAATGAGGCTCGGTTATAAAATAAGCAAATCAAAGTACGGCTCTACGGATAAGGATTTTAAGTTCGTCGATATACCGATACAGAATACGGATGCAACGGGACTTGAAGTGCCGTATGAATGGAACCTCACAAGGCTCAACCTCGGAACCGAAGATGAAGTGGAATATTTTGTTGAAGTTTACGATAATGACGCGTACAGCGGCCCTAAAATGACAAGGAGCGATACAAGGAAACTTATTTATCCTTCGCTTGATGCGCTGCTGAACAAAACTGAAAAGACAAAAGACGATATAGAGAACTCGCTGAAATCGGCTTACGATGACGCCATGGAACTTAAGAAAGACATGGATGAACTGAAAGAGAAGTTGGACAAAAATCCGGAAGAGCTTGGATTGAACGATGCGAAGAAACAGCAGGAAATGCAGAATAAGATAGATAACATTCAGAACCAGTTTCAGAATACCCAGAAGAAACTGGATGACCTGATGCAGGACCTGCAGAACAACAACCAGATATCAAAAGAGACGCTTGAAAAATACATGGAGCTGCAGAAAATGCTCCAGAGGATCGATTCCAAGGAACTGCGCGACATGCTGAAGAAGCTTCAGGAAGCGATGAAGAATATGAATCCCGACCAGTTAAAAGAAGCGATGAAGAATTTCAAGTTTGATGAAGACATGTTCAAACAATCGCTTGAAAAAACGATGGAACTTCTTAATAAAGTATTAAACGAGCAGAAGCTTGGCGAGCTGACAAAGAAGCTTGACGAGATCACAAAAAAACAGGACGAGGCAAAGGAACAGACAAAGAACACGGACAAGCAGGACCTGAATAAGCTCAACGACATTTCCAAAACACAGCAGCAGATCAAAGATGAATATGAAAATTTCCAGAAGCAGCTGAAAGAGCTTAACGAGAATATGAAGAAAATGAATAACGACCAGACCGCCAAGGACATGGATAAGATGCTGCAGGAGATGATGAAGAAACAGCTGGAGCAGAAGATGCAAAACGCTTCCGAGGACCTGCAGAACAGCGACAAAAATTCAGCGCAGGATAAGCAGAACGATCTCTCCCAAGACCTGAACCAAATGAACCAGCAAATGCAGGATATACTCTCTAACATGATGCAGAATGAAAACTCGAAGATGAACGAAGCGATGCAGAAGATGCTGGATAAAATGAAGGAGATGTCAAAGAAACAAGGCGACCTGAAAGAAGAAACGAAGGATATGGATAAAAAGTCATCTTCCGATGAATTTAAAGAACAGAAAGAAAAACAGGACGCTTTAACCGGGCAATTATCAAAGACTATTGATGATTTTATGAGCCTCTCATCGCAGATGGGGCCAAATCCTATGCTGAGCAAAAATCTTGGCGACGCTTATAACGATATGGGAAAGGCGTCGGATAACCTCGGAAAGAAGAACAGCAAAGATGCCAGCAGCTCGCAGGGCAGCGCGAAGGAGAACCTTGATAAAGCCATTGAGAAAATGGAAAAGATGTGCAAGAACGGCAAACCCGGGAACGGTAAATCCGGAAGTAGCCTTGAACAGTTACTTCAGGCGCTGCAGCAGATGATACAGAAGCAACAATCGCTTAACCAGAAGATGGGCGAAATGGGAACCAACGGCAACCAGGGGAACCTGACACAGGAACAAATGTCGCAGATGCAGAAACTTTCAGGCGAGCAGCAGACAATTCAAAAGAATATGCAGCAGTTGAATGAAGAATTTAAAAAGCAGCAGGAAGAAACCGGAAAGAAGCTGCTTGGGAATCTTGATGAAGTCCAGAAAGATATGATGGAAGTAATTCAGGACCTGCAGAATAATAACATAACGCCCGAAACCAAAAAACGTCAGGAAAAAATACTCTCGCGTATGCTTGATTTCCAGCTCTCGCAGAGAGAGAAAGATTTTGAACAAAAAAGAGAATCGCGCCCCGGTAAGAACTTTGACCGGAGCTCGCCGCCCGAAATAGTACTTTCCCGCCCCAACATTATTAACGGCGTCAACCAGGATGCGCTTGACGTGCAGAAAGAAAGCTACAGCGACGACTACGAAGCCCTGATACAGAAATACATGGAAAAAATGCGGTCAATAAACCGCTGATATCAATATAAAACAGTTCCAATTTCCTGTTTTTTTGTTAATAACCGCCTTCAAAATTGATCCTCTAAAATAATTTATTTGAATTGACGCAAGTATAATAACATCTTATATTATTATTACTATTTCCTGAAAATATGTTGTATAGTATTAGTTTGGTTAATATTATTTTATAATTAATATTTATTTAAGTAAACTATATTACAACAATGAAAACAGCAGTACTTCTGGTTTTTCTATTTTCACAATACATCTTTGCATCTTCAAACATCCCTGATAATTTAACCGGAGTGCACAGCTCTTATGATAACCAGGGACGTGTAGTGATAACTACAAATCCCGTATTATACAACTCAAACAACAAACAGGCTCCGGTAATAATCAGAAACGATCATCCCGACAGCAATGCTTCGACAATAAGGTATACTTACACTGAACCGGCCGCTATAGGGAATTTCTGCGCTGAAGCGGGTAACGGGCTCAGTTCGATTGTTGGATGGTACCTTAATAATGAAAGAACCTCAGATTACGGGAATTCAAATAGCTCGCCGATATGGGAATACCCATTTCCGGCGCCAGTGGCCTATTTGTACAATTATATTGCAGTATCCGGAAACGGCGGCGCGGTTGCATGCGGATACAATCACAACATTTATATTTTTAACGGTACAAACGGAAACATAACATTTAACTTCGACCTGACAACGCTGCCTGATACAGGAACTGCCGCTAACGTAGCGTTAACAAGCAATGGGAGTTTCCTTGTAGGCTCAACTGCACGCAGCGATTCCAGCACGGTTTTTGGATTTAACGCCAGCTCTAATGTGCCGGTATGGAGATTCAGAATTGCAACCGGTATTTACGGTGTAAAAATTTCAGGTAATGACTCGCTTGTAATTATTAATACATACAGCAATTTTTGGGTATTAAGAACTTACACGGGAGCTATGCTATACAGCGGATTAATAGGCGGCGGCACTCAAACCCAGCAGGCAATAAGCGGAAATGGAAATGTTGTAGCTTCGATAAATTACAATGGATACGTGAAAGTTTATCAGTGGAACGGTTCAACATACAATATGCTCTGGCAGCATCAGGAACCGCCCGGAACTTATTATAACTGGATGACCGCCATTGATGTTACCAACGATGGCAGCATGGTTGCCTGCGGAACGCTTAATTTTATTACCAGTTCCACGTATGACGGCAAAGTAAAATTATTCAGCGTTGCGGGCGGAAGTACGCCGCTGTGGACGTATACCGGAATGGGCGATGAAGTGAATGCAGTTTCATTTTCAAAGAACGGCAAAATACTCAGCGCATGTTCTTGGGGCGATTATTATACGCATACAGCAAAAAATCTTGTGGCATTCAAAACCACTCATAACAATAATATTCCGATATTCTCCGTATCAGACCCGGGTTCATTCTTCTGGTGCAGCACATCTGATGATGGGCGAACAGTTATTGGCAGCGGAAAAGCTGTGCATGCCAGAGCTTTTGGCAACGGCGGCGTTTATTATAATGTGTTTATTGATACTTCAGAATCAGTTACAGGAATTATCAATAACCAAAACAATACGCCTTCAAAGTTTGAGCTGTCGCAGAACTATCCGAACCCATTTAACCCGACGACTCTGGTGAATTACTCCATCGCAAAAGATGGCTTGGTTAACATCATCGTTTATGACGTTCTTGGACGCGAAGTTGCGACTCTGGTAAATAAGTTTGAAAGAACCGGCAATTATTCTGTTAGTTTTGATGCAGCCAATTTGAACAGCGGAGTTTATTTATACAGGATAAGAACTGCGGATTACACAGATACCAGGAAAATGGTTTTAATAAAGTAATCAGTTTAAATCTCCAAGCAAAGAGATTCAACTTAGTTAAACTATTAAAAAGGCGGGATTTAGATTCCGCCTTTTTTGAGTTTGAATGTATCAAAATGTAAATCTCTACCCTCTCCTGCATTCTGAATTGTAACTTATTAAAGAATCAGCAAAATTTGTGTTGTATATAGAATTTAATTGTTGAGGCATGAAATGAAAAAGATTTTTCTAGTTCTTTTGTTAATATCCGCAACTCTCCAATCCCAAATAAATGCACCCACGACAAGAAATGTATATAAAACTCAAAACGGAATCACGCAGGTACAAACTATTACCGGAGATCAAAATATTATCCCGGGCAATGTTGCACTTAACCCTAAAGGGGTTTTATATCAAAGCTCATCAGTAAACGCGTCAATTCTGAGATGGCCGGTTTTCGATACCTATTCTATCGCTGATTTTTGCCAAACAAGCGCAAACGGGTTATACCAGGTAATCGGATGGAATCTCAATTCGCCTGAAAGAGTTTCGCTTTTTGGAAATACAAATAATATACCATTCTGGGAATTCAATACGTTTGTATCCCCAAACTATTATAATCACGTAGCTATTTCAGATACGGGCGATGTAATAGCAAGCGGCTCATATAATAATATTTATATGTTTCACCGTGCCAATAATACTCCTTTTTTTAATTATTCACTTGGAACCGATACCGCCGGCCCGGTTGCATTAACAAGCAATGGCAAGTTCATGATAGCTTGTTCCTCAAGACAGACTGATACAAGCGCTATTTATGCATTTTCCAGCGATTCAGCGCATCCCGTTTGGAAATATAAAATAGGTCAGATTGTAAATGGCGGAAGTTTAATAAATGGAATTAAGATTTCGAGGAATGACTCACTGGTTATCGTAAATAATTATGGTGGTTTTTTTGTATTCAAAACTTATACGGGACAGTTGGTATTTTCCGGAACAACCGGCAGCACACAAAGTCAGCAGGGAATTAGCGGTAATGGAAACATAATTGCTATTATTAATTACTCAGGCTATCTGAAAGTTTATCAATGGAACGGAACAACTTATAATTTACTTTGGCAATTTCAGGAACCTCCCGGAACATATTACAACTGGATGTATTCTGTTGATGTTTCCAATGACGGAAGCATGATTGCAGCTGGTACACTTGATTTTGTTACAGGTTCCTCTTTTGATGGCAGAGTGCGTTTCTTCAGAACTGCAAACGGCAGCACGCCTGTATGGACTTATTCGGGGGTGGGTGATGCTGTTGTATCTGTTTCATTTTCTAAGAACGGCAACGTGCTCGGAGCTGTAACTTATGGGGATAATAACAACACAGTGCCGGATTTATTAGTTTTTAAGATCTCAGCAGGTAATGCGCCGATATATACACTAAACACGCCTGGTTCACTTTTTTGGGTCAGTGTTTCCGATGATGGCTCAACTGTCATGGCAAGCGGAAAGAAAGTGCCTGCAAGAGCCGGATTTGGATACGGCGGTGAAGCATATAATATTTTTATTGATACTACAGATTCGCCGCTGGGGATTCATCAAAATAATTCAACACCTACATCATTTTCGTTGAAACAGAATTATCCCAATCCATTTAACCCAACAACGCAAATTGATTATTCGGTAGGTAAAGAAGGAATGGTAAATATTACGATATTTGACGTTCTGGGACGCGAAGTTGCAACGCTAGTTAATAAATTCGAAAGAGCCGGCAACTATTCCATTAGTTTTGATGCAAGCAACCTGAACAGCGGAGTTTATTTGTACAGGATAAGAACTGAGAATTACACTGATACCAAAAAAATGGTGCTTATTAAATAGTTCTCATAAACGAAAATTCAAAAGGCAGAACTATTGTTCTGCCTTTTTTTATGCCGTAAATCCGAGCAGCTTGCCCGCCTTTGGAAGGCCACTCGCCTGCCTGCAGCAGGCAGGGATGCGGAGCTTGGCTCTGCAAATTATAATTTTAATATTACACTTTTTGCCGCTTCCGGAGGGTGCTCGGAGTTACTTTGCTTCCCGTTCTTTCTTCCTTGTAATAAAACTCATTATGTATAAAACAAAAGCAATACTGGTCAGCGCTCCCATGATTATCACGGGCCAGTGCGCCGGCCTGCGGAATGCAACCGCCCAAAAAGTTATTGCGGCCGCTAACGTTACAAGTACGCCTATGTGCGCCGCAAGCGCGTTTTCCTTTTTTGTTGGAAATGAAAGCAGAAGTAAAACTAAGCCAATGCCGTCCGAAATCAATGCAGTTGTACTACCTGAAAAAATAAAACCCAGCAGCCCGATTATAATTAATATCCAGGCATTTATTGCCATTATCTGATGATTCTTCATGATGTTTTTGATTCTTTAATTTTTGATTTATCCCTCTTCTTTTCAAAAAATAAATACCCGGCTGAAAGCAAAACAGTAAGGTACGATATTATTGATAAGATAAAGACATTTCCTTTATCAAATTTCATTTCAATTATTGTTCCGGCTTTAGGAGCCACTACTCCCCTTATCATTACGTCGGTTTTATAAACGGGAACTTCAGCCCCGTCGATATATGCTTTCCAGCGGGGGTACCAGGTATCGTTCAATACAACAAATCCCGGTGCGTTTGCTTTAATCGTCACTGAATGGTTATCATATTTAAGTATTTCCGCCGTGCCGTTCCTTGAATCCGGCGGCAGATTTGGCGCCGTACCGTTAACGTAAGCTAAGCTCCACGGATCGAAATCATCTGTAATAAGGCTTTTGGCGTTAAAATTATCGTCAGCGGTTGGATACGCCTGAACTTTTGAAACCACCCAGGTTTTAGTCACTGTATCCGGCATCTCGTAAAACTTTACGCCGGCGCTATCCCATGCGGGCTGATATGGCTGTGAAAACGGCCACGCTGAGGCTACATACTTAACGCTGAACATCTTCAGCATCCTGTTAAACTTTGGCGCGGGATGAAATATATTCGCTTTATCAAGCCCGGTTGTTTTGCTCATAACTCCCGGGTTGTTTGAATTTGCCCACACTTCATAAATATAATTCGGCACCAGCAGAAAATACCCGTCAATACTTGGAGCTCCCCAGTAAGCGCCCAGCTCCGGCGGGATCAGCTTTGCGCCTAGCCCAAAAAGATCCTGTTTGCCTTCCCATCCCCTGCTCCGGTCAAATGCTTCCAGTAAATAATCTTTCCAGCCTACCGAGAAAAATCGGTTTGACGATAAAACCGGTTTGTTGGTCTCAACTATCTTATTA
>Ga0265316_10003545_pt1 | contig 15751 bp, 21 predicted proteins | sample 4522metaG_FD_202092 | JGI IMG/M metagenome (GOLD analysis project Ga0265316, IMG submission 202092) | Rhizosphere microbial communities from Carex aquatilis grown in University of Washington, Seatle, WA, United States - 4-5-22 metaG | ecosystem: Host-associated > Plants > Roots > Rhizosphere >...
ATTTAAATGAGGCAGGTAGCAAATATGAATTACGAAAACACAAGGGGTTCGAAAGAATCGCGTTTTAAAAAAAGCTGTATTTTTTGTAAACGTCCCGAAAATTTCGATATCGATTACAAAAATATCGAACTTTTATCGCGTTATGTCTCCGGTAAGGGGAAGATCGCTTCACGGCGCATGAGCGGTAATTGCGCTAAACATCAGCGTAAGCTTGCTTGCGAAATAAAGCGCGCGCGTTATCTGGCGCTTTTAGCTTACGCGGGGGTTAGGGGATAAGCCATGGAAGTAATTTTACTTAAGAATACGGTTAAATTGGGCGAAGAGGGAAAAGTCGTCAAGGTAAAAGAGGGCTATGCCCGTAATTATCTGATTCCTCAAGGCTTTGCGATCGTTGCCAACGATGAGAATTTTAAAAAGTTTGAAACATTGAAGAAGCGCCGGGCTAAATTGGTTCAGGCGCAGAAAGAAAAGTTTATTGAGCTTAAAAAGAAGATTGACGGCGTATCGATTACCCTTTCGGCGGAAGTCAAGGATGACGAAGAGATCTATGGCTCGTTCGGCGAGGCGCAGATTTTAAAAGCTTTGAAGGAAGAAGGTGTTGATCTTGAAAAAGGTACAATCCTTATTTCCGAGCCTTTTAAAAAACTGGGCGTTTATGATGTTAAGATCGGTTTGTGCCCGGATGTTGAAGCGGTACTTAAGGTTTGGATCGTAAAAAAATAAGTAATTTTTTACCTGGGTGGGGGTAATATGGGCGCAAGCGATACGTCCCAACAATTAGACAAAGTTCCCCCGCAAAATTTGGAAGCCGAAATGGCGGTGTTGGGCGCCATGCTTTTAGACGAGACGGTGATACCGGAAATCCAGGAAGCGATCGATGCCGACTCGTTTTATAAATACGAACATAAAATACTCTTCGAAAGCATCGTTTCCCTTTTCGATACCCGCAGTAAGGTCGATATTCTTACCGTTTCTGAAGACTTGACCCGTAAAAAATGTTTGGAAAAAGTGGGAGGGGCCTCTTATATTACCGCCCTTTCCGATTTTGTGCCTACAGCGGCCAATGCTGTGCATTACGCGCGTATCGTTAAGGAAAAATATATTTTGCGTTCGCTTCTTTCAAGCGCTACGGAAGTGGCCGGTATGGTTTATCGCGGCGAAGACGATGCCGGTACCATTCTGGATAAAGCCGAAAAAATAATTTTTGAGATCAGCGACCGCCGCCTCGAGACGGGTTACGTGCATATTAAAGATATTATCAAAGACGGTATCGAATTAATCGAATCGCTTTATCATAAAAAATCGCACGTGACCGGAGTGCCTACCGGTCTTATTGATTTCGACCGCAAGACCGCCGGTTTACAAAAAGGCGATTTGATTATCGTGGCGGGGCGCCCCGCGATGGGAAAAAGCGCTTTTGCGATTTCGATCGCCGAACACGTGGCGGTGAATGAAAAGGTACCGGTAGCGTTGTTCAGTTTGGAAATGTCTAAGGAACAGCTGATGCAGCGTTTTTTGTGCTCGCAGGCGGAGGTGGATATCCACAGCGTGCGTACCGGATTTTTGCAGCCGTCGCAGTGGCCGCAATTGACCAGCGCTGCCGGGAGGCTGTCGGAGGCGCCGATCTTTATCGATGATACTCCGGCAATCACTATTTTTGAATTACGTGCTAAGGCGCGCCGGCTCAAAGCGCACCATCACATCGAACTTATTGTTGTCGATTATTTACAGTTGATCCGTTCGACCAGTCGTAATGACAGCCGTCAGCAGGAGATCTCCGACATTTCGCAGTCGTTAAAGGCTTTATCTAAAGAGCTAAACGTTCCCGTTATCGCGGTGAGCCAGCTTTCCCGCGCGGTCGAATCGCGCGAAGGTAACCGTCCGAAGCTCTCGGATTTGCGCGAGTCGGGTGCGATCGAGCAGGACGCCGATGTGGTTGTGCTTCTATTTCGTGAAGAGTACTACAAACAGAGCGAAGAAAACCGCGGCCTTGCCGAAGCAATTATCGCTAAACAGCGTAATGGTCCGGTCGGCAGCATCACCTTGACCTTTTTGCCCGAATTCGCCAAGTTTGTCAACTCCGCCGTCCAGCGCCCTGAACAATAATCTCAGGCCGGTTTTGTCCGCAAAAAACGTTTACCCGCATAAATTTTAGGGTATAATACTTATTGTGCGCCATTTGGCGCGGGAGGATAATGAGTAGAAAAGTTCTGGTGGTTGACGATGAGCAGGAGATTGTTGATTTTATGGAACGCTTCCTGATAAGGAAGGGTATTTCCGTGGTCAAGGCCGGCACCGGCGAGTTTGCCGTGGAAATCTGTAAAAAAGAAATGCCGGATTGCGTTTTTTTAGATATTCAGATGCCCGGTAAGGATGGGATCTCTACACTGATTGAATTAAGGCAGCTTTCCTCATCTCTTAAAGTTATTATGATCACAGGCAAGGATGATGTCGATCTGAAAGAAAAAGCCGCTCACGCCGGCGCTCTGGACTATATTACAAAACCGCTGGATCTAAGCGATTTGCATCGAAAAATACAAACCTACATTCTAAATACGTAAATTCTGGTTATGGAATCAAGTTATCGCAAGGGTCTTGAACGGGTAGCTCGGCAGATGATCTTAATCCATCGTGCCGATATTGTGATAAAACTTGTGTTGCGTACGATTGTGCGCGATCTGAAAGTGAGACATGCCGGAATTTTTATTTACGATAAAAAACACGATGCCTATATTGTAAAAATGTCCCGCGGTAATACCGGCTTCAAGATTCCTTCCGGTTTTGTTAAGATAAAGAAAGATAATCCGATTATCAATTATTTTACCGCCAAGCGATTTTCTTTCTGCGGCGATTTTATCCTTCTCGATAATATCGAAAAATTAATCCGGTCGCCAAAAGTAAAAAAGGATATCAAGGCCGGGGAGTTTCTTGATGACTTGCAGACGAACCTCGATTTTTACCAGGCGCGCGCCTGCGTGCCGGGATTTTTCCGTAAAGAGCTGGTGGGTGTACTATTTTTGGGCGATAAAAATAACGGCGATAAGTTCAACACTAAAGATTTAGGGTTTCTTTCTACGTTAGCTTCTGATGTGGTGATGGCCATAAAGAACGCCTGGCTTTTTGAGGATTTAAGCCGCCAGATTGAAGTCAATAAGCGCTTATTTTTGCAGATGATTTCCGCTTTTGTTTCGAGTATCGAAGCCAAGGATAAATATACACGGGGGCATACTGAACGAGTTATGATGTACGCGTTATCTATTGCCGAACAACTTAAAAAGCGCGGCGAACTTTCCAACCGGAATAAATTTGTCGATGATTTAAGGGTAGCGGCATTACTGCATGATATCGGTAAAATCGGAGTACCTGAACATATTTTGAATAAGCCGGCGGCTTTAAGCGAAGAAGAGCGTGATATCGTGCGTGAGCACCCTGCGATCGGCGACAATATCCTTAAGGGTGTCGATGAACTGGAGATGGTGCGTTTAGGGGTTAGATTCCACCATGAGCGTTGCGACGGCTTGGGTTACCCCGACGGCTTGCACGGCGAGGAGATCCCGCTTATCGCTTCGGTGATCGGTTTAGCCGATGCTTACGACGCGATGACCAGCGACCGGCCGTACCGTAAAGCGCTTTCTTTTGATGAAGCGATCAATGAGATCAAAAAAAACAAAGGGAAACAATTTGATCCCAAGGTAGTCGATGCTTTTCTTGATTATACCCAGGAAACGAATAATAAACTAAGATGAAGCGGGTAAATATATTTTACATTTCGGATTTCGGCGGACATTCGACTGCCGCGAAGAACTTGAAGGAAGCTTTTTATCATCATAATTCCGATGTGCGCGTTTTGGCTATGAATGGTTTCGGCCATTTTTATCCGCGCAGCGAGAAGGTGGTGGATTATATTTATACCACCGTCATAAAATATTTTCCCGATTTGTGGGGAAAAAGCTATGATCGCAAGCGTCTTGTAAAGTATTTGTCTCCGGTGCGGCGCTGGGTGAATGTTCTATCGTTTCGTAAGCTTTTACGTTTGATGCGTGATTTTAATCCCGATTGTTTTGTGGCGACCCAGGCTTTTCCCTGCGGGTTGATCGGGGATTTTAAGCTCAAATATAATTTAACGAAACCGTTGATCTCGGTAGTGACGGATTATCATCCGCATCGTTTCTGGATCCATCCGGCGGTCGATAAATATGTCGTTGCCTGCGAAGAAGCCCGAGAAACCCTGGAGCGGGAGGGGGTTCTTCCGGATAAAATACGCGTTGAAGGGATACCGATTTCAATAAAGTTTTTGAATACTTTTACTAAGAATGATATTGCGCGCCGTTACGGGTTTTCGCTTAAGCTTCCCACGGTTTTATTGATGGGTGGTTCCCTGGGGATGGGTTCGATAAAAGAAATTGCCCAGAGGCTCGATAAGCTTAATACCGAGTTGCAGATGATCGTTGTTTGCGGTACCAACGAAGAGCTTTACGGCTGGTTCGATCATAATAAAGGTAACTTTAAAAAGCCGCTGCACTATTTCGGGTATATCGATTTTGTCCATGAAATAATGGATTTTGCGGATATTATTGTGACTAAGGGCGGGGGAATCACTCTTTCGGAGTCCCTGGCTAAAGGAATGGCGATCCTTGTGGTTGACCCGATACCGGGGCAGGAGGAGCGCAATGTCGAATATCTTTTACGGCGCGAGGCGATCATCGAGCCGCGCGATATTCGTTCCGTACCTCATGAGATATCTCAACTTTTGGAAAATAAAAAGAAACTTTATTCTTTGAAGGAAAAAGCGCGGGAAAATTCCATGCCCGATTCATCACTAAGGATCGTTGATCTGATTATGGAAGAAATAAGCTAAAGTAGGTTATGCTTTACTATGGTTTTTTGACATTGCGCCGGCTGGTACTTATCTTCCCGCGCGCGTTTTGCTATCGCATATCCGGAATGCTGGCTTTTTTTTACTACCTTTTTGCTTTTAGCGACCGCCGCGCCGTTATGTATAATATTGCGCCGTTTATAAAAGATAAAAAAGAGGCGCGCCGGGTTTGCCGGAAGGTTTTTGCCAACTTTTCGTATTATCTGGTTGATTTTTTTCGTTACGATAAACTTACGCGGGAGTTTGTGGAGCAATATGTAACGATTACCGGCCGGGATTGTTTGGATGAATCTTTACAAAAACACGATGGGGCAATATTATTGACTGCGCATCTGGGGAATTACGAGCTGGGGGCGGCGGCCGTCTCGCTTTTGGGTTATAAGATGAGCGCGGTAGCTTTGCCGCATCGCGACACGCGTACCAATAAATTGTTTGATCGTCAGCGCAACAAAGTCGGTGTTAATGTTATTTCTACCGGCGTTTCAGTAAAAGAATGTTTTAGCGCCCTTAAGGTTAAGGGAATTTTAGGCCTTTTGGGTGACCGGATTTTTGCGGGGAAAGCGGTTCCTTCGGTCGTATTGGGACGCAAAGTATTGTTGCCGCGCGGTTTTGCTTTTTTTGCGTTGAAGGCTAATGTTGATATCGTGCCTTCTTTTTTTGTGCGTGAGAATAAAAATTTCTATCGTTTGATCTTCGAAGAGCCGATTAAAATCGATGAGCACAAGAGCGAGGAGAGCATTATCGCGGCATACGCCAAGGTTTTGGAGAAATATATCGTGAAGTATCCCGATCAGTGGTATTCATTCGTTAAATATTGGGAATAAAATTTATGCGTATCTGGGTTATCGTGCCTGCCTACAATGAAGCGGCATCTTTAAGCAAGCTTTTGAACGATATTAAAAAAACCGGACTTTTTATCCTGGTCATTGATGACGGGTCGATTGATGCGACTTACGAGGCCGCCAAAGGTATTGCTGATGTTGTGCTGCGTAATCCTAAAAATATGGGTAAAGGGAAATCGCTCCATGCCGCGATCGCTTATCTACTTGAACATGAGGCGTTTGATTATGCCATAACCATGGACGGTGACGGCCAGCATTCGCCCGGCGATTTGAAGCAATTTATCGCGGCGGCCAATAACGGAGAAAATTTTGTGGTGGGTACGCGTATGGGTAATCCGCAGGGGATGCCGCTTATCCGGGTCATTACCAATATCATTATGTCGCGTATTATCTCGAATATCGCGCGGCAAAATATTCCCGATAGCCAGTGCGGTTACCGGCTGATTAAGCGCGAAGTCCTGGAAAAGGTAGAGATCGAAACAAAAAAATTCGAGATCGAGTCGGAGATCCTGATTAAGGCGGCGCGCTTTGGTTACATGATAAAAAGTATACCCGTCGAGAGTATTTACTCCCGGAATCAGCGCAGTAAAATCAACCCTTTTATCGATACGGTACGCTTTTTACGCTTTCTTTTTTATTTAAGGGGACAATAGATGGATTTTGAAAAACTGCGCGACAAGATGGTTTATGATCAGATTTACCGCCGGGGGATTGATGATCAGAAGATTATCAGTGTCTTTACCGATATTCCGCGCCATATCTTTGTCCCGGAAGATAAGCAAAGTTTAAGTTATGAGGATTATCCGGTTTCAATCGGGGAGGGACAGACGATATCGCAGCCTTACATGGTGGCGCTGATGACTAAGTCTCTTGCCGTTGATCCGGGGATGAAGGTTTTGGAAATCGGTACGGGCAGCGGTTATCAAGCGGCAATATTGAGCGCTTTAGATGTTGATCTTTATACGGTGGAAATCGTGCCGGTATTAGCCGAACGGGCAAAAAGGACCATCGATTCTTTAGGTTATAAAGTACATTCCCGGATTGGCGACGGCGGCTTGGGCTGGCCGGAAGAGGCGCCGTTTGACCGGATCATTGTTTCGGCGGTGGCCGAGAAAGTCCCAGACGAGTGGATTAAACAGCTTAAGGTGGGTGGGCTGATTGTGATGCCGTTGGGCGGTTTTTTGCATCAGTACCTGACGACGATCGAAAAGACCAGCGAATACGATATTGTGAAGAAAGAGATATGCCAATGTGTTTTTGTGCCGCTTACCGGACTTTACGCCCGGAAAGATAATACCTGATATGCTTCATCTTTATATCGGGGACGGAAAAGGAAAGAGCACTGCCGCAATCGGGCTTGCTTTACGCGCGGCGGGGGCAGGCAAAAAAGTCTGCTTTTGCCAGTTTTTAAAAGACAGTAAATTCGGCTGCAGCGAGGAGAAGCCGCTTAAAAAAGCCGGTATTGTGATCGAACGCTTTAAAGGTCAAACCCATCCTTTATTTGACAAAGACGGTAAAAAAAGTTTTTCGACAAAAAAATCGGTCGATGCCGCTTTTTTGGGTATTGATAAAATTATTGCCGGTAAAAAATTCGATATCATTGTTCTTGATGAAGCGCTTAATGTTTGGGGCGCCGGCTTAATCAGCGGGGAGAGGCTATATGATGTTGCCGTTTCCGCTTATGGCCGCGAATTGATTTTAACCGGCCGCGGCGCGCCGCCGGCACTGGTTAAGCTGGCCGATTACGTATCGCTGATAAAAAAAATCAAACACCCTTTTGATAAAAAAATTTTTGCCCGCAAAGGGATCGAATATTAGATGTTTTGTTGAGTGATTGACATTTATCCTTGCGGATGGTTTAATAATTCGGCAGGATTTGTTTTAGGTTTGGATTATTCAAAAATTAAATAAAATTGCCCGGTAGTGTAATTGGCAACACAACAGATTTTGGTTCTGTCTTTCCAGGTTCGAGTCCTGGCCGGGCAATTTAAAAATTCCTCCGATTTTGTCGGGGGAATTTTTATTTTATCTGATTAACCTCATGTCCATAAAGTTAGAAATTCTAACTTGTAATACTTTCCAACTTATGGTATATTTTAGGTGGAGGTAAAATCTATGATAATCACAAGATTGAAAGCTAAAAATCAGGTTACAATTCCCAGAGATATCATGAAAAGGTTGCATTTACGTGCAGATGAGCTATTTTCGGTGGTTGTAGAGGGTAACTATATTCGACTTACCCCCGTTGAGGTCGAACCGCGTTATACCGCGCAAGAACTGGAAGGAATTGATAGGATTGTCGAGAGGGAAAAAGGCAAAGCCAAAGTGTTTAAACCGGGCAGAGAATTTTCTTCCTACATTAAGAAAATTAAAAAATGAGAAGCGTTTTTGTCCTGCCTTCGTTTGAGCGCTCGCTTAAAAAGCTGTCGTCTCGGGAGAAGGAGGAGCTTACTTCTAGCTTGGAAGAATTTAACACATTTCTAGAAACCGGCAGGGCTTCTTTCGGTTTTATTTATTTTTATAATATTTAATAATCCGACATGTTGTTGAGTATAAGCTATAAAGCTTTTTTTCTCGGAAATAGACGATGATCGCTAAAATAGGGATAAGTAAAATATATGAGAAAAATAATATTGTAAAATAAGGTTTTGTATGGAACAAAAAGCACACGCCGCCCATAATAACCCACGAAAACAACCGAAGCACATTAACCCAAAGATTTGGCGCTTTAATATTTTGGTGAGAGAATTTAGCTTCATCTTCGATGATATTCAATTTTTCTTTTAATTTTGTTTCGTTGGGATCGTTAGAAAGCATGATTATCTCCTTGCTTAGTATAAATTATATCATAGTTAAACGTCAAAATTACTAATTTCCTTGCATTTTATCCTGCCTTCTGGTATGGTTTACTGCATGATCGGTAAAATTGCCGAAATCTTTAAAAGCATTCAGGGAGAGGGGCCGTATCAGGGTGTCGAACAGGTATTTGTACGTCTTTATGGCTGCAACTTATCCTGCGATTTTTGCGATACCAAGCTTGATAATTATCAAGAAAAGGCCAGTGATGATGTTTTGAAGGAAGTTTTGAACTTCGGTGAAGTCCATTCGATAGCGATCACCGGCGGCGAACCATTAATGCAAGCCGATTTCGTTCGAGAATTAAGCCAGAAATTAAAAGCGAACAACCGCAAAGTTTATTTGGAAACCAACGGAGTTTTGCCGGATGCGTTAAAAAAAGTAATCGATTTTGTCGACATTGTTTCTATGGATTTTAAACTCCCTTCGGCGGCCGGGGGCAAAGAGCGCTGGTGCGAACACGGTGAGTTTTTGAAGATCGCCGCACAAAAAGAAGTTTTTGTTAAAGTAGTTATCACTCCGGTCACTCAGGTGGGCGATATTTTCGAAACGATTAAGTTGATCAAAGAATTTAAGCGTGATGTTTTACTGGTCTTGCAGCCCCAGTACCCCCATGAAGAAGTATTAAAGACCAAATTAATGTTTTATAAAATGTTATGCCAACTGCACGGCCTTAATGTTAAAATACTAAGTCAGCTCCATAAAAAGATAGGAATCCGATGAATTATAAAAAAATCATTCAACAGACGAAAGAGTTGGCCGCTCAGGCTGCTTTTATCTTGCCTCACGATGTTAAGTATCTTCTGGAGTTCGCCTGCCATCAGGAAAAAAACCAAAAAATTAAGACCGCCTTAGGGCTTATTCTGGAAAATGCCGAGATCGCGGCTAAAGGAAAATTGGCGATCTGTCAGGATACCGGCCTTCCGGTATTGTTTATTGAGGCGGGTAAAGATGTAAAACTTACCACTAGGATTTTAGCTGCCATACGACAAGGCGTGGAAGAAGGGTACGCAGATAATTTCCTGCGGCCTTCCTCGGTTGCACCTTTAACGCGCGGTAAATCGACCTACGCGGCTACTGAGTTTCATATCGATTTTAATCCCGATATGGAAGGTTTGAAGGTAACGATTTTACCTAAGGGTTTCGGCAGTGAAAATAAGTCTCGCCTTAAAATGTTTAATCCAACTGCCGACCTTGGAGAGATCGAAAATTTTATCGTTGAGAGCGTAAGGCTTGCTGGTCCTGACAGTTGCCCGCCATTTTTTGTCGGCGTGGGCATTGGCTCGACCTCAGATGGCGCGTTATTTTTGGCAAAAAAAGCCCTGCTTGAGCATGCAGACCGCATGAATGAATTTGAACTCGAAATACTGCACAGTATTAATAAGCTTGGGATAGGCGTGATGGGGTTAGGCGGAGTCACGGCATTATCGGTAAAGATCAAAGAAGCACCGACACACATTGCAGGGCTACCCGTTGCGGTGAATATCAGCTGTCATGCGTTGCGCCGGGCGTCAGCGGTGATTGATTTATGAAAAAAATAACTACGCAATTAGATAAAAAAGTATTGGTTGCCTTAAAGGCGGGAGAAGAAGTTTTGCTAAGCGGTATAATTTATACCGCGCGCGATCAGGCACATAAACGTTTGGTAGATTTGATCTTAGCCGGTAAAAAGCTTCCGATAGATTTATGCGGGCAGACCATTTATTATTGCGGACCGACTGCAACACCGGAGAATAGAGTGATCGGTGCCTGTGGCCCGACTACATCTTCGCGTATGGATGCTTTTTTAGAGCCGCTTTTGGCTCAGGGGCTTACGGCGACGATCGGTAAGGGGCGCCGTCACAAGGCAGTGCGTGAGGTGATCGCTAAATATAAGTCGGTTTACTTTGTGGCGCCGGCCGGTTGCGGCGCTTTGCTCGCCGGCAAAGTCATCAAAAATAAGTTGATCGCGTTTAAGGACCTTGGTCCCGAGGCGATTTATGAGCTTGAAGTAGATGCCTTTCCTTTAATCGTTGCGATCGATGCTTCCGGCAAGAGCCTTTATTCTGACCTGTAGCCGCTTATATAATTTTGCATTGACCCTCCAAAAATGTATATTTTGTGGTACAGTATTATATGGTTTAGATCACAATAACGAAAGGAAATAGATGAAGCGCAGCGACGGAAGAAGTTTTGATCAGTTGAGAAAGATCAATATTGCTAGAGGGTTTATGAAAAACGCCGACGGTTCCTGCCTTATCGAAATGGGGGATACCAAGGTGGTCTGTACCGCAACCGTGGATAAATTTGTGCCGATGTTTTTAAAAAACACCGGTATCGGCTGGGTTACCGCCGAATACGGGATGTTGCCGCGTTCAGTACAAAAACGCATTCCGCGCGAGCGGGATAAAAGTTCCGGCCGGACCATGGAGATACAACGGCTTATCGGCCGGTCGTTACGTAATGTGGTCAACACCGGTAAGTTAGGCGAGCGTAGTGTGATCATCGATTGCGATGTGGTGCAGGCCGACGGCGGCACGCGTACGGCTTCGATTATCGGCGGGTTTATCGCCATGGTCGAGGGGCTGCATAAGTTAGCCAAAAACGGCCAGATCGGGGAATTGCCGGTAATTGATTATGTGGCGGCGATCAGCGTCGGTATTGTTAAGGGTAACCCTTGTTTAGACCTTTGTTTCGAAGAAGATTCGTCTGCCGATGTGGATATGAACGTGGTGATGAAAGGAAGCGGTGAGTTTATCGAGGTACAGGGTACCGGCGAAAAACAATCCTTTTCGCAAGACGAGCTTATTTTAATGCTTGGGCTGGCCAAAAAAGGCATCAGCGAAATATTAGAGGTCCAAAAACAAGCTTTAGGCGGGGAGGCCTTCTGTAGATGAGGCTGATTATAGCGACTACCAATAAGGGTAAACTTCAGGAGATCCGGCATATTTTGGCCGGAATAAAATTTAAGATAGTTGGTATGGGGGAATTGAATAAGCGGTTCCGTATTAAAGAGAATGGTAAAACTTTTTTAGAAAATGCGATGAAGAAGACTTTGCCGGTATCCTTGGTGTTTCCCGATGACCTGGTTGTCGGTGAAGATTCCGGTTTGGAAGTAAGCTGCCTTAGCAATGAGCCGGGCGTACGTTCCAAGCGCTATGCCGGTCCGGGCGTGAGTGATGCGAAGATTATCGAGAAAATTCTTGTTAATTTAGCGGGCGTTTCAGCGAAAGACCGGGGCGCGCGCTTTCGCTGTGTATTGGTCGTGATGCAGAATGGAAAAGTTATAAAGAAATTTGAAGGCGTTTTAAACGGCCGCGTCCACACCGAGCCCATCGGCAAAAACGGCTTTGGTTATGACCCGATCTTCTACCTGCCGAAATTTAAAAAAACCGTGGCCGAGATTTCTCTTGAAGAGAAAAATAAGATCAGCCACCGCGCCGACGCGTTCGGTAAGCTGAAAAAATATCTTCAAAGCTTGTAATAATTTTGTCAATTTATTTGACAATTGGATTGATGAAAGTGTTTATGCCCAAAGAAAAGCACGAAAAAAATCAGAAAATTTTGAAAATCGCCGAAAATATAGTTTTGGGTCATATTGCAAAATATCGCCGCGCTAAAAGTACGTATAAGGATTTTATTGACATAGAAACAGTATTAAAGCGGATAGCGGAAGGCAGGCTTACGCCGCGACGAAGAAGTCTACCGAGAAATGCTTAAGCGGATTCAGCGCATATGAGCCAACATGGTTTTGAAGTATTCGGCAAGCCGAAGGATTACTTAAAAAGCTTGTAACCTTTGGTGGGTTAAAGCGGAGATATTGCCGGTGGGCCAATATGTTTAAAAAATTGATTGTTTTAATGGTATGGATGATTTGCTTGGTGCCGGCTCACGCTGCTTCGCGAGTGCTCGGAGACGATACGACGATTAACGGATTTACTTTTAAGGAAGATACTGCGCTCGAATATGATTTAAAGTCTGGAGAAGTTGATAATGGAATATTGGCCGCCGAGGCAAAAGTTGGGGATGTGGTTGTGCCCGCCGGCTCGAAAATCTATTTTCAGGGCGGTCAGCTGCGGCGCGTTGAGTTAAGCAAAAACGTGTTTTTCCACGGTATTGAGTTTACCGGTACCTTATCTTTTGTCGGGTCCTGCCTCGAAAGAGGTAAGTTGTCCCATGATGTGGAGATCGGCGGAATAAAATTCACCAGTTTCACCGATAACAGCGATATTGTATTTTATGCATCCGGAAAAGTAAAAGAAGGCTATTTGGCGGAAGATACGAAAATTAACGGTTTAGTCTTTAAGAAAAAAGCAGTTGTTGAGACGATGTTGGGTCTGGGGTCGTGGAGAAGCGGTACTTTATTCGATGAGAATGGGGCGGTTATGCTGAGCGTTTTAGCTTATCCGCAAAAAATAAATGGGATCAAGTTTATGGGCCAGATAGAATTTTATAAGGGCGGTAAAGTTAAGGAAGGCGTTTTGGCCGGGGATGATCCGGTTATCCACGGTTTTTCTTCGGTTACGGGCAGCAGAATCTCATTTTACTGGTCGGGGAATATCGAAAGTTTTTTTTCTAAAGCGAGCCTGGAATTTAACGGTATAAAATTCAAGCCGTTATCGGAGATCACTTTATACGAATCCGGTAAGATTAAACACGGCTTATTGGCTGAAGAGACAAAAATCGGCGGTGCAATCCTTGCCGCTAATGACGGGGATGATACGGGGTGTACTCATTATATTGATTCCACTTCGTTTTATGAAAACGGCAATGTTGCCATGGGGAGGCTGGCCTCTTCGCCTCAGAAGGTTGATGGGATTTATTTTAAGGGTATAATAGGCTTTTCTCCTGCCGGTAAACCTTATGGGCTTTTACCCTGGGACCAGGAGATAAACGGCCAACAATTTAAAGCCGATGATGTTATAAGGATCGATGATCAAGGTAAGCCGGTTAAGGATAACAATCGCGGGATGTTCTATTGAGCGGAGAGTATGTTTAAAAAAATAATTTTACTTATTGGGTGTTGGATGGTGGTGGTTGATGTTTATTCTGCGCCCGGGGTTAAAACCTTGGAAGGCGATACGACGCTGTTTGGTATCGTTTTTCCCGCAGGTACGGAAGTCACTTACCATAACGGCGGTGATATGGGGGATTACGTTAAGCTTGCGGTTTCTCAAAAAATTCGTGGTGTTATTTGGCCTGCTGGTACAACATTGTGGTTTTCAGAACAGGGATTTTTGCGAAAGGCATTTATAGTAAAAGATACGGATTTTGGCGGTATTACTTTTGCCAAAGGCAATGTTAAGTTTTTCGATTCGGGTAAAGTTGCTCAGGGTAATTTGGCGCATGACGTTGAGATTAACGGAATCAAATTTACTAAGCACGCTGACTATCGCGGCGGTAGACGGGCGGCTTATGACATATCGTTTTTTTCCTCCGGTAAGGTCAGCGAGGGAACTTTTGCTGAGAATACTGAAATTAACGGTATGGTATTTAAGAAAAAGGCAATAGTTTACATGGGTATAGGCTACAATGGGGCGGATAATTACGGTACATTATTTTATGAGAATGGTGGAGTCGCTATCGGGGTTTTAGCCCATCCACAGGAGATAAACGGGATAAAATTTCAAGATCAAATAAAATTTTATGAAAATGGCAGAGTAGAGCAGGGGATTCTGGCAGAACAGGCGATAAGAATTAACGATGTATTATTGCACGGGCAAATTACTTTATACGAATCCGGTAAGGTTAAGGATGGTTTATTAGTTGAAAACACAAAGGTGGGAGATATTACACTCATGGCCAATACGTCAGGGCATCGAGAGGATTACAGGGGTTCCAATGATATTACCGAATTTTACGAGTCGGGTAAAATTAAAAGCGGTATTTTGGGTGAGCCGGTGACGATAAGCGGAGAAAAGGTTGATGCCGGTTGGATCGCGGAGTTTGATGAAAACGGTAACATTTCGAAGGTTACGCCGTTTAACCCGGGCGTGGTATATTGAACCGCCGCGGCTGCTGCACCGAAGTGGCGGTTCATTGACAAGCCTCGTTTTGGGATATTATAACTAACGTTTTTATGATACTGCCCATTTTTCTGGTTTTAGCTTCATTCGCCATAGCGTTGGTCCTTCTCTTTGTAAAGAACGAGGTGATGCGCAAGATAGTGGTAATCGGTGGCTTTTGCGTAATTTTTTGCGCTGCCCTTGGCCTGCTGCGCTATCCGCCGCAGGGGGTCCAATTTCTCGAAGTCCGTTATTTTCCTCTGATAACCGGTGCTTTTAACTTTTCCTTTCCGGTCGAGTTGTTGATGGCCATAGTGGAAATTCTTCTCGCGGCGTGGCTTATCGTTATTTCCTTTCGGAATAAAAAATATTTAATTATTTTACTTGTACTTTCACAGGTATTGCCGCTCTTGTGGGCCGAATTTTTCGGTCGCGCCGTCAAAGCCGAATATAATATCTTTGCCGACCGCCTTTCGATTGTGCTGGCGGTGATTGTAGGTATTATCGGCGGGTTGATTTGCCTTTATTCTTTAGGCTACATGCGTGATTTTCATTCCTATTACCGTAAAGAGGTCAACGACCGCCGGTCTTTATTTTTCTTTCTTTTATTTCTTTGCTTGTCGTCGATGTTCGGGGTACTTTTTTCCAACAATCTGCGCTGGTTATATTTTTTCTGGGAGATCACTACGATCTGTTTGTTTGTATTGATTGGTTATGAACAGAGCAAAGAGGCGGCCGATAACGCCTTTAGAGCTTTACAATTTAATTTATTAGGCGGTTTGATTTTTGCATGGGGATTGATTTACCTGCAGCAGCGCGCCGGAATGATCGAATTCGATAAACTGATGGTTGCCGGTAAGGCCGTGGTAATCTTGCCGGTGATGCTTTTATGCATCGCCGGGTTGGTCAATTCGGCGCAAATGCCCTTTTCTTTGTGGCTATTAGGCACGATAGAAGCACCCATACCGGTTTCGGCGCTGTTACATTCGAGCGCCATGGTTACGGCCGGAGTGTCTCTGATTTTACGGTTTGCGTATATCCTGAACGGTACCCTGGCCGGGTTTATGATTGCGCTTACAGGTTCCGTGACTTTTCTGGCGGCATCGCTTATCGCCATCGCTTCGCCGGATGGGAAGAAAGTATTGGCTTATTCGACGATCGCCAACCTTGGTTTAATTGTTTTGTGCGCAGGG
>Ga0265316_10003546_pt1 | contig 15750 bp, 13 predicted proteins | sample 4522metaG_FD_202092 | JGI IMG/M metagenome (GOLD analysis project Ga0265316, IMG submission 202092) | Rhizosphere microbial communities from Carex aquatilis grown in University of Washington, Seatle, WA, United States - 4-5-22 metaG | ecosystem: Host-associated > Plants > Roots > Rhizosphere >...
CATTTTTAGAGTTGACCGATATATCATAATCTGTATTACTCAACATATAGCAATCATCATTGCTATCATAATAATGACACCCTCCAAATTCTTTTGATGCTATTGATCCTTTATATATCAACTCAGAAGCTGTCTTACTTTTAATCAAATATACTTCAACAGGCTTTATCATTTTAAACAATTCATTCGAATCCTTTATAAACTTTGGAGCTGATACAACCAATATTCGATTTGAATTATCAATTGCAATGCTCACTGGACAAAAAATATTATCGAGATAGGTCGATAATATTTTGTTATTATCAATTTCAAAAATTTTATTGTCGTAACCAAAGCTTACAAAAATATTATTCTCTTTATCAACGGCCATGTCGATATGAATATCTATAGGATACATTGCAGATGGATACCCTTCATAACCACAATTAGAATTAAATGTAATATTTTGAGGAAATATAAAATACAATGACCGACTATTCATCTTATTAATTTCATAGATTTCAGGTGGACTTGATAAAGTATACGATGTTGAGCTACCTGAAAATATAGGAGAAGTAATAATATATACACCATCTTGTCTATTAGATGTCATTGATACGACTTTATCTATATATTGAATTGTTATTTGATCATTATTATCAATCCAATAGACAGAACTTCCATTATTGCAAGAAAAAAATATGCGATTTTGAGAATTCTGAACTAAATTCACTTTTACATTATCTGGTACCCATGCATATATATTAGAGAAAGTATCTTTACTCCATCCATAATATGAGAAAGTTTGGTCTTTAAAATCAAATATAATATTATCATTTCCATTATCAGTTATCTTATGAATCTTAGCACTCATGATCGCACTTTGAAAATTATCAGCTAACATCGGTAAGCTAAAAACCAATAATGAACCAGTTGATTCAATACAGCTACCCATTAATGGAGGCATATTATTTACAATTGTTTTGCTAGTATATGAATATTCATTATTAGTTTCTTTTCCACAAGAACTAAATAAAACTATCATTAAGATTATAAGATAAATTTGGGTTTTCATTTATATTGTTTTTTGAATCATTATTTGCCTTTATTTAATTGCTTAAAAGTGAAATTGCGCCTAAACATGTCGATAACCACAATTGTGGTTATCATTATTTATAGCGTTGAATTTTTTCATCCTGTATGCCCCTAAATAACTGAAAAATGTTAAAAATTGATATTTTTGGTTATCTGAATTTACTAATTCGCTTTCAATGATAAAGTTAATATTTATTCTCTAAAATCCAAATATCAAAAATAACATACTCCCACAAGGGCTGTAGCGTTTTTTCTTATTTTTGCCCATTGTATCTAATTATAAATGAGCAGATAATGCTTTTACAGTTGTGGTTTACATCCCAATTCGGGAGCAAAAGCACAATAGTTTTCACTAATTTATTTATTAAATACAAGTTTAGTTTATCCTGTTCCTGTTTTACATAATGTCTGCTATCGGGATACTTTATCTTATAAAATAATAATATCCTGTTAAAAAGCGGGGCGTTATCCATTGCCCCGCCGCAATCTTCTTCTAATTGAATTAATGCAATAAACCCCGGGAAAGTAACCCGTATTCTAAAGATATTTTTAAGCAGGTATTTAAAGTGAGGTAGATAAAGGGTCGACCGACAGATAAAAGTTAAGAACGAATAAATTTTTTAATTGTGCTAAAGAATGGTTAATGAATAAACAGAAATTGAACTACCAGGAAAACAGGAACAAGAATTAAAAGAGACCATGTCATATAGCCGAAAAACGACGGCATTTTAATATTGTTTTCTTCGGCAATGGCTTTAACTATCATATTCGGGGCATTGCCAATATAGGTAATTGCCCCCATAAATGATGCGCCTACAGTTATAGCGATAAGTGTTGTGGGTATAATGCTGGTCATAAATAAATTTGGCGCCATATGCAATGCCGCAGCAGGAGCGGCAGCAGTTTTAAAAAATACCAGGTATGCAGGTGCGCTGTCGAGGAATGCCGATAACCCCCCGGATAACCAATAATACATACCGTTTACCGGTTTACCATTTGCATTAGATAAGCTATGAATGATAAAACTCATCGGGCCATTTTTTCCGGCTGTCAGCATGGCAATAAGCGGGGCCATGCATATAAAAATTGCCATAAACAATTTACCTACTTCTATAATAGGGTGCCAGGTAAAATTGTTCAACGCCCTGATTTCTTTCGGGGTTATTTCAACTGATACAAAAATAATTGCCAGCAGGGATAATATTTCTAATAATTCACCTAATGGAAAAGGAACGTGATAAATCAAAAAAGCGGTACCAAAATCATAACCCGATAGTACAACCGCAAATATTGTAAAAATCAACAGTATTATATTCCATATTCCGGCAATGGTTATCCTGCTTTTAATCCGGTAATCCGGTTTATTGGGTTCTTTTTTATAATAAAATAAATCGATCAGAAAGTAAATAACAATAAGCAAAAATGTAGTGAAGGCAGTGGGTGCAAGTAATTTGCATATTGGCCAGAAAAAAGGTACTTTGCATATGAAGCCCATTAACAAAGGCGGATTACCAAATGGAGTGAGTGTTCCTCCAATGTTTCCGACAATGAATATAAAAAATATTATGGTGTGAACTTTAAATTTTCTCCATGAATTTGCTTTAATAAGCATCCTTATAAGAAGCACAGCTGCGCCGGTAGTTCCCAGCCAGCTTGAAAGGATTGCCCCGATAATTAATAATATTACATTTACTTTTGGGGTCCCGTCGTGTTCCCCTTCCAGTGTAATACCTCCTGTTACCGTAAAAACAGTAAGTAACAGGAAAATAAATGGTAAGAACTGGTCGATCATTACCGAAAGAAAAGTCCTGATACTCATTTCCGTCCCCTGTGAAATAGCAATGCCGGTTAAAACAACAATGCTCCATGCGAGGGCAACTTTTCCAAAATGTTTCTTCCAAAAATCGGGAAGCAATAAAGGGAAAAGCGCAATGGATAATATCATGCCCAAAAATGGCAAACCCCACAACGGCGACAAAATAGAACCATTTAAACTGTTATTAATCATTTCTGCCGGATTAATCTCTTTGCAAAAAACAGATTGAGTTAAACCCAATAAAACAATTAAAAATAATATTAAATAAATTCTTTTCATCATGATTATTAAAAAACAAGGTAACAGTTTGAAGCGACCCATCCGCAAGTCATTTACCGTTACCCTGTCAATTACTCTTGTAAAAAGAGTTTTCTCACTAAACTAAACTAAACTAACTAAAAACTAACTATACTAAACACTTATGAAATTACTACATTTTATCTTGAAAGAGGCGTTTCCAGGCCTTTATCTAATTTAATTCCTGAATATCCATCCGTACCCATTTCAGGAACATCGAGGCCTTCCATTTCAGTTTTTGCAGAAACCCTGTTTCCAACAATAATATCAATAACTTTAAATACAATGAATGAAATACCACCTACATAAATTAAGTTTGCTAATACTCCAATAATTTCTGCCCATAATTGCCCGGAGTTTCCATAGAACAAACCGGTTACAGTCCCAGCAACACCATTCCATCCATCGCCATAGGTGCCATCTGCGAATAATCCAAGAGCTATTACACCCCATGCACCATTAACACCATGAACGGAAATTGCACCAACAGGGTCATCAATTCTTGCTTTTCTTTCGAAGAAGAAAGAAGCTTCAACAACCAATATTCCTGCGATTAAACCAATAATAGCAGCACTGCCAACATTAACAAATGCACAGGGAGCAGTTATAGCAACCAGACCAGCCAGCATTCCGTTACACATCATACTTACATCCGGTTTCCTGGTCCTGAACCACCACATCCAAAGCATTGCGGTTATCGCACCTGCAGCAGATGCTATCATAGTATTTACAGCCACGACTGAAATTCTTAAATCACTACCGGCAAGTGTGGAACCCGGGTTAAATCCAAACCAGCCGAAAGCAAGTATGAAAGTGCCCACCACTGCCATTGGAATACTATGTGCCGGAATAGCATTGGGTGATTTATCTTTGTTATACTTGCCAATTCGTGGGCCTAATATCCAGGCGCCAACAAGGGCAATAACACCACCCGTTAAATGGACTACCGAAGAGCCTGCAAAATCGACATGACCGTGGCCTAAATGAAAGTTTGTGCCAAGCTGTGTCAACCAGCCTCCGCCCCATACCCAGTTTCCATAAACCGGATAAATAATGGTACCAACAGCTATTCCATATAAAACAAAAGCAGAGAATTTCCATCTTTCAGCCATTGCTCCGGTAGGGATAGTGGCTGTGGTATCCATAAATACCATCTGGAACAGGAACAGGGCAAATACGGCAACATCGTAAGTTCCACTCAGGAAAAATCCTTTTGTCCCAATTAATCCGAATGCATGGCCAAATATATGAACAGTGAATTCCTGGTTTAACCCGTCGAATCCACCCATTGTACTTATCGCCCCCATTCCTCCAAACATGATTGCAAAACCACATAGCCAGAATCCTAACATTCCGAGAGGATAAATCATTAAATTCATTGCAAAAGTATGTGCTACGTTCTTTGCGCGTGTCAAACCGCCTTCAACCATAGCAAAACCTGCCTGCATGAACATCACAAGGAATCCTGTTAATAATGTCCACATAATATTAAGAGCAACTTTGTTATGACCTACCTCGTTGGCTACATCCATAATGGATGTTTCTCCAGGTTTTGACTGTACTATTTCACTTGCATTTCCCGTTTTTGTCCCACTTGGGTCAGGTTTTCTTGGTGCTGTCTCTGCCGCGCTATAGGCCGATGATACTGAAAATGCCATAGCGATAACTACTAAAAATATATAAATCTTTTTCATAATTATTTTCTCCTATATTTTTTTGCGATTAACTACTTATTTAAATTTTTTCGGAATCTCCTTTTAATGAATCGTCTCCGCTTTGCTTAGTCCTGATTTTCCAGGATTCATCTACAGGTGTCACGAATATTCTCCCGTCGCCAACCTCCCCGGTATATGCGACCTTAAGGATACAATCGACTGTTTTTCTCACATTCTGGTCACGGACTACTATTTCTAAAGTCCTGCGCGGAATATAAGAAGTATCCAAATGGGTACCCCTGTACATTTGCTCTGACCTTTTCTTTTCATTGCCCACACCGGTGGCATCCCAGTATGAGAAGAAATCGATGTCGATTTCGTGCAATGCCTGTTTCACTTCTTCGAACTTTGAAGTCCGGATAATTGCTTCTACTTTTTTCATAACTTTTTTATTTATAGTATTAAGTTTTCAATTTTTTAAAACTTTTTAGGGTTAATCCTCCCTCATCCCTGCATTAAGGGACAAATATTTTCAGGGAATACCTTGTATGTTTTTCTTTATTGTAGTAGTGCCTTTTTGCTTCTGCAATTAATTAAGGGAAATTAATATCTAATTGCGTGGTGAAGCTTTTGGCATTATAGTTGTTTGTATTATAGAGAACATTTTTATTGCTCCACATATCATAGCCGAAAATAACAGACACATTTTTCGAGAAAGCCCAGGAAAAACCAAAACTTAGTCCGCCAAGAAAACTTTGTCCTCCCTGGTAGTCAACTGCAACCCATAATTTATCGGAAATTTCTGTGAAAGTCCTGTCCCATGATAATAATAAACCGCTGTTTGCTTTCTTCCCTGTATAATTAGGCCGGTTGTCATCTAAAAGAAGTTTATCATTTCCTGAAAAATATCCTGCAGATATTCTGCCGATAACCGGAAGGGTTTTTGCAATAAGGCCATACATTAAATTATAATTTGTCAGGTCTTTTTGCAAGCCGACATTGTATGCACCAACAGCAATAGCTGGGCAGAATTTGAATAATGAGTCCTCGCCGGTCCCGATTTTAAGGTTAAAATAAATGGGATGTTTGTCATAAATGGCATCGCCCATGGAAAGATAGTCAACCCCGATTTCACCCTGAAGTTTACTAAAAGGTAAAAACCCGGCCGTTAAACCTAAGTCGTACATTCCGGCTCCACGTACCCCATTAATGTTTTCAGTCCTGATGTAATTATCTATACCGAGGTGAAAAGTTTTAAACCCCTGGATATCCGTTGAAGGGATCCAGATTTGGGTAGAAGGGGTTGCCTTCAGGATTTGAATGGTCAGGATTAACCCCAAAGACATCATAAGAACATTCTTTAATAAAATTTTCAATTTTGCTTTCATAATTTTAACTTTTTGCGGTTAATATTAATTAATTTGTTTACTGGACAAAATTAAAAATTATTTTCACAACCCCAAAGAAAAAGTGTTAAAAAAATTATAAATAGTAATAAAAAATTGATTAATGGTATCAAAAAGGGGGTAAAAAGATAAAATAAGTATTAAATTGAAAGTTGGGAATAAAATAATATTTTGAAATTCTAATTTATTGGATGGTTTGTACCACTTAAAATTTTCTTTAATTCAAAATATAAAATTGAAATTTGGATATTAGAGTTATTTTAATATTTTTGATTAGGCTAAAATAAATTAATAAACCAATTATAATATTTCTTAAAATGAGTTCGGTTTCAGTAGTTTCGGCAGTTTTTTCAATTATTCCTGCAATTTACGGGTTTGTAAAGGGATTAAAAAAGTATCATTCATCTTTGGTTAGTCGTACTATTAAATATCTAAAAACTGAAAAGAGGAAAAAGATAATTAACAAGCTAAAAAAAAGTGGATTTCTTGAAAATTATATCCAAATTTTAAAATTTATTTTAAAATTTTTAAATAAAAAATTTGACCTGGCATTTCACAATAAATCTTTAAACCTTACAACCAATTTTGCAGTATTGTATTCTTTTGCAATTTTTCTTTTTATTTATTTATATTCCGGTAATGGAAAGCTCACTTCAATAACTATTTTAAATGATTTTGATTTTGGTTACAGGATATTATATTTTTTAATAGGATTAGTAGTTTGCTATTATACTTTTAAATACTTTAATAACTACAAATCGAAAAATACATTAAGAAAGCATTTTATTTTTTATGGCATTGCCTATATTCCGGTAATTCTTGTATTAACAATAGAGTGGCATTTGAAATGGCATATACCGGATTGGCTAAGGACCTTGATAATTATTCTATTTGCCAGTTCCTTGAGTGGAGGTATTTTAAATGTAATTTACAAAAGAAAATCAGGTGCATTACTTTTTGCGGTCATATTTATTTTGCTTGTTTATGGAAGTGCGTTTATTTCCACTTTGTACCAGATTAATGGTTTTTCATGGCTACCGTTAGGATTTTTATTTACATTTTTATTCCTTATATATTTAATATATCAAATACATAAAAATTTAGGGAATGGTTATATTTATTGGGCTAACCTCGTTATGGTATTTTTGTACATGTATATGGTTCATGTTTTCCCTGATGTTTTGGGAAAAGACAAAATATCATCGGTTCTGATTTTCTTTTTTGTTTTGCTCCCATCAATTAATGGACTTTATGATTGGCTGTCTTTGAGCCTGAGCCGGATTTTTGCCCAGAAAATTGTTAAAGATCCTTCGAACTTCAATTTAATTAAGTATATTTTTATTGGATTCATCGTAGCTATTGGCCTCCTTGTGTTACTATTGTTTACTTTTATTGCAGGTATAAATTTTTTCAATATATTAATGTATGGCGATCAATCAGGGGAAACTATTTCCATGATAGATTTAATAAAATCATTGACAAATAATCCCTTTTCTCCAAATGGTTTGTGGTTTTTAATAATGTTATTGTCAACTTTAATTCCAACATTTATTCACTTATTTATTGCTACAATCTTTTTATTTTTTAAAGAACCATATAATTCAATACAATTAAAACTGATTACAACTGTTAAAAATAAGGACTATTCCGATAAAACCATAAGTTCTATCATTTGGAAGAAGTTTGGACTTTATTCCTTAAATGCAATCGTACTTCTTGCATCATTAATAATTGTTTATTTGATTGCCAAAAGCTCAATTTTCAAATTGCTATACGACATAGCGATCATATTTAATAATTTGTTTATTTAGTTTATTCAAATCAATTATCAGATTACATTATTTATAGAAATATAAATTAATTGTCAATGAAGAAAAAAGTCTTTTTATTTATTGTATTTGGATGTTTGGGAATTTCGGTAGAGGTTATTTTTACGGCTTTCAGCAAATTGATCACCGAACTTTATTCATCAAAACTGGTTGACTTTGCTCTTGAAGGTAATTCTTATGTCTGGATGTTTTTTATTTATGGAATAGGGTCAATAGCTTTCCCTGTACTATATAATTTAATTAATCATTTTCATCTTTTATTCCGGTTACTGATTTATGCAATTGTAATTTTTATTATTGAATTCCTGACCGGTTTTTTATTAGATGTCATTATGGGTAGTTGTCCCTGGAAGTATAACGGATACTTTGCTATTTGTGGCTATATTCAATTATCTTATGTTTTTTTTTGGATGGGGTTTGGTTATATGGTCGAAAGGATTTACATTTTCTTAACTGGTATCCTGAAAAACGGGTTGCAATAAATTGGTTAATTTTTGAAATCACATATTTATAAGCTTTAATTTTGACATTGAATTGTAAAATTTTAATTTTAATAATCAGGATTCAATGGCTGAATTGAATATTTACCGTTGTTCATGGGCAAATGGCAATTCATTGATGAAAACCTATCACGATAAGGAATGGGGCATGCCTGTTCATGACGACAGGCTTCATTTTGAATTTATGGTTCTGGATGCTTTCCAGGCAGGTCTGAGTTGGCTTACTGTTCTTAACAAACGGGAAAATTTCAGATTTGCTTTTAATAATTTTGATTATAATAGGGTAGCTCTTTATTCTGATTCAGATATAAAAAAATTGCTTTCAAATGAAGGAATTATCAGAAACAAGCTTAAGGTTGAAGCAACTATTAATAATGCAAAGCGCTTTATTGAAATTATAGCTGAATACGGATCATTCGATAAATATATCTGGCAATTTGTTGGTAATAATGTTATAAAAAACAAAAGAAAAACAATTAAAGAAATTCCTTCTCATTCGTCAGAATCTGACGCAATGAGCAAAGCCCTAATAAAAAAGGGTTTCCGTTTCGCAGGTACAACAATTTGTTATTCATATATGCAAGCGGCCGGATTAGTTAACGATCATGAAATAAATTGTTTCAGGTACGATAGTCTGCCTGATAAGATCATTTAAAAAATTATTTGATAATTTTACTTTAAATAATATGAATCATGGAAGATTTAATTATCAGAAAAGCAACAATTGATGATGATGAAGTTTTAAGTCATATTGCTTTAATGGGAAAAATGCATTGGAATTATCCCGAATCGTATTTTAAGATTTGGGAAAAAGAATTACTGATAACCAAGGAATATATATCATTGAACACAGTTTTTGTGGCAGTTGTTAAGAATGAAGTAATAGGTTTTTATTCTATTATTAAAATAGAAGAGGATTTTATGGCAGATGAAGTTTTTGTAAAAAAAGGATTCTGGCTGGAGCATATTTTTATTTTGCCCGGATTTCATAAAATGGGAATAGGGACCAAGCTCATGAAACATGCAATTTCTTATTGCAAAGAAAATGACATCGACAAACTTCAGGTTTTTGTGGAACCTTATTCGGTAGGCTTCTACGATAAAATTGGAGGGGAATATATAGCCGATAGCCCATCCTCTATAAAAGACAGGTACGTTCCACTGTATGAAATAAATATTAAGAAATAGACAGTACCTAAATTAATATTTCTGATTTTTAGTTATTGGAATGAGTCTGACCGACATTTTCTCATAATACATAATAGATGATACAATGTCGTTTAATTAGGGTCATCGTTACAAGCATAGCAAAGTAATCTGTTGATAAAGAGATTGCTTCATTCCTCGCAATGACAATTTTATTTTAGTTTTTTACTTATCTAAACGACATTGATAAATGGTATATTATTTCCGGACAAAATTTCACTCATATATCATAATCTGATTTCAAAATCATTAAAATTTTTAAGTTCGCTTTGTTCTGTGATAACATTATCAACTTTTGCATGGGCTGGGCCGGAATGGCACCATTTAATAAATTCCTTTAATTTTTCTTCTTCCCCTTCAATTTCAATATAAACCTTTCCATCGTAAAGATTTTTTATAAATCCATAGATACCGGAATTTTTGGCAATCGTACGTGCCACATAACGAAATCCAACCCCATGTACACGGCCGGAAATAGTAATATCATAATGTTTCATTATTTTCTGATTGATGCGCCCATTCACTTCTTAACATGCTATAAATTTCCAGGTTGGTAAAATGATCGTTAAGATATTCACCGGCTCTCTGAATACCTTCAAATTTAAAACCCAAACGTAACGGAATAGCTTTGCTTTTATGATTATCTATACTTACACAAATTTGAATACGGTTCATATTGAATATTTCAAACGCAAAATTAATTAGCGCTTTGCAAGCTTTTGTAACAATGCCTTTTCCCTGGAGGTCTTTGGCAATCCAATAGCCCAATTCGGTTTTATGATTCGCCCGGTCGGTATTCCTGTAACCTATTAAACCGGCAGGTTGATTTTCATAAATAATTACATAAACAGTTTCTATACGATCAGCAGGACCGGCAAGAACACTTTTTATGAAATTTTCAGTATCTTCAACCATTCGTGTATCATCCACAAAAGGCAGCCATTCACGCAAATATTCACGATCTCTGTCGATGATACTGAAAATAAAAGCAGAATCGGACATTTGTATTTCCCGTAACTTTAAGTCGGGTTCAATATTTATTTCAAACATAACGTGGTTTTTTACGAATTTATAAAATTTCTTAAAATATTGAACTTTTAAGGTAATGAAGTTGTTTTTAAAATAAAAAAATTATCGCAATGAATATAAAAAGTTTAATATCTGCAATTACAGGACTATTTGTTGTTACTGTAATAAATGCACAGGTGCCTGCATCGTTTTACGATTTCAATTTTAAAACATTAGAAGGTAAGGAATTTAGTTTTTCATCATTAAAAGGCAAAAAGGTTTTAATAGTGAATACTGCTTCGAAATGCGGTAATACTCCGCAATATGCCGATCTTGAACAATTGTACAAGACTTATGGCGGAGATAAGTTTGAAATTGTAGGTTTTCCTGCAAATAACTTTCTGAGCCAGGAACCGGGAACCGATTCTGAAATTCAGGAGTTTTGCACTAAAAATTATGGTGTTTCATTTCCTATGATGTCCAAAATATCTGTAAAAGGGAAAGATATTCATCCTCTTTATTTATGGTTGACAAAGAAAGAATATAACGGAGTTATGGATTCGGATGTAAAATGGAATTTTCAAAAGTACCTAATAGATGAAAACGGACATTTAGTCAAGGTCATTTCCCCAAAAACCAAGCCAATGGATGCTGAAATTGTTAATTGGATTACAGGAAAATAATACCAAACCGACAACAAATTGAAAAGATTATAAATGTTGACACGGTTTGGTCAATGCCGGCTGACTATCAATCTTAATATTCAATCGAAGCGAAATATTTTAAATAAATTTATAGCGGAACGGCATAAGTTATCCAATAAAAAATTTGTTGATCATATTAAAAAGGAGTTCTATATCGATAGGTTTAGATATATAACCGTTGGCCCCGGAATCGATGCTCTTTTTTTTATCTTCTTTTGAAGAATAGGCCGTTTGAACAATGATAGGCAAATCCTTTCTGAATTTCTTTATTTCTTTTATCGCCTCATAACCGCTTTTTTCAGGCATTTTTACATCCATTAATACGAGGTCAATTTTTCCTATTGTTTTACAAATTTCAATTGCCTGTTTGCCATCCTGGACCTGTAATAATTGAACCTGGGTATCGGCAAAAACTGCTTCTATAAATTTAGAATTCACTTCATCGTCTTCTGCCAGAAGAATAACTTTGTCACGCCAATTAGAGGCAGTGGAAGGTTTCTCTATTTTTTTAACAGTTTCAATTCTGTCTGTTTTAAGCAGGGGTATAGTAAAGTAAAAATATGCACCCTGACCTATTGAAGATTCTACATGAATTTTGCCACCCATCGATTCAACAATAGCCCGGGAAATGGTCAAGCCTAAACCCGAATTATGATATTTTTTATCGTAGACTTCTTCTTTTATTTTATACCTGTTAAAAAGGAATTTTTGAGCTTCTTTTGCAATTCCTATACCTGTATCTTTTACAAAGAATTGTAAATGCCGGTTATCTTTTAATTCGTATCCGAATTGTATATATCCCTTTTCTGTAAATTTCAATGCATTATCGAGCAAATAAGACATTACCTGGTGAACACGGCCGGAATCAAGATAAACATTAATAATGTTCAACTCCACTGGTAATTTTAAAAATAGTTCAATATTTTGTTTTTTCAGCCTTATGACCTCTTTATTAAATTCCTGATGTAATTCATTCATCAACTTTATAAGGTTAGTTTCCGTTTTATTCACGGCAAAATCTCCAGTTTCAAATTTCGACAATTCGGCAATATCGTCAATAAGCGAAAGAAGATGTTTGCTTTTATTTTTAATAATGCTCAGGTATTCTTTTTTCTTATCTGGTGACAGGTCCCCGATACCAAGAAGTTCTGTAAATCCAATAATGGCATTCATAGGGGTCCGGATTTCATGAGCAATATTTTTAAGAAATATGGTTTTTATCCTGTCTGATTCTTCCGCATTGTCTTTTTGCGTTGAGATCTCTTTTTCCAGGTATTTGCGCTCGCTTATATCTGAGACAATGCAAAAAACAATATTTTCATTTTTATGAATTGATTTGTGAAATGATGCAATAAAAAGCAAAACCCTTGGTTTTTTTCGGTCACCTTCTCCTGCATAGCATAATTCAAATTCCGATTCGGGATTTTTTTTGGAAAGGCTTTTTATAGTATTTAAAAAAGTTAATTTATTTTCATCAGTATTAAATATTTTATCAGATAAATTTTCATTGGAATGAACAGAAAACAATCTGGCAAATTCATCAGTTATCCGTAAAATGTTTTCCTTCGGATAGTAAATGCAAAATCCGGTTTGTCTTGTGATATTTGAATTTCTATAATATTCTAATATTTCAGAGGTGAATTTATTATCATTATCCTTTATAATTTTTATTGAAGGATAATTTTTATGAAAATCTTTTTTAATTATTTCAGTATCCGGTTTTTCCTTTTGTTTGCCAATAGGGTACTCTTTCTCTTTTTTTTTGATTTGCATAAAATATGTATTTGGCAGGGAGAAAGATTAAAATAATTCTACTTCTATATTTTGAATGAAAGCGGTGTAAGTATGGTCGTCTCCAACTTTAGCTTCTGATAACAGGAATAGTACCGGTTTTTCTTCACCTGAACTATTTTTAATCATAACTTCTTTCCTCATTCCAACAATTTTATCAGTTCCGGGTGCAACATATTTCGTAACAAATTCATCTTTTTTTATTTCATCTTTTGAGAATAAGATTTTCACATTTTTACCAATAGCATCTTTACGATCAATGCCCCAAAGATCTTCAGCAGCTTTATTAAAAAACTCGATTGAACCAACCTGGTTAATGGTAATTATCGCATCAAGTGCACCTTCAAGAGTAAGTTCGGTATTTATTTTAATTCGTTCAATTTCTTTGAATTGAAGTTTCATTTCTTCTTTAGCTTCGTTAAGCTTTTTAGTTAGTTCTTCGCCTGCAAATCGAAGTTTTTCTTCCTGAATTCGAAGCAGGTCGTTTTGTTTTGCTGCTTCAAACTCCATTAATTTTTCTTTTGTAATATCATTTGCAATAAATATTACTTTTGAAACATCGCCATACATATCCATTACTGCTGTATATGTTCCTCTGAGCCATTTGACTTCACCGTTTTTATCTATTTTCCTTACTTGTCCGGTAAATGGTGTGCCATTTAAAACATTTTTCCAGGTCATTTTAAAATTGTCTACATCATCCCTATGGATAAAATCGAAGATTTTTTTCCCAATGACTTCCCTTTCAGTATAATTAAGTGTATTGAGGAAAGGCTCATTTATGCTGGAAATTCTACCTTCAGGTTGCATTTCAATTTTTATGCTGGAACGATTAAGGGCATCAATCTGGCCTTCATAATCGAGGCTCAGCTTTTTCTGTTCAGTTGTATCAATGGCAAGAAATAATATTTTTTCCACAGAATTGTCTTCTTTTCTTACACAGGTATAGGTAGCCATTGTCCAGAGATCCTGCCCCTGCTTGGTAACGTGTTTCATGTATCCTTCAAAGTGTTTGCCGCCATTTGCAAGTTCTTCCCATAATGGTTCAAACCATTCACGGTCTTTTTTATTAATGAACATGGAAATATGTTTTCCTTCGACTTCCGTATTGCTTGCGTACCCAAGTTTTGTAAGGAATTTAGTATTTGCATAAACCAGAGTACCGTCAATAAGATATTCAGCTCTTATTAGGGTATGATTAACAGAATTGGTAAAACTGATAAATTTTTCCGATTGCCTGGCAGCTTCTTCCTGGGTTGCCTGGAGTTCCTCCATGTTTTGGCGCATTTGTTCTTCCTGTGTTGCAAGTATTTCTGCCTGAGCCCTTGATTCTTTCAATAATTGTGAAGTACGTAGGTTTATTTTTACACTCGATAAAGTAGAGGCTGAACTTTCAGAAATTTTTTCTACAAAATCTATTTCAAATTTTTCAAATTTTTTGAATGAGGCCAGTTCTATTGCACCATGTATATCGTCGTTAAAAATTAGTGGAACAATGAGAATACAACGCGGGTTCGCTTTTCCAAGACCTGAAGTAATATTGAGATATCCATCAGGTACTTCTGTAAGAAAAATAGTTTTTCTTTCCAATGCACTTGTACCGATTAAACCTTCGTTTAATTCAATACGTTTACTTGCAAACTTCTTGCGATCGTATGCGTAAGAGGCTGTTTGCTGGAAGTATTTTACACCGTCAGCCGATTCTTCTATCATAAAAAAACCACCCTGGTTGGCCTTTAAATATTTTACCAGGTTTATAATTATATTATGTGATAGCGTTATCAGATCGTTATTATTCTGACGAAGTATTTCACCAAATTTGGCAAGGCCTTCCGATATCCAGTTGCGCTGATCATCCTCATTTTTACGGACAGTAGCTTCTTTTTTGCTGTTCCTGAGATTATCTCTTAAATCAATAAGTGTGCTTCCCAGTTTATCATTTTCTTCAGTAAATTCATAAGTGGTTTCAAAATTATCCAGAATGAGATTATTAACAAAATCAAGGACTTTCTTCGATTTTTCTGTTTCCCGATAAAGGCTTTCATCGAGTTTTGATTCGATTGCAAAAGTCTCTTTTTCTATCCAATAAGCTATAATTCCCAGAATTAATGGTAATATATCAATGATATAAAAGGTTGGAAAAGTATTATGAAGAAAAACAAGCGATTTAAGCGAAAGTGTAAGATCGGAAAAATAAGAACCGGTTACCCAAACCAATATTATTAATATAATGCCTGTTAAAATGCCCCACAACGTATATTTATAACTTTTTACCAACATATAAAAGAAAATTATTTTAATTAACTTTTCAGCAAACTATAGTTATAATCTCGTAATTAAAAGCAAGAAATAATTTATACTTAATAAAAATTAAAAATAATTAATATTTTTTAAATCGTAAATACTTTCAGAATTAAAGAGTATTTTACAACATTTAATTCAAATGTAAAAATAAAAAAACTTA
>Ga0265316_10003550_pt1 | contig 15727 bp, 10 predicted proteins | sample 4522metaG_FD_202092 | JGI IMG/M metagenome (GOLD analysis project Ga0265316, IMG submission 202092) | Rhizosphere microbial communities from Carex aquatilis grown in University of Washington, Seatle, WA, United States - 4-5-22 metaG | ecosystem: Host-associated > Plants > Roots > Rhizosphere >...
TTTCACTTGATCGTCGTCACCGACGCTGAAATCCGCGCCTGCATGAAAGCCGTCTATGCGCGCGATTGGTTTCACACCGCGCCAGTCATTCTCGTTGGTTGCGTGGAGCCGGCCAAGGCCTGGCAGCGTGCCGACGGTTTCAACTCCGCCGAGATCGACATGGGCATCGTCATGGACCACATCATTCTGGCCGCCACCGAGGAGGGGCTGGCGACGTGTTGGGTGTGCAACTTCGACGAAGGCAAGACCAAGGAGATCTTGGGTATTCCCCGGGACGTGCGGGTGATTGCCATGACTCCGCTTGGCTACCCCAACGCGGCGCCGCGGCCATTCGCGCGCAAACGGCTGGAAGACTTGGTGCACCGGGAGCACTGGTAGCAGAGCCCGCAGTCTCGGCTGCCGAATCCGCACGAGGCGGCGGCAGGCGGAGGCTCAACACGGGATCAATTCCGGCGGCACGTGGCTTGCTTTGTGATAGCTAGCGAGACAAAACATGAGACTGTTGAAATCGAAGACGTTTTGGGCGGTGATTGTGTTGGCTGGCATCGCGGCTGGCACGACGAAGGTGGTGCTCAAGCGCCGGGCCGCCCGGCCGCCGGTGCAGTGGGAGACCACGGCCGTGGATCGCGGTCGCATCGTTGCCCGGGTCACGGCCACCGGGATCCTGTCCGCTCTCGTCACCGTGCAAGTCGGCAGTCAGGTGTCGGGCTCCATCCAGAAGCTGTACGCGGATTTCAATTCGCCGGTGAAGAAGGGGCAGATCATCGCGAAGATCGATCCGCGCTTGTTTCAAGCGTCGCTGGAAAATGCGCGGGCGAACTACGCTCAAGCCAAAGCAACGCTGATGAAGGATGAAGTCCAGGCGCGGTTCGCCGAACGGCAGTCGAAGCGCCAGGGCACCTTGGTCAAGGACAAGCTCATCGCGCCCGCTGACTTCGACACCGCGGAGTCCGCCGCGGGAACTTCGAAGGCTCAGGTAGAGGCGGACAAGGCCAACGTCCAGCAGGCGCGCGCCATTCTTCATCAGGCCGAGGTGAACCTGGCACTCACCAACATCACCTCGCCCACCGACGGGGTCGTTATTTCGCGCAACGTGGACGTGGGCCAGACCGTGGCGGCATCGCTTTCGGCGCCCATCATTTTCGTTATCGCCGAGGACTTGCGCAAGATGCAGGTCGATACCAGCGTGGCCGAGGCCGACGTGGGCAAGCTGAGCGCGGGCATGGACGCGACCTTCATGGTGGACGCCTTTCCGGGCGAAAGGTTCAAGGGCAAGGTGCGCCAGATTCGAAACGCGGCTCAGACCGTGCAGAACGTCGTCACCTACGATGCCGTGATCGACGTGAACAATTCGGAACTGAAGCTGCGGCCGGGCATGACCGCGAACGTGAACTTCGTCTTCGCCAATCGAGAAGACGTGCTGCGCGTCCCCAATGCGGCGCTGCGCTTTCGCCCAAGCCCGGAGGTTCTGGCCGCGCTTAACCTGGAAGCCGGAAAGCGCGGCCGAAGCGCCGAGGGGGCGCCGTCGAGCGGGGATGCCATGGCGGCCCCGCCCGGGCGAGCGGGCGCTGGCGAGCGCCATTGGCCGGGAGCGGGTGGTGGATCTTTCGGCGGCAAGGACGAAGCGCAGAATCGCCGATCGGTCTGGGTGCTCGGCGGGGGCGTCCCACATTCGGCGCAAATCAAGACCGGAACCAGCGACGGCACGAAGACCGAGGTGATCGAGGGCGCTCTCGCCGAGGGCGATCTGGTCCTCACCGATGCCACCCTCACCGGCGGCTCGAAGCCGTCCGCAAGCCTATTGCCTGGCGCCCCGGCTCCTTCGCGCGGCGGCGGCGGGCCGCGGCCCTTCTAGGTGTGGCGATGGCTGCCCCGCTCATCGAGGTCGCGCACCTCAGCAAGGTGTACCGGATGGGGGACGTCGAGGTGCACGCCTTGCGCGACGTTTCGCTCACCATTCCCGAGGGCCAATCCGTCGCGGTCATGGGACCGTCGGGCTCGGGCAAATCCACGCTCATGAACATCCTTGGCTGTCTCGATCGCCCAACGGCGGGCAGCTACCACTTGGTGGGGGAAGAAGTCTCGACACTCGATCGCAACGCCCTGGCCAGGCTGCGCAACCGCACCCTCGGCTTCGTGTTTCAGAGTTTCAATCTGCTCGCGCGCACGAGCGCGCTCGAGAATGTGGAACTGCCGTTGCTCTACTCCGGCGTTTCGGGGCGCGAGCGCAAGAAGCGCGCTCGCGAGGCGCTGGAAAAAGTTGGCCTCGGGGATCGTATCCACCACCATCCCAACCAGATGTCCGGCGGACAGCAACAGCGGGTCGCGGTGGCGCGCGCCCTGGTCACGCATCCCCACCTGATGGTCGCCGACGAGCCGACTGGAAACCTGGATTCGCGCACGAGCGTCGAGATCATGGCTCTCTTCCAAGAACTCGGCCGCAGCGGCATCACGCTCTTGCTCGTGACCCACGAGCCGGACATCGCACGCTATGCCTCGCGCGTGGTGGTCATGCGCGATGGTCTCGTGCAATCCGACAGGCAGCAATCGCCGATCGTGGCGGATGTTGCAGCGGCCGCCGCCGCGGCCGGGGGAATCGCGTGAATCCCTTCCAGGTCCTGCGCGTCGCCATCCGGGCGCTCCTGCGCAACAAGCTGCGCTCGTTCCTCACCACCCTCGGCGTCATCATCGGCGTGGCCGCGGTCATCGCCATGGTGGCCATCGGCGAAGGCGCCAAGGCACGCGTCGCCGATGCCTTCGCCTCCATGGGATCCAACATTCTCATCGTGCTTTCGGGCAGCACGACCACCGGCGGCACGCGCGGCGGGTTCGGCAGCTTGCCAACCCTGACCTGGGACGACCTCAAGGCCATTCGCACCGAGTGCAGCGCGGTTCGCTACGCGACCCCGCAGTTGCGGGGGTCGGCCTCGGTCATCAGCGAGGACCAAAACTGGGGCACGACCATCTACGGTATCTCGCCCGAGTTCTTCGCGATCAAGGACTGGCCGGTCGCGAACGGAACCACCATTTCTCAGTCGGACATCGAGGGCGGAACCAAGGTCGTCGTGCTTGGCCAGACCGTGGTCGAAAAACTGTACGGCCCAAGCGCGGATCCGGTCGGGCAAACCGTGCGCATCAAGAACTTTCCCTTCCAAGTCATCGGCGTGGCCGAGCGCAAAGGGCAATCCGTGACGGGGCAAGATCAGGACGACGTCGCGTTCATGCCCTATTCCACGTTCCAGGCCAAGATTCAGGGCGGTTTGCAGAAGTTCGTTCCCGGCATGGTCATGGTTAGCGCCAACAGCAGCGACGACACCGTGCGGGCGGAGCGGCAAATGACCAACCTCTTGCGCGACCGGCATCACGTGCCCATCGGCGGCGACGACGATTTCTCCATCCGCAACTTGACCGAAATGATGACCGCGCAGCAGGAGGGCTTGAACACAATCACCTCGCTGCTCGCCAGCATCGCGCTGGTTTCCTTGCTGGTCGGCGGCATCGGCATCATGAACATCATGCTGGTGAGCGTGACCGAGCGGACGCGCGAGATCGGAATTCGCATGGCCGTGGGCGCGCGTCCGCGCGACGTCCTCGCCCAATTCTTGGTGGAGGCGCTGACCCTGTCGTGTTTCGGTGGAATCGTCGGCGTGCTCCTGGGACTTCTTTTCGCCAATTTGTTGGCCAGTCACTTCAGCTGGCCCGTGCTGATTCGCCCCGACATCATCGTCATTGCGGTTTCCTTTTCGGGGCTCGTCGGCGTGGTCTTCGGGCTCTATCCGGCCCTCAAGGCCTCGCGCCTGGATCCCATCGACGCTTTGAGGTTCGAATGAAACGACTGCTCTTGTTGGCTGTTGGGTGCTGTGCGTTCGCGGGCCAGGTACACGCCGCTGACCCCGACAAACTTGTGCTCACCCTCGACGAGGCCCTGCGCCTGGCGCGCGCCAACCACCCACAACTGCACGCATCCCGCGCGCAGACGGAAGCTTCGCAAGCAAAGGTCGCCGAAGCCAAGGCGCCACTGCTGCCCCAGGTCAACGGCAATGTCTCCTACGGTCGCTCGACGTCCAACTATGTCCCCCAACCCGGAGCTCTGCCCAAGAACATTCCAACGTCGACGTCAACCTCGACATCAACGTCCACCTCAACGTCATCTCCTGCCTCCTCTTCTTCGAGCTGGACCACGGTTCCATCCTATAGGGCGGTCGTCTCGGCCAGCGAGCTGATCTACGACTTTGGTCAGACCACGGGTAAGTGGAACGCGGCCAAGGCGACGCTTCGGTCGCAAGAAGAAAATGAACGGAACTTCGGCGTGCAAGTCGCATTCAACCTACGTTCTGCGTACTTCACGGCCGCGGCGGCGCGTGCCCTGCTCAAGGTGGCGGCGGAAACTCTCAATAATCAAGAAGCACACTTGAGACAGATTCAGGGCTTCGTCGAGGCTGGCACCCGTCCCGAAATAGACTTGGCCCAGGCACGCACCGACCGCGCAAACGCTAAGGTGCAGCTCATCAACGCACAGGTCGCTTACGATACCGACAAGGCGCTGCTCAACCAGGCCATAGGCATCGAGCGCGGCACCGAGTATGACGTGGCGGATCCTCCGGCCGATGTGGTGCCAGGAGAGGATGATGGTACTGACGCCATCTTGCCGGTTGCCCTCAAGGCACGCCCGGACTTGCTACAGCTTGCCCGCCAGATCGAGGCCCAGGAACTGACAATGAAGAGTATCAAGGGCGGCTATGCACCCTCACTGGGGGTCAGCACGTCGTTTAGCGACGGTGGCGCCGACCTCGGAAACCTTGCCTGGAACTGGAGTGCCACCCTTGGGCTTAGTTGGCAAATCTTCGGCGGCGGCATCACCGACGCGCAGGTGCGCGAGGCGCGCGCCAACACCGCCGTGCTGCGTGCTCAGTACGAATTGCAACGCCAGCAGGTGCGCGCCGACGTCGAGCAAGCGCGCCTGGGTGTGCGCGCCGCCAAAGCCGCCATTGAAGCTACGCACGAGGCGGCCGTCAATGCGCGGGTGCGCCTGAATCTGGCCGAAGGCCGCTATCAAGCGGGCGTCGGCAACGTGATCGAACTCGGCGATTCGCAAGTGGCTCTCACCGCCGCCGCCGGTCAAGAGGTGCAGTCGGTTTTCAACCTGGCGACCGCCCGCGCCCGACTGCTGCAGGCGCTCGGCCAGCCCTGATCGGGTAGGATCGGCCATGCTGAAGCCGAGACGCTACGCAATTCTGGGCACGGGTGCGTTGGGTGGATTCTACGGCGCGCGACTTTCCCACGCTGGCGCCGACGTGCACTTTCTGCTGCACAGTGATTTCGAGCACGTGCGTCGGCACGGCCTGGTGATCGATTCAAAGGACGGCGACTTCGTGCTGCCCGAGGTGCAGGCGTATTCCGACGTGCACGAGATGCCCCGCTGCGATGTCGCGGTGGTCGCGCTCAAAGCCACGCAAAACCACCTTCTGCCTTCACTCTTGCCGCCGGTGCTGGCCGACGGGGGCGTGGTGTTGCTGATGCAAAACGGGTTGGGCGGCGAGGAAGAGGCGGCGAAGGCCGCGCCCGGGCATGCGGTATTGGGAGGGTTGTGTTTCCTGTGCTCGAACAAGGTTGGTCCCGGTCACATCCGCCACCTCGACTACGGCAACGTGCGCCTCGCCGAGCATGCGGCCGATTCGGGGCCCGCCGGGGTCAGCGATCGCACGCGCGGCATCGCCCAGGACTTCACGAGCGCCGGCATTCAAGTCGACATCGAGGAAGATCTGGTGCTGGCGCGCTGGCAGAAATTGGTGTGGAACGTGCCTATGAGCGGACTGTCGGTGGTGCTGGAGACGGACACGCAAGCGCTGATGGCTGACCCACACACGCGTGCCCTGGCCGAGGACATCATGCACGAGGTGGTGGCAGGTGCGCGGGCTTGTGGCCGGCACGTCCACCACAGCTTCGTGCAAAAGATGATCGACATGACGCTGGCCATGGCGCCGTACCGAGCCAGCATGAAAGTCGATTTCGACGAGGGCAAGCCGATGGAGGTCGAGGCCATCTACGGCAATCCGCTGCGCGCAGCTCGCAGCGCCGGCGCCGCCATGCCGCTCGTCGAGACCCTCTATCGGCAGCTCAAATTCCTCGACTACCCAAACAAGCGGGACATGGCCAGACGCAGGGCGCGGAGTTCGTAGGGTTTGGGCAAGCTGCCGTCGAATCCGAATTCTTGCGGGCGGGCCAGGACGTCGTCGCTGGAATAGCCGCTCGATGCCAGGACGCGAATGGCGGGGTCGAGCGCTTTGAGTTTGCCGACCGCCTCTTTGCCGCCGGGACCTCCGGGGATGGTGATGTCGAGGATGGCGGCACGAAAAGGGCGGCCGGTGGCCAGGGCGATCTTGGCCAGGTCCACGGCCTGCTCGACATTCGTCGCCGAGGTCGCCTCGTAGCCACATCGGCGCAGCATGGAACTTGCGACATCGAGCACGAAATCTTCGTCGTCCATGACCAGCACTTGGCCCTGTCCCCGATTTCCCTCACCGCTGGGCTCTTCGGTGCTCGTGCCGCCGCCGCGCGCCCGCGGCAGCCACAGATGAAAGACCGAGCCAACGCCCACCTCGGATTCCACTTCGATGTGCCCGTCGTGCTTGCCTACGATGGAATGGCTGGTGGCCAGGCCAAGCCCGCTGCCCTGAGCCTTGGTGGTGAAGAAGGGATCGAAAATGCGCTGCAAGTGTTCGCGCGGAATGCCGACGCCGTGGTCGCGTATCGAAACGTGGACGTGGTCCTTGGCCGGCAAGTGCCCAGGCATGGCCGACGCGGGCGTGTTCTCGACCACCACCTCGATGCGTCCCCCTTGGGGCATGGCGTGCTTGGCGTTAATGACCAAGTTGTCGATGACCTGTCCGATTTGGTTTTCGTCGAGGTTGCACAGCCATTCCGTCTTGTCGCACGTGAATGAGGCCTCGCAATTGGAACCCGTGGTCGCGAAGGTGACCGACTTTTTCACCAGGTCGCTCACGGCCTGGACTTTGCGCAAAGGGGCGCCCCCTTTGGCGAAGGTCAGGAGTTGCTGGGTCAAGGCACGCGCGCGGCCGGACACGGCGAGGGCCGCCTCCATGTTTTCTATCGCCTCTTTCACGTCGGGTTCGCGCAAAGCCAGCTTGGCCAGTTCGAGATGACCGAAGATGCCGGCGAGCAGATTGTTGAAGTCGTGGGCGATTCCGCCAGCGAGCACGCCCAGGGCTTCCAGACGCTGCGCCCGGCGCATCACTTCCTCCATCGCCTGTTTGGTCGTGATGTCTCGTACCGCGGCCACAAGATACCTTTGCCCACCGGTAGAACTCGATCCCAAGGACACTTCGGTCCAGAAGCAAGTTCCGTCGCTGCGGCGCGAGCGCCACTCGAACACTTGGGAACCCTGGTGGACGGCCTTGTTCATCCATTCCATGGCGCGGGCCTGAGTGTACGTCGACCCTTCTTCGGAGATCCCGCCGATGGACATGCTGATGAGGCGTTCGTGGGCATAGCCGTAGATTTCGCAAGCGCGTCGGTTGCAATCCAAGATGCGGCCCGTCTGGGCGTCGTGGACGAAGATAGCCTCGTTGACAGTGTTGTAGATGGCCTTCAAATGTTCAGCGCCAGCGCGCAACGAGGCCTGCCGCTCTTCGATGGCGTGGTCGCGTCGTCGCAGGACCCCGTACAGCAGCAGCGCCGTGGTCACGACGAAAAGCCAGCCCTTGCTGGTGTTCAGCACTTGCACGACGCCGGGATCGTGCGAGATGCGGATGACAAGGTGATCGGAGAACGCGATCCACAGCGCGGAGATGACGACATAGCCACCCACGATGATGAGTAGTTTGGAACGCAGTGAGTCCTTCATGGCCGATCGATCCGGGCAGAAAGTGTACTCCGCCCGGAGTTCGGCCGCCGAAGTGAACCTCGCGCTTCGCTACATCGGCATGGTGATCCGGCCAGGAGCGCCGTTGGCGCCGGTCTGGGTGTGACAGCTATTGCAGTCGCCGGTGCTGGCGGTGGAAGACATCACGCGCTCGACGCCGGCGGCGTTCACGACCTTGGCCTGGTAGGGCGGCGATAGCGCGGTCGAGGAGTAGAAGTTGCCCGCGGAATTCGGCGTCAGGGTGATGCTGGTGCCATTGCTTCCGGTTACGACGACTTTGGCGCCATTGGTTCCGTTGACTCCGTTACAGCTATCCGGCTCGTGCCCGGTCGGATAAAGCGTTCCCGCGATGACGAACTTCGGCGCCTCTCCGCCGCTGCTCCCGTGGCAATTGATGCAGGCACGCCCTGGATACATGGATCCACCGCCATCCGTTCCGCCACCATAGGTCTTGTTGCTGGTGCAGGTGGCCGGCGCATTGAGCGGATCGTTTGGCGGCGGTCCCGCGTCGCCGCCACACGAGCCGGAGGAATAGCCGCCGCTTATCCAATTCTGCAGGGTCGCGATCTCCGCGGCAGTCGCAGCAGACGCCGGAGCGGGCGGCATGGGCGAAGTCGTGCTTTGCATCCTTGCCAACGCGACTTGGGCCTCGGTCATCGCTGTGTTCGCGGGATCGGGTTTGGTCAGGTCGGCGTAGGTGACAAGCGATCGCGGCGCGCCGCTGGCGGGAGTTGCGCCATGGCAACTGTCGCAGCGGCTGACCAGCAGGGTTTGCACGGCACAGGGCAAGGTGCCATTGGGGACGCCGGCGTCGCCAGCTCCGCCCGTGCCGCCCGATCCGGTTTGGCTCGATCCTCCGGCGCCAGAGCTTCCCCCGTTGCCGGGTGTCCCGCCGGTGCCGCCGCCACCGCACGTGCCCGTGGGATAGCCGCTGTTGATCCAGTTCTGCATCGTCGCGATCTGCGCCGACGTGGCCGCTGCCGCAGGGAATGGCGGCATGGGCGAAACCGTGTTTTGCATTCGCTGCAAGGCAACCTGGGCCTCGGTCATGGCGGTGTTTGCCGGATCGGGCTTGGTCAGATCGGCGTAGCTCACGAGCGATCGGGGCGCGCCGTTCGCCAAGGTTGTGCCGTGGCAACTGGCGCAATTGTTGGCCAAGAGGGTCTGCACATCGCAGGGCAAGCCGCCACCTGTGCTACCGCCCGCGCCGCCTGACCCGACTTGGCTCGATCCGCCACTGGCACCGCCCGAGCCGGTTTGGTTCGATCCTCCTGATCCTCCGCTTCCCCCGCCGCCGGATACTCCGCCAGCGCCGCCGCCTCCGCCGCAGGTGCCAGTGGGATAGCCGCTGGCGATCCAGTCTTGCAGCATCGCGATCTGGGCCGATGTGGCTGCTGCCCCAGGCGAGGGCGGCATGGGCGAGACCGTGCTTTGAATGCGCAGCAAAGCAACCTGGGCCTCGGTCATACTGGTATTCGCGGGATCGGGTTTGGTCAGATCGGCGTAGGTCACAAGCGAGCGCGGCGCACCGCTCGTCGGGGTTGTGCCGTGGCAACTGGCGCAATTGTTGACCAGGAAAGTCTGAATATCACAGGGCAATCCGCTACCTGCGCTCCCGCCCGCGCCGCCCGAGCCGGTCTGGCTTGATCCACCACTGCCACCACCCGAGCCGCTCGACCCGCCAGATCCTGCATTTCCTCCACCGCCGGACGCGCCGCCCGCGCCGCCGCCCCCGCCGCAAGTGCCCGAGGGATAGTTGCTACTCACCCAGCCTTGCAAGGTCGCGATCTCGGCCGGCGTGGGCAGGGCTGCCGGCGATGGCGGCATAGGCGACGACTTGTTTTGGATGCGCTGCAAAGCTGCCTCAGCTTCGGTGATGGCGTTGTTCATCAGATCGGGCTTGGTCAGGTCGGTATAGGTCACAAGCGATCGCGGCGCGCCACTTGCCGGGGGTGCGCCGTGGCAACTGTCACAATACTTGACTAGAATGGTCTGCACTTCGCAGGGCAAACCCGCGCCTGCGCTTCCGCCCTGGCCGCTTGCCCCGCCCGAGCCCGCCTTACCACCCACTGGGGGCAGGCCAGTGGTCGAAGGAGTGCGATTGATCAGACCGATCTTGTCGCATCCGCCCACAAGGAGCACGGTCACAAGGGTCGCCGCGGCCAGGAATGAACGCATGGTGGGAGCCTCCTAGAGAGCAGGAAAACAGACTGCGCTTGTCCGATAATTGCTTGTACCGCCGGCCCGGCGAAAGCAGGCGGCCGGTAAGCGTCTCTCATCATCAAGGTTGCAGGTGATTCGGCGCCGAATGTCACCGCGGCTATACGCCCATGCCCCTCTTCGCGGCGTGTCTTATGTCTTGAAAGATCGGTTAGATGCGTTAGGGTTCCCAATCAACTCTAGACGCGAAGGCTGCATATCTTGAGATCCCCAGAGCAAAAGCACACGGTCCAGCAGGGCGAGTGCCTGGTCAGCATCGCGAAGATGTACGGATTCGAAGACGCTGGCGAGATTTACCAGTACGCGAAGAATGCCGACCTTCGGCGCCTTCGGCCCAATCCGAATCTGCTCTATCCGGGTGACACCGTGGTGCTCCCGGCCCACGACCTGAAGTCATTCACACTGCCGACAGGAAAACACCACAAGCTGGTGGTGAACGTGCCCAAGCGCAAGGTTCGCGTCCGCGTCCTCGATGCGAATCGCGAGCCCATGAAGAACCTGCCCTTCAAGCTCGACACCGGAGCGCGCGTCTACGAAGGGCAAAGCGACGGCGATGGCGTCGTCGAGAAGACGGTCCCCGCCGAGGTCGAGCAGGCGATGCTCTCCATTGGAGACTTGACGATTCCCTTGTTGCTCGGGCATCTGAATCCCTGCGACGACACCGAGGACGACGGCATCAGCGCCCTGCAGGCCCGCCTTAAGAATCTCGGTTACCAGCCCGGCCGCATCGATGGCTGCCTCGGCCCTCGCACGCGCGCGGCTTTGCGGCGATTCCAAAGTGACCACAATCTCGACGTAACAGGCGAGGCCGACGACGCGACCAAGAAGGCCTTGCTGGATGATCATGGCTGCTAGGGCATCATGACCACAGTCAATCTTGTTGCATATTGCGGCTCCGACCGGTTGATCAACGCGTGGCTGTACCTCAAGCAAGGGGATGCTCTCACATGGCTGCGCAGCGACGCCGATGGTCTTCTGCTCAAGACGATCTCGACCGATCCGGATCCGGAGATCGCCTCTTTCGTGGAGCCCTTCGTTGCCGAGGCGCCCTCGACAGTCGTTCTTAGCTGGAGTCGCAACGGATTGCCGCTGCCCTCCGCGGTTCTGAACCTGGTCGCGGCAGCGTTCACCGAGGTGAAGCTCGACCTCAAGCCCGAGAATCTGGCGCCTCTGCCCAGCGCACCGATTGCGTCCCACGAGACCAACACGATTCAAGCCGTGCCCATGGTGAAGGTCGTGCTGCCGCCGTTGCCAGTGGTGTTCGAAGAGCCGGCCGCCCTGCAGCTCTGGCCCATGTTTGCCGAGCCGTTTGCCGCTGACTACGCGACCGATGGCTTGGCCCAGGGCGCGAGCCTCTGGAATGGCGATCATCTCACGGTCAGAGACGGCCATGAGGCCACACCGGCCAGCACGCAGAAGATCCCCAAAGACCTTGGGGTTGGCATACGAGGGATCGTCAAGAACGGCGCCAAACAGGTCGACCTTTACCTGCTCGACGCCAAGGGCGAACGGTTGAAGTTCCGGCTGAAACCAGACGCGAATGCGCCGGCTGCGGATGTGACCACCGCCGAGGTGAAGATTGTGGATGGCAAGAGCGCGTTTGCCCTGCGCCTGTTCGCCGATGATCCGAAGCGGTTCTTCGGTCTGGTCCAGCTGGTGGCGGTGACCAAACAAGGCCAGCCCGACGGCTGGGGCAACGTCACGGCCATGCTGCTCGGCGTGCAACTCGGCCTGTGCGACGATCACCTGCAATCGGACAAGGGCGACGTTCCTGGCCCGCCGGTCGGGCCGGGTGACGAGATGAATGTCATCGACTTCACGCCTTTGACCGCGGCGGAGGGCACTCTGCCAGTGAAGACAAAGCCGCCGCAGCCGAAGCTGCCCAAGAAGAGCCAGATCCCGGCAATCCAAGCCCAGATCGACGCCGCCGTGAGTTCGGCCCGAGCGACGCTGTCTCCCAATACCCGCGCACGGCGAATGGTGTGCTTTCCGATTCGCGCCGATCGCAAGCGTCCCAGCGCAACAGATCCGAGCGGACCGGCAGAGCTGTGGCCCGAGATGCCACTCTGGATGGCCGAACTCCAACTCGTGGGCTTCAAATGCGAAGAAGGGCAAGCCTTCCTGCAGATGCGCCAGTCCGAATTCGGTGTAGACGGTCGAGCGGTGGCAATCAAGGCCAGTTTCGCGCTGACGCTTTCCTGGCGCGGCCCGGACGACGATTTGCCGAGCATGAAGGATGGGAAGCTGCGCAACAAGTACTCAGATGTCTCGCAAACCTTTAAGGGTACTTTCCGCGGGAAGAAGCCCTCCCAGCAGGCTGCAGGAACCGCGGGAACGCCACCTGCTTCATCGCCAAAGGTCAAATACGATTCCAATGCAATGGTACTGGGCACGATCGATATCGAGGACGATGGAAACCTCAAGGTCTCGAGCAACGGGGCAAGCACGGTCGAGGTCGACCCGCCCTTTGCGGCTGCGCCCTATCCGTTGACTGAGCGCCGTGTCCCTGCGTTGTGGCTCGACCAACGTCTCCGCAGTTGGAACTGGACAACAGACGGACCGGCAGTCCCGACACTGGTTCTCGAATGGCAGCCTCCCATCGTCGATGTGAAGCGAAATGACTTCACTGAAATCATGCTGGGTGGCGATGGGCAGCTGGTGGTCGAGCAATTGAACTTCGCGGGCAAGACTGTCGCACGCCCGAGCGCTGATCCGACACCTCCGTCAAGCGCGTCCTCGGGATCGCTGCTGGCCCTGCCGACCTTCCGGGTGAAAGGCGTTAGTCCAGCAAAAGAGGAAGTCGAAAAGCTCGTCGACGGAGCCGTCGAGCACCTCATGGCCACCCATCCCGACGACGGACCCGTGCAAATGCTCTCCGAGAATGTGTGGAAGAAGCTCGCTCGTCGGTTGCTTCTTCATGAGTCCGGATGCGAACAGTTCAGCCCCCATGTAGAACGTGCGGTGTATCGGAGGCCGGTACCATTCCAGTGTCACGGGATCCAGTCAGGGATGCCCAAATTTGGGGCACCAGCCGGGTATGGCCTTGGACAGCACGATCCGCCACGTTCAGTTCAGGACATGTGGAATTTCTACGAGCACATCCGCGTCGGCATCGAGGAGCTGATTGTCACACGCTACGGCAAGGGGGCCTACGAGTACCTGACAGGCCTGAATCCCTCGCTGAGCCCGAGCAATCGCCTCGACAAGGCCATCTTCTTGCGCGAGATGGTTCGTGGATACAACGGTGGACGTGAGTTCGTCTACGAGCAGGGCCACTGGATCATGCGTCCGTGGACTTGGGAAAGGGAGAAGGGCAAGCTGCCTCGGAAAGTGCCTCTCGGCAAAGATAGCCTTCCGTATGTGAACAACGTGTTGGAAACACAACACTTGAACTACCCGCACACTGTCGCGGCCGCCGAACAGATAGTCACACTGGCTGGTCCAACGATGGAGAAGTTGCTGTGAGAAGTCCACGGCTGATCTTGGAGGGAGCAGTAATCGTGCTACTTGCGACTACTCCGGCGCTAGCCAAGGTGAACAGGATTTCTTGGCGATCGGTCCAAGGTCTGTTTCCTGGTCCCAAGCCCGAGCAGTGGACTCTAGCGCCGGACGACCTTGCACCGTGGAGGTCGCAGACAGCGGGCGACGGAGCCTTCTCTGGGGTGGGCTATGGCGACGAGCGACCTTGGAATTTCCAGGGACAAGCAGTCAAGGTCGTAGTCGTTCAGACGCCGTTAGCCCTTGGCTGCTTGCAGGGCCCGATTGGCCTTATCGTGGGAGTCCTGGACTCTCAAAGTAAGCTGATTGCACGAAGCGCCGAACTTCTACCCGAGGGCTCCAACATTGCCGATGTCAATGCACGTGAGAAGATCTACCGGCTCGACACCGCTCCCTACCGGATCTCCGATACCGAAACCGCGTTCGGCCTGCGCATCGTGCACTACAAAGCGGGCAAACATTGGTGCTACGCGGACCAGGTTCTGCACTTGTTTCGCGTCGTCGGTAAGGATGTCGCTCGTATCCTGACCACGGATGCGTTCTATGAGCAGGTCGACTGGGTCGAGCCGGCCGAGGGTGACGCGGATGAGTCGGAGAAGGATCCGGAGTGCTATTTCAGCTACACCGAGGCGTTCCCACCCAAGGGCCAGGCCGCGGTCTTTCGTATGCTTTCCAGCCAAACCAAAGGTTTCTTCGATATCCAGCGAACGCAAAAGAGCGGGCCGACTGTCACCTACCGCTGGGACGGACAACGCTACGTGATGGACGGTAAAGATCCAGTCGATCACCATGTGCGCGAGGAGTGGGACTGGTGCACAGGTGGTCGCTACCTGAAGGACTACGACCTGCCTCCGCCAGCACCGTCGAAGACCGACACCAAGCCGGCGGGGGCTCCGGCCCCCAACCCGAGCAAGCACTGATCATGCAACGCTGGACCACTCTCGCAACCTGCGCCGTCCTCTTCGCTCTCTCGATGCCTGCGATGGCCTTCGCCGGCAGTCATCGCGTGAGCTGGACTTCCGTCCAAGGGCTATTTCCTGGCCCCAAGCCCAAACAGTGGACGTTGTCCCCAGAGGATCTAGCACCTTGGAAGTCGCAGGCCGCGGCCCAAGTTGGCACAAGTGTCGGCGTTGGCGACGAAAAGGCGTGGAAGCTGCAAGGACAGTCGGTCAAGGTCATTGCGCTGCGCATGCCACTCACGGCTGGATGTGAGGATGGCCCGTTCAGCTTCATCGTGGGCGTGCTCGACGCCAATGGCCAACTCATCGCTCGAAGCTCCAAGCTCTTTTCCGAGGGTTCGGACGGCAATGCCACCGAGAGCCCCTATCGCATCGATACCGCTCCCTACCAGATATCGAATGGTGAAACCGCGTTCGGTCTTCGCGTCACACACTACGAAGCGAGAAGCCGCTGGTGTTACGCCGATCAGGTTTTGCACCTGTTCCGTGTCGTTGGCAACGATGTCGTTCCCATCCTGACGACGGATGCCTTCTACGAGCAGTCCTATCAAGTCGAGCCAGTCAAGGCGGAGCAAGAGGACTCGCAGGAGACAGTGGCTTCTATTCCGAGCAATCCAAGGTGCTCTTTCGGCTCGAAGCAGGCAACTCCGCCCACGGGACGGGGCGCGGTCTTCCGCATGCTCGCCAGCCAGACCCAGGGTTTCTACGACATCCAGCGAACACAAAAGGGCGGCCCCACCGTCACCTATCGCTGGAATGGACAACGACAACGCTACGTCATGGACGGCAAGGATCCGGTGGATCACCTCGTGCGCGAGGAATGGGACTGGTGCACGGGTCGTCGCTACCTGGCCGACCACGGGTTTCCACCGCCAGCACAGGCAAGGACCGAAGACCGCACCCCGTCGACTGCCAAAGCCCAGGCCGGGCCGGCGGTCCCAGGCTCGACCCGACTGACTTGTGCTCGTGAGCCCTTCTGCTGCATCGGGTGTGACAAGTCCAATCCTCCGCCTTTCAAAGTCGGCGAGTCCTTCGTCGACACGAAGCGCGCCATCGCGGCTGCGAACGAACGCTTAGGAGCCGAGGATGCCTTCGGGAAACCACGCGAGGTCCGCATCGGATCGGTAGGGGTGAGCGTGCTTCCACTGTCGTTTCAAGGCATGGGTGG
>Ga0265316_10003552_pt1 | contig 15723 bp, 10 predicted proteins | sample 4522metaG_FD_202092 | JGI IMG/M metagenome (GOLD analysis project Ga0265316, IMG submission 202092) | Rhizosphere microbial communities from Carex aquatilis grown in University of Washington, Seatle, WA, United States - 4-5-22 metaG | ecosystem: Host-associated > Plants > Roots > Rhizosphere >...
CCCTGTGGCGTCTGAGGCGCAGGCCGCGCAGGCGACTCCCTCGCCCATTGTGGCAACGATGAGCCAGGAACTGGACCGTGAGATGCCGATCCTTTCGAAAGCTAATCCGCCGGCCTATTTCATCAGCTATACGGTGACGTCCACCGAGCGGACGGAAGTCATGGGTTCGAACGGCGCCCTGCTGTCCAGCGAAGCCAGCCTCACCCACTGGCTCGAGACGCAGGTGCGCGTGGGCAGCTATGACCTGGACAACACGCACAAAGTCGGGACTTCGAGGGGAGGGGATAGCAGCTTTGGCACTCCGGTGCCCGTGGACAATAATCCCGAAGTTCTGCGCCGAGCGATCTGGAGCGAAACCGACAAGAATTTCCGCAGCGCGTCCGAAACATTGATCAAGATCAATACCAGCAAGGAAGTCCAATCGCAGTCGGCCGACGAACATGCCCCGGATTTTTCGCGTGAGAAGCCGCATGTGTTTTACGGGCCGGAAGTTTCCGTTCATCCCGACCGCAAACCCTGGGAAGAAAAAGTTCGCCTGTACACCAAAGCGTTCCGCGCTTCCCCGCAAATCCTGAATTCGATTGTTACCTTCAGCGCGGACGGGGAAAACCAATATCAGGTCAATACCGAAGGTACACGCCTGCAGTTTGGCCAGATTCATTACCGCCTGGAACTTTTTATTCAGGGAAAAGCCCCGGACGGGATGGACATCAACCGCTATTACAATTTTGACTGGAACAATCCCGCGGATGCGCCGGACGACAAAACCGTCCTCGCCCAAGGGCAAGTGCTGCGCAAGGAACTGGAAGCGCTGGTCGCCGCGCCGCTGGTCGAACCCTATGCGGGCCCCGCGCTGCTGACCGGTCGAGCCACCGCCGTTTTCTTCCACGAAGTGTTCGGACACCGCGCGGAAGGTTTCCGCCAGAAAGACGTCACCGAAGGACAGACATTCGCCAAGAAAGTGGGCGAGCAGATCGTCCCCACGTTTCTTTCCATTTACGATGACCCGACGGCAAAAAAACTCGGCAACGATATGCTGCTCGGCTATTACCCGTTCGATGACGAAGGTGTTCCCTCCGAGCGTGTCACTCTGGTGGACAAGGGAATCCTCAGGAATTTCGAAATGTCGCGCCAGGCGCTGACGGGCTTTCCTCACTCGAACGGCCACGGACGGCGGCAGATTGGCGCGCAGCCTGTTTCGCGGCAGGGAAATTTGATTATCGAAAGCAGTCTCAAGGTAACCAACGACGAGCTGCACAAAAAACTCGTCGAGGAAATCAAGCGGCAGGGAAAACCGTTCGGATTGCGGATCGACGACATTGCCGGAGGATTTACGTTTACCGGACGTGGACAGCCACAGGCCTTCCATGAAGAACCCCTGGTGGTTTTCAAGGTGTATCCCGACGGGCGTCCCGATGAACTGGTTCGCGGCGTGAATATCGGCGGCACACCGCTGATTTCGCTCAACAAGATTCTGGCGACAGGCGACACCATGGAAATTTTTAATGGATATTGCGGCGCGGAATCCGGCTCGGTGCCCGTTTCCGCCGCGGCCCCGGCCATGCTGGTTTCCGAAATGGAAGTCGAAAAGAAGGAAACTTCAACCGATAAACCCCCGATCTTGCCCCCGCCCGGTCATGACCCGAAGGCGGTGCGCTAATGAAAAACCCCGTGAGCAACCCCGCAAAGATTTTGGGCCGTACATTTTTCGTTTTTGCTTTTGCAGCGGCCTCGCTCTGGCTTGCGGGTCCCGCAAACGCGGCGCCTGCGAGACATCCGGCAACCTCTGTCGCGCAGCCTCCGCAAACGCCGCCCGTCGTCGATTCCGACAAAACCCTCGCAGCCATGCAGGATGAACTCGACCGCGCGCGCACTCGCCTTGAATTGAAAATTCCGGACACGACCGAACCGGCGCGCCCTTACTTCATTCAGTATCGCATTCTCGATATCGATGTCCGCACAATCGTCGCGGAATTCGGCGCGCTGATTTCCTCGACCACCGGAAAAAACCGCATCATGAGCGTGGATGTTCGCGTTGGCGATTACAATGTGGATAGCTCGAACTTCATCACCGATGAAGGTTTCTCCGGCTTCCTCGGCTCGACCGGCACCGTCGGGATCGACCGCGATTACGATTCGCTGCGTCAGGACCTATGGCTCGCCACCGATCAATCCTTCAAAGCGGCCGTTGAAAATCTTTCCAAGAAGCAGGCGTTCATGTCGCGCCTGGCGAAAGCCCCGAGCATTCCCGATTTTTCTCCGGCGCCTCCGACGGTCAATGTGGAACCGCTGCGCGATCCCGACTGGACCACGCGCAACTGGGAGCAGGAGGCCAAGGCGGCGTCCGCGGCTTTGCGCGCGTTTCCTCAACTCGCCAGTTCCCGCGTCACGTATCACCTGATTTACACCACGAATTATCTGCTGACCACGGACGGAACCAAAATTCGCTCGAACCGCAGTCTCGCCGCCATCGAAGCGAGCCTCGAAACCGAATCCGACGACGGGATGCCCCTTCACAATTTCGTCGCTGTCTATCGCCAGCGTCCGGACGAATTGCCCACGGCCGATTCCGTTCAGAAGGATCTTCAGAAGGCCGGCGAGCAGTTGATCACGCTGCGAGTTTCCCAACCCGCGGCTGATTACGATGGGCCGGTGCTGTTCGAAGCTCCCGCAGCGGGCTCGCTGCTGGCGCAAATGCTGGAACCTTCACTCTCCGGCGCTCGCGGGCCGCTGGCCATGCAGTCTTCTTTCGATCAATTGATGGACCGGCTGGGCGGGCACAGCGAATGGACCGGCAAACTGGGAACGCGCGTATTGCCGGGCACCGTTTCGCTCGTGGACGATCCGAGCGCGAAACAATTCGCGGGACAAGACCTGCTCGGCGCGTACGCGGTCGATGAAGAGGGAGTAAAGGCGGGGAAGGTAGAACTGGTTCAGAACGGCTTGCTGTTGAATTTTCTGATGTCGCGGCGCCCGGGACCCGACCTGGTCCAATCGAATGGTCACGGACGAGCGGCGTTTCTGGCCGACCCGCGCCCGATGATCAGCAATCTGTTCTTCACCTCGTCGGCCGCGGTTTCCGCGGACGAACTGAAGAAAAAATTCATGGATGCCTGCAAGCAGAACGGAAACAAATGGTGCATCATCGTGCGTGAGATGGACAATCCCGTCCTCGGCGTGCGCGAGCAGGACGATCTCTCCGACCTCGTAATGGGCGCCGCATCCGGCGCGGCAACGGGCGATCGCTTGCCCTTGCTCGTCTATCGCGTCAATGTTGACGACGGCAGCGAGTCGCTGATTCGCGGCGCGCGGTTAACCGGCTTGACGCTGCGCGCGATCCGCAATATCGCGGGCATCGGGAACGACGCCGCGGCATTTAATTTCATGCAAAGCCAGCAGGCAGGATTCTCCGGTACGGCGCTGGCCGCCTTTGGATCATCTGAATCGGGAGTTCCGGCCTCCGTGGTCGCGCCATCGCTTCTGTTTGACGACGTGGAAGTACACGGCGCGCGCGGAGAGCCGCAACGCTTGCCGCTGGTCCCGCCGCCCCCGATTAATTAGTGCTGTGGCGATCCGAGACTGGTGTGGCGTGAATCGTGATTTGTGATTCGTGAATCGTGTAAATCCCAGGCCGGTCGTGTGTTCGTGGCGCGGGCGTCTCGCCCGCGCTACAGCCTTCGATCATCCCGCGCATTTTTTGAACATTCGCACCCGTTCGCTATGAACATTTGGTTTAGGCGCTTTCCTCGCCCTGCCATCGTATAATCCCCTTCGAGGATTTCTTCCATCACACGCTCTCCCACTTCGGTCAAGCAGATGGCGGCGCTCTGGTCGATCGGCTCGGCCCTGGTTCTTGTAGGGCTCAAGGTGTTTCTCGCGCTCGCGACGGGAAGCCTGGGCGTGCTTTCCGAAGCGCTTCATTCCGGCCTCGATCTGATCGCCGCGATTCTAACCTGGCTTTCGGTGCGGGTTTCGGACCGGCCCGCCGATTCCGGACACACCTACGGCCACGCGAAATTTGAAAGCTTTTCCGCGTTTGTGGAAACGGGATTATTGCTGGTCACCTCGTTTTACATCATCGTGGAAGCGTTTGTGCGACTGCTGTACAAGCAGGTGCATCTTGTTCCGAGCGCGCTTGCCATCGTGATTCTTGGAATTGCGATGGGCATTGATCTGGTCCGCTCGCGTGCGTTGAAGCGCGTCGCGCGCGAATATCCGAGCGAAGCGCTGGAAGCCGACGCGCTTCATTTTTCAACCGATGTCTGGAGCACGTTTGTCGTGATTCTGGGCATGATCACAGTCTGGACTGGCCAGCACTATGGCATTGCGTGGCTGCAAATTGCCGATCCCATCGCGGCCCTCGCGGTGTCGGCCATCGTGATCTGGATTGGTTCGCGGCTCGGGAAGCGCACGTTGGAGGCCCTGCTGGATACGGCCCCGGCCGGTTTGCAGAAGCGCGTCACGGAAGCGGTCGATGAACTCGAAGGAGTGCTCTCAACCGAACGTGTCCGCGTGCGTCGCGCGGGTAATCAGCATTTCGTGGATGTCACGATCAGCGTTCCGCGCTCGGCCAGCTTCGAGAAGGTCCATGAAATTTCCGACGCCGTCGAACGGCGCGTCAGAGAAATCGTGCCGGCCGATGTTATGGTCCACATGGAACCGCGCGCCGCCGCGGGCGAGCATTTGTTTGACGCCATTCGCGCGACAGCCGCGCGGGGCGGCCTTGCAGTTCACGAGATTACAGCGGACCAGCTCGATGGGCGCCTGTTCATCGAATTGCACCTGGAAGTTCCCGAACATTTAAGTTTGCGGGAAGCGCATCGCCGAGCCACCGAACTCGAGGATGAAATTCGCAACCTCCCGGGCGTCGCCGCATCATCGAGCCGTGGAAACCCCATCGTGAACATTCACATTGAGCCCCTCGGCACCCACATCGCTTCGGTGGACGGCCAGCGCGGAGAAATGACGGGCCTCGGCCGCGCCATCGAAAATTACATCAATACGTTGCCGGTCGAATACCATGAACTCGTGGATTGCCACGAAGTCCATGTGCGTCAGGTGGAGCACAAGATTCTGGCTTCCTGCCATTGCGCGATGGAGGGAAGCCTGCCGATTACCCAAATCCACGATGTCACCGCCGCGCTTGAAGATCGCGTGAAGGAAAAATTCCCGCAAGTCGCGCGTGTCACGATTCATCCCGAGCCGGTGGAGGAACGCTGATTGGAACCTCCGGCAAAAAGTAGCGCAATCATGGCAAGAACCGCTGGATAGCAGGAGACAACGTAACGTGGTTCAGGTGCCTCGACGGTTGTCAAAAATAATGTGCGGACAAAAAGGTAGACCAGCAGCAACGCGATGCCCCAAAGATTCGGCCCATCCCGCAAATCTTCTCTCGAGCCCGCAGCGCCGACTGCCTTGCGACTTGAGCGCCACGCAATCCACACTCCCCCCGCGGCCAATGCGACATACAGATAGCCCAGCGCTCCAAACCCCGCTGTCGTGAGAACATCGCCGGCGGAATCCCGCCACTGATCGGCAAGCGGCCACAATTTCCCGTCGATCGGCAGCAACTCCGTGCGCGGCGTGAACCAGATCGAAAGGGCGCGTTGGAAGGGAGCTCGAAGGTAGGTGCGCAGAGGATCTCGCCTGGTTCTTTCCGCGGCAATCTCGGCAAACTCATGATCCATTTCGGGCGAGATGTCGAGGTCGTCGCTCTTATTGTATTGCGCGAACAAGGCGGTGATGCGCGCCTTTTCCCGAGGCGAATCAAATGCCATGGCGGGAAGATCATCGACGTCCACCGGCTCCTCGCCAATCTTCCAGACCGACAGATAAACGTCGCGGTAGCGTTCGAGCCATGTCTTCGTCCATGCATAGTAACCGACCGGCGCGTATTCGCCGGGCAGCGTCACAAATCGCGGCGCGAGAATTTCTACTTTGTGCAGCGTGACGAAATTGCGCGCGGCCCACGGCGCAAGAGGCAGCAGAAATGCCCCAACCATTGCCGCGCCAAGCAACACGATCTTGCGGAGATTCAAATGGCTCCACAAGCGAAGCACATAGACAATGCCCGCAACACCCACCAGGAGCGGCATTTCCGGACGCACCAGTGTCGCAAGCCCAGTCAGAAACGAACCGCATGCGGCGTAACCGAGCGGAGAGAACCGTCGCTGGTTTTCGATTTCGGAGGGATTTTGCCTGAGTCCCAGGATGAAACAAGCCAGCGCCGCCGTCGCAAAAAATGTGACAAGGGTCTCGGTCAACACAACAGCCGTGTAATTTGCTATAAATGGACACGTTGCGGCGAGCCACAGCCCTGCGATCCAGGCGGCACGCCGCGCGCCGACTGGCGCTAACCCCACGGCAAGCACAGCCGTCAAACAACATGTACCTAGGTCGATGAACGCTTGAGACAACGAAATGGCGCCCAGCGACCGTCCAAGCATCATAGCAACGCCAGCCAAAAAAGCCGGATAGCCCGGCATTCGGAGATCCGTCGGAACCAGTCGGCCATTGATCCAGAGACCATAGACATGATGGTCGATCCAGTTGTGGGCCAGCTGAAGGTACGCGTTGCTATCGTCGGTTGAAGTAGGATAACGGAAAGCGAAGAACAACCGGAGGACCAGGCCTGTCATGATTGCCTGGAACGCGCGAAAGCGAAGCATCGTGACGCGGCCGCGTTGCGCGGGTATGATCGGAGCGGCCTGGCGGGGCTGTTGTGGGTTCTGTCCTAAAGTCATCGATCCTTTGGACCGCAACGGCTAGCTTGGGTTAAATGCATGAAGCCACGCAAGCCAATATTCTACGATGAGCAGCGCCTCCGTTGGCGCCGCACCAGCCGCGTGCTGGAAATCAGCGGAGCTATCTTCACGCTTCTGGTCATTACATTTTTCATCAGCATCCTGATCAGCCCCCGTTTGCCCGAGCCGTTGCTTCCCACCAATCGCAGCTCGCTTCACCCGGTGAATGAAAAGACGCGCACGAAAATCACACTGAAACGAACCGGGCGCAAGCGCCGCGTCGAAGCCCTGGGGCAAATGCCCGCCACTTACGATCCCTTGCGCGCCGCATTCTATGTGAGCTGGGACCCAACTTCTCTCGCGGCCCTGCAGCAGCATTTTCGCGACATTGACGTGCTGATTCCCGAGCGGCTTCACTCGATCACGGCGAGCGGCCGGCTGGACGTGGAGTCCGATCCAAAACTCGCGGCGTGGGAACAAACGCTGGCGCAGCAGACTCCTCCCATTGAAATCCCTACCATGCCGCTGCTGAACAATTCCGACGGCACAAACTGGCTCACCGACGAAATGGCGGCCATGCTGAAAAGCGGCGCCGCCCGCCGGAATCTGGAGCAGCAGGCGGTTCAATATGTTTCCGACAACCGCTTCTCCGGGCTGGTCATTGATTTTGAGGAAATTCCCGAGAAAAGCCAGAAGGATTTCAGCCAATTTATTTCCGAGCTTGCCGTCGTCCTGCACAAATCGAATCTCAAGCTCATGGTCTGCCTGCCCGCCGCGGACTGGATTTACGATTACGCGAGCATCGGAAAATCTTCCGACGCCGTAATTCTGATGAATTACGACCAGCACTGGCGCACCTCGTCGCCTGGTCCCATCGCCGCACAGGATTGGTTTGTCAGAAATATCGAGGCCATCACCAAGCTGGTGCCGGCACGAAAACTCGTGATGGGAATCGCGAACTACGCGTACGACTGGCCCGTCAATGCGGGAAAGAAATCCGTCGAACAGGCCAAGGTGGAGAGCTTTCAGGAATCGATTGTAACGGCGACCGAATCGGAGGCGCAGGTTGAATTCGATTCCGATTCCCTCAATCCGAATTACTCTTATTCGGACGAGCACAATCATGTCCATCGCGTCTGGATGCTTGACGGCGTCACCGCTTACAACGAATTGCGCGCCGCTGAACGTATCGGCGTGCAGGGCACTGCGCTGTGGCGGCTCGGCTCGGAAGATCCCTCCCTCTGGTCGATCTGGGATGTCGTACGCCCTGACGATGTCGCGCGCGCGAAACTCGTCGACATGCCCCCCGGCTATGACCTGATCTTGGAAGGCGATGGCGATATCTGGAAGTTCGCGGACACGCCGCAGAAAGGCACCCGCGAAATTCGATTCGATCCCGCTACCAGCGACATCGTTGAGGACACGTACAAAACGCTTCCGTCCTCCTACCGCATTTTTCAGATGGGCGCCGCTCCTTACAAGATTGCGTTGAGTTTCGACGACGGGCCGGACCGTCAATTCACGCCAAAAATTCTGGATATCCTCAAAGAGAAAAAGGCCCCGGCAACTTTTTTCGTGATCGGGAGCAGCGCGAACGACGCCCTGGGTTTAATTCGTCGCGAATATGCCGAAGGCCACGAAATCGGCAACCATACCTACACACACCCGCGCTGGAACGAAATTTCGCGCACGCAGATCGATGTGGAACTTAACGTCACCGAGCGCCTGCTCAACAGCACGCTCGGCGTGAAAACGCTATTGTTCCGCCCGCCCTATGGCATCGACCACCAGCCCGAAACGGCGGATGAAGTTGCGGCGCTGCCCATTGCTCAATCGATGGGCTACCTCATTGTCGGTGCGCGTATCGATCCGCACGACTGGGGCGAGCCCAACGGTGTTCCTCCCGCCCCCGCATCCGTGATCGTGCAACGCGTTCTCGAGCAGGCGCACGCGAACGGCGGAAATATCGTGCTGCTGCACGACGGTGGCGGCAACCGCTCGCACACGGTCGAGGCGCTGCCCCAAATTATCGACGGACTGCGCGCGGCTGGTTTTCAGATCGTTCCCGTGTCGGACCTGATCGGCCAGACTCGTGCGGACTTGATGCCGCCGCTCACTTTCCGCGAGCGCCTCGTTGCACACGCCGATGGTTTGATTTTTACTCTGTACGAGTGGTCCAGGCTAAGCGTCGCCTTCATCTTCGTTCTCGGTATCGGACTGGTGAGTTGCCGGGCCATCATCGTCGGTGTGCTGGCGATTATTGAGAAGTTTCGCGCGGCGCCTCCCGATCATCCCGATTTCCAGCCGCTCGTGAGCGTTCTGATTCCCGCATACAACGAAGAAGAGGTGATCGTTTATACGGTCAACTCCGTGCTCGAATCCGATTATCCGAAATTGGAAGTGATCGTCATCGACGACGGTTCCACCGACGGCACCGGCGAGATGCTCGATGCCCAATTCGGACGCAACCCCGCTGTCCGAATCATTCACCAGCCCAATCGCGGAAAACCCGCAGCACTTTCGCATGGTCTCGCCGAGGCTTCCAGCGGCATTCTTGTCACGATCGACGCCGACACTGCCGTCGAGCCCAATGCGATCGGCAAACTCGTACGGCACTTCGTCAATCCAAGGGTCGGCGCGGTCGCCGGTAACGTAAAAGTTGGCAACCGCATCAGCTGGCTGACGCGTTGGCAGGCGCTTGAATACGTGACCAGCCAGAACCTTGAAAAGCGCGCGTTCGACCTTCTGAATTGCATTCCCGTCGTCCCTGGAGCGCTCAGCGCCTGGCGCGCGGAAGCAATCAACAATTCCGGCGGCTTCAGCGCGGATACCGTCGCCGAGGATACCGATCTGACGATCACCATCCGCCGCGCCGGCTGGGACATTTCCTATGAGGAAGAAGCCATTGGATGGACGGACGCGCCTGAAACCGCGGCAGTGCTCGTCCGCCAACGTTTCCGCTGGACGTTCGGCACGCTTCAGGCATTCTGGAAGCACCGCGACACGCTGGGCCGCTCGCGATATGGCACGCTCGGTTGGATCGCGCTGCCTAATATCTTTCTGTTCCAGCTCTTGCTTCCCCTGTTTTCTCCGGTCATCGATCTTCTCTTTCTGGGTTCGCTGACACTTTACGGCCTCTCGCAATTTCGGTTCACCCACCTTCCGCAGTTCTGGACCGCGGCAGACGTGCAGCGCTCGCTCGTATTTTTCATCGGATTCATGCTCATCGATTTCCTCACCTGCGTCGTCGCCTTCACGCTCGAGCGTCGCGAGGATTGGTCCCTGCTCTGGCCCCTGCTGTTGCAGCGCTTTTATTATCGCCAGATGATGTATGTCGTTCTGTTCCGCGCGGTCATGGCCTCCGTGCAGGGAAAACCAGTCGGCTGGCGCGGCGTCGAGCCGGAAGTTCCTCTACCGGCAGAGCAGATCAAAGTCTGAGTCGCTGCGTTTTTAATAGCACGGTCTTCCGCCTGTTTTCTTTTGAGTCCAGCCAGGGCCTCCTCAATTCAAAGGCAAACAGGCCGAAGTCTGCGCCACTAAACCCCGCATTGGTCGCAGCCTCCGCTCGCGGTATAATCCAGGGATGCCAATAAGCAGGAATTCAGCGCAGATACACGGCACCACGGTTTTGTGCGTGCGCCGCGATAACAAAGTTGTGATCGCCGCCGACGGACAGGTCACTATGGGCGAACACGTCATGAAACATACCGCGCGAAAGACGCGCCGCTTGTTCGGTGATAAAGTTCTGGCCGGGTTTGCAGGGTCCACGGCGGATGCGCTTTCTCTTTTCGAGCGCTTCGAAGGCAAACTGCAGGAGCATCAGGGAAATCTTGCGAAGTCCGCGGTTGAGCTCGCGAAGGAATGGCGTAAAGACAGGGCACTGCGCCATCTGGAAGCGCTGCTGATTGTCGCGGACACGAAGGGTACGTTTCTCGTTTCAGGCAATGGCGACGTGATTGAGCCCGATGACGGCATCTGCGCGATCGGCTCCGGCGGGCCGTTTGCATTGGCGGCGGCGCGGGCCCTGACCAAACACACGAAGCTGTCCGCAAAAGAAACGGCGATGGAAGCGATGCGCATCGCCAGCGAAATTTGCATTTTTACGAACTCGAATTTTACGGTGGAAGAGCTGTAGCGCCGGCGTCCCGCCGGCGAGTTTCGGGTAACGGGATGCAACGCAATTTCCGCCGGTGGGACGCCGGCGCTACGAGATTCCGGAAGGCGGAATGTAAATTATGGTGATCTATCTTCCAGGCGAGCAGCATGAACCTGAGGTCGCGCCTCAACCTTCGTTCGATGAATTGACTCCGCGGGAGATCGTCATCGAACTGGACAAATACATCGTTGGCCAGGGCGCCGCGAAGCGAGCGGTCGCTGTCGCGCTGCGCAACCGCGTGCGCCGTCAGAAACTCACACCGGAAATGGCGGAAGATGTTCTGCCGAAAAATATTCTGATGATCGGCCCCACCGGGGTCGGCAAGACCGAGATCGCGCGGCGCCTCGCGCGCCTGGCCGGCTGCCCGTTCGTGAAAGTCGAAGCGTCGAAGTACACCGAAGTCGGCTACGTCGGCCGCGATGTCGAATCCATGGTGCGCGATCTGGTTGAAACTTCCATCGACATGATCCGCGAGGAAAAACTGGACGAAGTCGCGGAGCGCGCCGAGCAGGCTGCGGAGGAGCGTGTCCTCGACCTGCTGCTTCCCGCTTCGCCGCCCGTTGAGCCTAACAATTCCCATTCCGCCATTCACGCCGATTCCACGCGCCGCGATCAGGCCGACCGGACACGCGAAAAACTTCGCGCGCAGCTGCGCGACGGCAAACTCGACCAGCGCCTCGTGGAAGTCGAAGTCCGCGAACGCGCCATGCCTTCGTTTGAAATTATTTCCAATCAGGGCGTCGAGGAAATGGACGTCAACTTTAAGGACATGCTCTCGGGCATGTTCGGCCAGCAAAAAAAACGCCGCCGGATGACGGTTGCCGAAGCGTTCGACTATTTAATTCAGGAAGAAGAAAACCGCCTGATCGACATGGATCAGGTGACTCGATCGGCCGTCGAGCGCGCCGAACAGATGGGCATCATCTTCATCGATGAGATCGATAAGATCGCCGGACGCGAGTCCGGCCACGGCCCGGATGTTTCGCGTGAAGGCGTGCAGCGCGACATTCTGCCGATCGTCGAAGGCACCACCGTCAATACGCGCTATGGCATGATCCGCACCGATCACATCCTTTTTATCGCCGCCGGAGCGTTCCACATCACGAAGCCTTCCGACCTGATTCCGGAACTTCAAGGGCGCCTGCCGATCCGCGTGGAACTTTCGGCTCTCGCCGAGGCCGATTTCATCCGCATTCTCACCGAACCCAAGAACGCGCTGATCAAACAATACATTGCGCTGCTGGACACCGAAGGCGTGAAACTGAATTTCACCGAGGACGCCATCGCTACGCTCGCCCGCTTCGCCGTCACCGTCAACGAACAGACAGAAAATATCGGCGCGCGCCGCCTGCACACGATTCTGGAAAAAGTCCTGGATGAAATTTCCTTCGACGCGCCCGACCTGAAGAAAAAAAATGTCAAGGTAGACGGGGCGTACGTCACCAAACAGCTCGCTGAAATCGTCAAGAACCAGGACCTCAGCAGGTACATCCTCTAAACCAATGGGGAAGCGATGAGCCGCGCCGCCGCCTCGTTTGCGCTTCTACTCAGTATGTGGGCCTGCGCGATGCTTTCCGGATGCGCCGCACCCGCCGACCCCACCGCGCGCCATCCTGTCGTTCCTGCAGCGATCGCCGATCTTACCGCGCGCCAGGCAGGGAACGATGTCCTCCTGACGTTCGTCCTTCCCACGCGGTCGGCGGACCACGAGCCCCTCGTGGAAGCCCCCACGATTGAAATTTATCGCGCGAATCTGCCGCCCGGCGCTGTCCCCGATAAAAAAACTCCCTGGCATCTGGCTTATTCGATTCCGTCTGAGCGTGTCGATTCTTACTTGAACGGCAATCAAATCGAATTCCGCGACCCGCTCTCGGCAGACGATCTCGCGCGCGCTGGCGGTTCCTCTCTGGCCTACAATGTCCGGACGAGAGTTGTAAAAACGCGCGCCTCGGACGATTCCAATATTTTCTCCGTACGAATCCTTCCTTCACCGGCAACTCCGAGCGAAGTTCGCGCCACTGTTTCGGAATTCGCCGTCATTTTGAACTGGAAGGAATCGCCCGCGCCGCAGGGCGCGTCTTCCGTGAGCTACCGCGTCTTCCGCGGAGAACTGGATTCGGAAGACGCGCCTCTCCCGCGAGATATTTCACAAACGAAATTTAAAAATCCGTTGGAATTGGCGGGCACCTCGGCTACGCCCGAGTTTCACGATGCCAATTTTGAATTCGGCAAAACGTATCTCTACGAAATTCGCACCGTGGCGCAGTTTGGATCCGACTCGGTCGAATCTTCAGACTCCGCGCCGGCCGTGGTCACCCCGCGTGATTTGTTTCCTCCCGCAGCGCCCGGCGGCCTGGAAATCGCAATCGTCCCTGCAACCCCGCAGGCCCCTGCCTACGTCGAACTATCATGGGCCATCAGTCCCGAGGGGGATCTGGCGGGTTATAACGTTTACCGGAGTGACACCGAGGGCACAATCGGCGATCGTTTGAATCGGGAAACATTGCCGAGCCCGACATTTCGTGATATCTCCGTACTGTCCACCAGACGGTATTTCTACCGCGTTTCGGCGGTAGACCGCGCCGGGAACGAAAGCGTAAAAAGTTCCGCGGTCCAGATTGATATCCCATAGCCTGAGCAATATGGAAAGGATAGGATGACGGCCCGACCCCAGCTTCCGGGCACGGCATGGTTTCTGTGGATGCGCAACCCTGCGTTGCGTGTCGGCGCCGTGACTTGGATGTATGTTTCGGCCGCCTTTATCGTTTGGCAGCTTATCGCTTATGGCATCCCGCGGCTTGAGCGCTATGGCGGCGTGCGCGATTTTCTCGCCGGCGCGTTCCTTCTGCTTCTGCTGATGGTTCCGGTCTTTCGTTTCCATGACGAGCCCGCCAAGCTTTTCATTTCCGGCCTTGCGGCGTGGACACTCCTCACACTCACCTATGTCCTCGCTGAAATGATCTTCCCTCTGCTCGAAACCCGCATGGGTGTCTTTCAGATTTTTACGCTGGGCGCGGTTTCCTATATTCTGATTGCCGTGGTTCACTGGGTGTTTCTGATGTGCGCGGAAGCCCGCCACAGGCATATGGCTCAGGCGGGCCGCGCGATTTCTTCCGAACCCCGGCAGCGGCCGCGTTGATTTCCCGCACTCCACACAGAGGATTCAGACATCGATGAAACTCTGCCGTTTTCAGCCGCAACTCATATCTCCGGAACGCATTGGCGCAAGCACGCATCCGGAAGTTCTGCAGGGCGTCATTTCAGGCGATTCGGTGAGCGTGGTTTCGGGCGACATCTTCGGGAAGTGGACGGTCACAAATCGCGCCTACCTCCTCAGCGACGTAAAACTATTGACGCCGTGCGTGCCGAGCAAGATCGTGTGCCTTGGCAGAAATTACCTGGATCACGCCGCCGAATTCGGTAACGTGCCCCCCAAGCAGCCTCTCATTTTTCTCAAGCCGCCCTCGTCCCTCCTCGAACCGGAAGACCCCATCGTCCTGCCGCCGAACGTGGAACGCATCGATTATGAAGGCGAGCTGGCGGTCGTCATTTCGCGGGAATGTTCCCAACTCCTCGATGGCGACGAAGTGCGGCCCTACATCGCCGGGTACACCTGCCTCAACGATGTCAGCGCGCGCGATTATCAGGCGCTCGACAAACAGTGGACCCGCGCCAAAGGTTTTGATACTTTTTGTCCGCTCGGGCCGGTTCTCGAAACCGAATTGGATGTTGCCCATGCTTATATTGAGACATTGCTTAACGGCGCGCGGAAACAGTTTTCCCCGTTGTCCGCGATGGTTTTCCCGGTTGATGTTATAATTCCGTGGATTTCGCGAGTGATGACGCTCCTTCCGGGCGACGTGATCGCCACGGGCACTCCGGCGGGTGTCGGACCGGTCAAGTCCGGCGACGTAGTCGAGGTGATCGTCACAGGAATTGGGACGCTCCGAAATCCGGTTGTGAATCGTGTTTAGTTTGGACGGTCTGAACGTTACGGTTCTCCTCCCTGCCGTGCTGTTTCTGAATCGGGCGAAGGAGGCAACACCATGAAGTTTTTTTTGGACACTGCCAATCTGGACGAAATCCGGCAGGGCGTTTCCTATGGCGTGATCGACGGCATCACCACCAATCCCACGCTGGTCGCCAAGGAAAAGAGACCCTTTCGCGAGCACGTGATCGAAATCTGCAACATCGTTAAGGACGGCGAGATCAGCGCCGAAGTGGTCTCCACCGATACGGCCGGCATCCTTCGGGAGGGTCGCGAAATCGCCACGTGGCATCCCAATATCATCGTCAAGATTCCCACGATCCCTGACGGCGTCCGCGCTCTGAGCATCCTTTCCAAGGAAGGTATCCGGGTCAACATGACGCTGGTGTTTTCCGCGCCGCAGGCCCTGATCGTCGCCAAGGCCGGAGCCTATTTCGTCAGCCCGTTTCTCGGCCGCCTCGATGATATCGGCGCCGACGGCCTCACCCTGTTGCGCGAGATCATGGACATTTATCAGGCCTACGGCTATAAGACGCAGGTGCTGGCCGCGAGTCTCCGGCACCCGCTGCATGTGATCGCCGCGGCGCGCATGGGCGCGCATATCGGAACCATGCCCTATAAAGTTTTCGAACAACTCTTCAGGCACCCCCTCACCGACCGGGGCCTTGAAGGATTCCTGAAAGACTGGGAGAAAGCGCGCGAAACACTCGGCGACGTCTTCGAAACCGCCGGCGCGCGCAATCCGGCGCGTTGAAACACTTGCCAATCGATTGGCGGATCGCAGCAGGGGCCGCGGCCATTGTCATGGCCGCCGGGGCCGTGATCTTGCAGCGCGC
>Ga0265316_10003555_pt1 | contig 15715 bp, 13 predicted proteins | sample 4522metaG_FD_202092 | JGI IMG/M metagenome (GOLD analysis project Ga0265316, IMG submission 202092) | Rhizosphere microbial communities from Carex aquatilis grown in University of Washington, Seatle, WA, United States - 4-5-22 metaG | ecosystem: Host-associated > Plants > Roots > Rhizosphere >...
CGCACGTCCGCGCCCTCGGCCTTGGCGTCGAACAGGCTCTTGGTCGAGCCCGGTACTCGCAGCATGTCGCCGAAGGAGCACAAAATCGCGCCCGGGCGCAAAGCGATGGCTACCGCTTTGTCGATCAGTTCGAGCGGCGTAACGCACACCGGGCAGCCCGGCCCGTGCACCAGCGTGACCTCGGGTGGCAGAAGGTCCTCTAGGCCGCTCTTGAGAATGGTGTGGGTCTGGCCGCCGCAGACCTCCATGATGGTCCACGGCCGCGTCACCGTTCTGCGAATCTCCTGGGCCACCTGATCGACGGCTTTGCGATCGCGATACTCGTCAACGAATTTCATGGCGCTTCGCCCGCGGCCTCTTCGAGTTCGGCCATCGTTTCGAGGTGCTCGAAGATCTTCCGCGCCTCGTCCTCATCGACCGTATTCAAAGCGAAACCGGCGTGGACCAGGACGTAGTCGCCGATGACCGCGTCCGGCGTGAAAGCCAGGCAAATCTCCTTCTTCACGCCCGCGAAGTCGACCTTGCCGCGCCGCAGGGCGGGCTCGGCGTCTTCGGTGATCTCGGCGATTCGTCCGGGGATTGCAAGACACATAAAAGCTCACTCCTGGCGGCTCAACGCCGCTTGCCCCAACGCGATTCCTCCGTCGTTCGCTGGCACGCGCTGGTGCGTGTAGACCGCGAAGCCCTGGTTCTCGAGGAGCGCCACCGTGCGCTCCACCAGGTACCCGTTCTGGAACACGCCGCCCGAGAGCGCCACCTGGCGGACCCCACTGCGCGCCGCCGCAGCCGCGATCCACTCCGCCAGGGCATTATGGAACCGCGCGGCGATCGATGCACGGGCCTCGCCCCTCTCGACGTCGCGCCGGACCGCCTCGACCAGCGGTGCCCAGTCCGCCACGCCATCCTTCTGGGGCAGCGGATAGGCCTCTTCTATGGTCGCACCATCGATGGCCCGTTCGAGGAGCATGGCTGCCTGGCCCTCGAAGCGGCTCTGGCGCGCGATGCCGGCCATGGAGGCAACGGCATCGAAGAGGCGGCCGACGCTCGATGTCCGCGGGGCATTGACTCCGCGCTCGATCATCCTCCGCAGCACGACGTCACCGACCGCCTGCGGCCCGAAGGTCTCATAGAGCAGGCTCGCTTCCGAGCGCCAACCTTCCTTGATGGCGGCCTCGCCACCCGGCAGGCGGAACTGCCTGAGGTGTCCAACTCGCTCGAAGCGGTTATCCTCGGCCAGGAAGATCTCGCCGCCCCAGACCGTGCCGTCCGAACCATAGCCCGTCCCGTCCCACGACACGGCCAGGTAGGGGCCGCGGATGGCGTTCTCGGCCGCGCAAGCTGCCGCGTGCGCATGGTGGTGCTGCACGCGAACGACCGGCAGCCCGGAGGCTAGCGCCCACCGCGTCGACGCGTAGTCGGGATGCAGGTCGCAGGCCACCAGCTCTGGCTTGAAGCGGTAGAGGCGGCACAGGTCGTCGATGGCGTTCGCGAACGCGCGTCGCGCCTCCGGGGTGTCCAGATCGCCCACGTGCTGGCTGAGAAAGACCTGGCGGCCGACCGCGATCGCGACCGTGTTCTTCAAGTGTCCGCCCACCGCCAGGACCGGCGGCAGTTCCCGATCCAGCCGCACCGGCAGCGGCGCATAGCCGCGCGCGCGGCGCATCACGTTCTCCCGGCCGCGCGTGACCCGAACCACGGAGTCGTCGCAAGGCCGCGCCACCGGCCGGTCGTGCATCAGGAATGCATCGGCGATTCCGCCCAGGCGGCGGAGGGCCTCTTCGTTCTCGATGGCGATCGGCTCGTCGCTCAGGTTGCCGCTGGTCGCCACCAGGGGAAACGGGAAGGCGCGCATCAGCAGATGGTGGAGCGGAGAATAGGGCAGCATCACGCCCAGGTAGGGCGAGTTATGGGCCACGCTGGGGGCCAGACCGGAAGCGTGCGCCAGGGGTCGCAGCAGAACGATCGGCGCTGCCGCCGAGGCAAGCGCGCGCGCCTCCTCCGTCGAAACCAGACAATGCTCGCGCACCATCTCGATCGACGGCATCATGAGCGCGAACGGCTTCTCCTCGCGATGCTTGAGGCGCCGCAAGCGGGCCACTGCCTCCTGGTTCCGCGCATCCGCCAGCAATTGAAACCCGCCGATGCCCTTGAGCGCCAGGATGCGCCCCGCCGCAATCTCGGCCGCCGCCTCGCTGATCTCCATCGTGAGACGCGGCCCGCATTTCGGGCAGGCGTTCGGCTGTGCATGAAAGCGCCGGTCCGCTGGATCCGTGTACTCGCGCAGGCAATCGGGGCAGAGCGTGAACCCGCGCATGGTGGTGTTCGGACGGTCGTACGGAATGTCCAGGATGATGCTGTACCGCGGGCCGCACTGGGTGCAGTTGGTGAAGGGATACCGGTAACGCCGGTTGGCCGTATCGGAGAGCTCGTGCAGGCATTGCGGGCAGGTGGCCAGATCGGGCAGAACGGCCGCGGACTTCTCGCTGGCGTCGTCGCTGGCGACGATCTCGAATCGGGTGAAGCCTGCGGCCGCGAGAAGGCTCACTTCGCGCGCCAGGACGACGGCCGCAGAGGGCTGTTCCGCTTGCAGGCGGTCCAGGAAACGGCGCAGCTCCTCGGGCGCGCCATCGACTTCCACCACCAGTCCCGCGCTCGAATTCAGCACCCAGCCGGCGAGTCCCATTTCCGCGGCCAGCCGGTAGACGAACGGGCGGAACCCCACGCCTTGCACGGCGCCGTAGAGCGCCACGCGTAGCCTCTGAGTTTTGGGTGCTGCAACCTTCATGATTCCTTCGAACCCACGCGTCCCCAGGGGTGGGGACGCGGCACGCACGAGTGCGTGCGCCACCTACTTCATCCTCGGGGCTCGGCAGCCTCCAGCCGCTGGACCTCTGCCAGCACCAGACTGGCGACTCGCTCCGCCGCGGCCAGGACCACCGGCTGCGGCTGGGTTCCGGGCTCGAACGCGCAGCCTTCGATGCCGTAAATCTTGAGCGAGCCGGGCATCCGATCGAGCGCGCGCGCCAGTTCGATGGCGCTGGCGACGTCGAAGGAATGGCTGGAAGTGCCGGCGCTGCGGAGCAGGACGGCGTCGGCGCCCATGCAGCCGTTGATGGTGCCGGCTGGGGCGCCCGTGATGACCGTGTCAATCATGATGACGTATTCGGCCTCGCTCCAGGCATCGATCAACGCCAGACCGTCGCTGGAGTGTTGGCGGGCCGCGACCCCGCGCTCCCGCAGCCGGCGCACCACGAGGATGCCCGCCGCGTCGTCCCCGCGATCCGGATTGCCACAGCCGATTACAAGGACTCGCACCATTACTCCCGCGTCATTTCCAGCCGCAGGAAGTGCGTGGCGCAGGAGATGCAGGGGTCGTAGTTGCGCACAGCCTGCTCGCAGCGCAGCGTGATCTCTTCCTGCGGCAGCGCGGAAAGCTGCGGGACGAACTGCCACAGATCGTCTTCGATCCGTTTCTGGTTCTGCGAGGTCGGCGGCACGATCTTGGCCGCCAGGATCTTCCCCTCGCCGTCGATCTGGTAGCGGTGGTAGAGGATGCCGCGCGGCGCCTCGGTGATGGCCTGCCCGGTTCCTGCCCGCATTCTCACCTTGGCCCGCGGCGCTTCCGGCGGCTCGTACTCCCCGATGATCCGCAGCGCCTCCTCGCACGCGAATACCAGCTCCACCGCGCGCACGATGATGCTGCGGAAGGGGTTCAAGACGGGCACTTTGAGACCGACCTCGGCCGCCGCCTGGCGGGCGCTCTCGGGAAGCTTGTCGTAATTCAGGTTGAAGCGCGCCATCGGCCCCACCATGTAAGAGCCGCGTTTGCGCAACTGCGATTGCAGCGCATTGGAATGCTTCACGTGCTGCTCGAAGAAATGGTCCTCGTACTCGCTGGCTTCGATGTCCAGGCCCTTGTTCGAAATCAGGCGGCCCTTGTTGAGCGGATACTCGTCCTTGTGCGAGAGCGCCACGAATTCGTAGTCCTGCTCGAACTCCGGGAAGGGGAACCCGGCTACCAGGCGCACGGTCTCGATCGAGGCGTCGCGGGCCCACTTCAAATCGTCCACCAGCTCCCGCAGATCGCTGCGCGTGGGCACCTTATAGAACCCGCCGACACACACCGAGATGGGGTGGATCTCGCGCCCGCCCAGCACCGTCATCAGGGTGTTGCCGATCTTCTTCAGCCGTAGCGCCTGCGCCACCTTCTCACCGTGGTCGCGCGCCATCTCGATGGCGTCGGCGTATCCCAGAAAGTCCGGCGCGTGCAGCATGTAGATGTGCAGCGCATGGCTCTCGATCCACTCCCCGCAATAGAACAGCCGCCGCAACTGGCGGACCGCCGGGTCGATCTTCACGCCCAGGGCCTTCTCGATGGCATGCACCGCGCTCATCTGGTAAGCGATCGGGCAGATCCCGCAGATGCGCGCCGTGATATCCGGGGCTTCGAACGCGTGCCGGCCGCGCAGAAAGGCTTCGAACATACGCGGCGGCTCGAAGATAGTCAGCTTGACGTCTTCGACCCGCTCGCCCCGGAACTTGATCTGGAGCGATCCTTCGCCCTCGACGCGGGTCAGAATGGGAACCTTGATCGTCCTGCCGGTCATCGTCGAAACCTCCTTGTGGCAGCAACCGCTCCCTGACGGTCGCGGCTCGGAACCGCTACCGCCAGGGAGTGTCTGCGCTTTACACCGGTACCGCCAGTTCCAGCGTGGCCTTCACCACCGGGTCGTCCGCGGAGCGCTTCAGCTCGAAGCCCACCTTCTCGCAGATGCGCTGCATGACGAAGTTGTCCGGAAGAATGTCGGCGGTCACGCGATTCATCTTCTCGTCTTTGGCCACATCGAGCAGGCGGCGCAACAGTTCCGCCCCCAGCCCGCGGTTCTGGAATTCGTCGCTGATGAGCAGCGCGAACTCGGCTTCGTTAGCACCGTGCGTTCTCTTGAGGCGCCCCACCGCCAGGATGCGAGGCTCGCCCGAGGCGTCCTTGTCCTCGGCGACCAGCGCCATCTCGCGGTCATAGTCGATGAAGCAGATGCGGGTCAGCCGCTCGTGCGCCACTCGCTGGCTGAGCTTCAGCATGTGCAGGTAGCGCTGGTACACCGAGCGATCCGAAAGAGTCTCGTGGAACTTGGCCACCAGCGGCTCGTCCTCCGGCCGGATGGGCCGGATCGTGACCGCCGAGCCATCCTTCATCGTCCACTGCCCGACGTACTTCACCGGGTAGGGGCGAATCGAGAGCTTCGGAAGTTTGTCCGCAGTGACATCGGTGCCATAGACCACCACGCGCGCGTCCAGGGCCACCAGCCGTTCCGGGGAGGCCAGCAGCGGGTTGATGTCGATCTCCTTGATCCACGGCTGCTCGACCACCAGTTGGCCGAAGCGGACCAGCAACTGCTCGAGCGCCGCCAGGTCCACCGGCTTGCGCCCGCGGACGCCCTTCAGCGCGGTATAGATCTTGGTCTGCTCCATCATGCGCCGAGCCAGCGTGGTGGTCAGCGGCGGCAGCGCCAGGGCCCGGTCCTTGAAGACCTCGACCAACTGGCCGCCCATGCCGAACAGCAGCACCGGCCCGAACTGCGCGTCCACGCTCGATCCGATGATCACCTCGTAGCCATCCAGCTTGATCATCGGCTGCACGGTCACGCCCTGGAAGTGCTGGGCTCCGACCTTCTCCGCAACCGCGGCCTGGATGCCGTTGAACGCCGCCCGCACCGCGTCTTCATTGCGCAGGTTGAGCTGCACGCCGCCCACGTCGGTCTTGTGGGTGATGGTCTCCGAGTACAGCTTGAGCACCACCGGGAAGCCGATCTCCTTGGCCAGCGCCACGGCCTGATCGACGCCGGTCGCGATTCGCGTGTCCACCGTCGGGATGCCGTAGCTGGCCAGTACCTGCTTCGATTCGAACTCGGTGAGGATCGTGCGGCCGGACTTGCGCGCGGTCTGGATGATGCTGTCCACCTTCGCCCGGTCCGCCGCTGCTTCCTCGCTCGCCGCAAGCATGGGAGTCTCGTACAGGCCCCGCAGGTTATAGGCGTAGCGCCACATGTAGACGAACGCGCGCGCCGCCGTGTCCGGATAGGAGAACGTCGGGATACCGGCCCGGTTCAGGATCTCCTCGCCCGAGGCGACGTCGGTTCCGCCCATCCAACTGGCCAGCACCGGCTTGCCTTCGATGCTCGCGTAGGGCTTCAATTGCTCGGCCGTCTTGGTGGGATCGGTCATCGACTGTGGCGTGAGGATCACCAACATGCCGTCGGCGTTGGGGTCCTTGGCCACGATCTCGAGAGCCTTGGCGTAGCGCTCGGGCGCCGCGTCCCCGAGAATGTCCATGGGGTTGTTGTGGCTCCAGGCGGCCGGGAGGATCTTGTTCAGCTCCTCCATGGTTGACTGGGAGATCTCGGCGGTTTCGGCCCCCGCCATCACCAGCGCGTCGGTGGCGAGCACGGCCGGCCCTCCGGCGTTGGTCACGATCGCCAGACGCGGCCCGGCCGGCCGCGGCTGCTTGGCCAGCACTTCGGCCATGTCGAACAGATCCGCGATGTCGTTGACACGCAGCACGCCGCTGCGGCGGAACGCGGCTTCCAGCACTTCGTCGCTGCCCGTGAGCGATCCGGTGTGCGATGCGGCAGCCTTGGCGGCGGCGGCGCTCCGGCCCGGCTTGATCACGATGATGGGCTTGGTCAGCGCCACTTCGCGCGCCGCCGACAGGAACGCCCGCGCGTCGCCGATGCTCTCCATGTAAAGCAGGATGCTGCGCGTACGCGCGTCCTGGCCCAGGTAGTCGATCAGGTCGCCCCATCCGACGTCGGCCATCGAGCCGATCGAGACAAAGGCACTGAAGCCCACCTGCTCACGGATGCTCCAGTCCAGAACCGCCGTGCAAAGAGCGCCGCTCTGGCTGATGAAACCCACATTGCCAGGCAACGCCATGCCACGGGCGAAGGTCGCGTTCAGGCCGGAGAGCGGGCTCATCAAGCCCAGGCAGTTCGGTCCGATAATCCTCATTCCGCCCTTGCGGGCCTCTTCGAGAACAGCCGTCTCGAGGGCGAGCCCCTCGGGGCCCAACTCCTTGAATCCCGCCGATATGACGATGGCCGCCTTCACGCCCGACTGGACGCACTCGCGGATGATTCCGGGAATCGTCTTGGCGGGCGTCGTCACCACCGCCAGGTCCACCTTCTCGGGGACCGCTGCAATGTTGGGATACGCCCGGATGCCAAGAACGCTCGGCCGCTTCGGGTTGACCGGGTAGACGGTGCCGCCGAACGGCGTGCTGATCAGGTTCCACAAAACGGTGCGGCCCACGCTGCCCGGGTTCTCCGTCGCGCCGATCAGGGCCACCGACTCGGGTTGAAAGAATACGTCCAGCGGATGCTCCCGCGGCCGCAACAGATCCTGCGCGGAATCACCGCCGGTAATCTTCAGTTTCTTCATGCAATATTTTCCTCGTTAAGATTTATGTATGGCTCGCGGCTTGCGTCATCCGGCCGCACAGCTTCTCGACTTCTTCCAGCAGACCCGGCAGCGCCGACTCCACCTCGGGCGACAGCTTCTCCCCGTACTCGAACGTGCGCGCTCCCACGGAGAAAAAGCACGCCTCGGGACTGCTTCCGTACAGCCTCTCGGCCATTGCGAGCAGTGCCGGCGGGCTCAACTGGTGGGAGAAAGCGGCGGACGGGGCACGGTCAGGCTCGACTCGTGCGAACCTGACTTCTCCCGGACTATTATCGCAGGCCGCATCGATGAAAACCACGAACTCGGACCCGCTGATCTCCTCGGCAAACTCTGGCATCAACTGGTGCGAGACACGCACCGAAACGTCGTGGCCCTGGAGCGTGCCCGCCAGAAGCTCCGCCGCGCGCCAGCCGACGCCGTCGTCGCCACGCAGCGGGTTGCCCCAGCCGATGACAAGAATCTTCACGACTTCTCGGCCTCGTCGCTGGCCTGGCGGAACTGCCACGCCCAGGCGTTGAAACTCCGGAAGGAGCGCGTAATTTCGTCGTCCGATTGGCCCAGCGCGCGCAGTTGCGTAGTCCAGGCCCCCGTGTTGGCGCTTTCCATCGGCCCGTAGCAGCCGAAACAGCCGCGGCCGAAGCGCGGACACAAGGCACCGCATCCGGTCTGCGTCACCGGTCCGAGACACGGAACTCCCCGCGCGATCGCGATGCACACGTTTCCGCTGCGCTTGCACTTCATGCACACGCTATGGGTCGGAATGTTCGGCTTGCGGCCGGTGATGGCGGCGCCCACCAGTTCGAGCAGGTGCTTCTTGTTGATGGGGCACCCGCGCAGCTCGAAATCCACCGGCACGTGTTCGGCGATAGGGGTGGACATCTTCAGGGTCTGAATGAAATCGGGGTGCGAGTACACGGTGCGGACGTATTCGCCCACATCGCTCCAGTTGCGCAGCGCCTGAATGCCGCCCGCGGTGGCGCAGGCCCCGATGGTCACCAGCACGTCGCACTGACGCCGCACTTGCTGGATGCGCTCGGCGTCGTGGTGCGTGGTGATCGACCCCTCCACCAGCGCGATGTCGTAGGGTCCCTTGGCCATGTTGCGCGAGGCCTCGGGAAAATACGAGATCTCGACCGCCCCGGCTACCGCCAGCAGCTCATCCTCGCAATCGAGCAGGCTCAACTGGCAGCCGTCGCAGGAAGCGAACTTGAATACCGCGATCTTCGGCTTTTTATCGGCGCTCATGGATTCCTCCGTCGTCGGGTAGACCAAACGGCCTGCCCCACACGGTTACAGCTCATGCTTCTCCAGCCAGGGCCGCATCTGTTCGTAAGTGAATATCGGCCCGTCCTTGCACACGAAATACGGACCGAGCTGGCAGTGGCCGCAAAGCCCGACCGCGCACTTCATGTTGCGCTCCATGGAAAGGTAGATCTGCGACCGCCCGATGCCGCGCTTCTCGATCTCGCGGACCACGTACTGCATCATGATCTCCGGCCCGCAGATCATTGCCGTGGTGCCGGCCGGGTGCAGCCGCACGTAACGGAACAGCGTTGTCACTACGCCCACATAGCCGCGCCAGTTCACGCCGCCGTAGTCGACCGTGCTCAACACCTGCGTGTCGGCCAGCCGTCCCCATTCAGCGAGCTGCTTGCGATAAAGCTGGTCGCGCGGGCTGCGCGCCCCGTACAGCACGATCAGGCGCACGTAGTCGTCGCGGTGCCGCAGCACCTCGTGGATGGCCGGCCTGAGCGGCGCCAGACCGATCCCGCCGGCCACGATCAGCACGTCCCGGCCACGCGCCGCCTCCACCGGCCAGCTCGTTCCGAACGGCCCTCGCACCCCGACCGCCTGGCCCGGCTTCAGGTTCACCAGCGCGTGGGTGGCCTTGCCCACCGAGCGCACCGTGTAGTACAGCCGTCCGGATTCGTTCGGATCGCCGCTGATCGAGATGGGCAGCTCTCCCACCCCGAACACGTAAAGCATGCTGAACTGGCCCGGCGCGAAGCCAGGCAGCGGTTGTTCCCCGCCTGGCTCCAGCGTCAGGGTGAATGTGTCGTAGGTCTCCTTGACGACGCTCGCCACCCGCGCCATGGTCATCGCCGGCGGCGGCAGCGGGGGCGCAAATTGAACCGCGGCTACGCTCATATGAGTTTCGATCCTCCGTGTACCGGCGCGTACAGATCGAGCAACTGCACGCGAGTCGCCTGCAAACGGCGCGCCACCACCTGCAGCAGGCGCTGCAGGAACTGGTAGCCGAAAACCGGATCCTCCTGGAAGGCCTGCCGCAGCCGCGCCCCGTCGAACGTCAGCGCCAGCACCGGTTCGAGCACTCGCGCCTGGAAGTTCTTTCCGCCTTCCGACAGAGCCGACGACCAGCCCAGCTCCTCGCCGGCGCCCAGGGTCTGCACCCGCAGAATCCGCCCCGGCCCGGTCGCCTCGAGGGCCACTTTGCCCGAGAGGATCAGGTAGAACAGTCCCGACTCGTCGCCCTGTCGGAAGATCATCTGGTCTCTACCGATCTGTACCTCTTGAGCCAGGTCCACCATCTTGGCGACGTGTTCAGCCTTCATCCCCTGAAGGAAGGGATGATCCCGCAGCACTTCGGCCAGCTTTGACTTATCCATCGGCTTGCCCTCCCTAGCTATTGCCCGCCGGCGCGGCGCCGCGAATGGCGGCCACCTCTTCGGTGATGTCGATTTTTCCCGGGCACCAGGTGATGCAGCGCCCGCATCCCACGCACCCGAACGTTCCGAACTGGTCCACCCAGTACCCCAGCTTGTGTGTAAGCCACTGGCGGTAGCGCGACTTGACCGACAGACGCACGCTGCCGCCGTGGATGTACGAAAAGCTGTCCGTGAAGCAGGAATCCCACTTGCGCCAGCGCTCGGCGTCGTGCCCCGCGACGTCGGTCAGGTCCTCGACCGTGGTGCAGAAGCAGGTGGGGCAGACCAGCGTGCAGTTGGCGCAGCTCAAACACCGCAACGCAACTTCGTCCCAGCGAGGACTCTCGAAGCTGTCTGTCAGCAGCTCCTTCAGACCGGCCGTGTCGAGTTTGCGCTCGATATCGCGGCTGGTCTGATCCACCAGGGCATCCGCCGCAGCAGTCTCATCGGCGGCCGGCTCGCGGTGCGGGAGTTGGCCCAGCAGGTTCGCGCCGGCATCGCTCCCGACTTCGACGACAAACAGGCCCAGGTCCGCCAATTCCGTGAGCGCCAGGTCGAAGCCGGACTGGGCGCGGGGTCCGGTCCCCATCGACGTGCAGAAGCACGTTCCGGCCGCCTGGGTGCAGTTCACCGCGATAATCAGCGCGTTCTGCCGCCGGGCCTGGTAGCCGGGATCGACATACCGATCGCCCTGGAAAACGCGGTCCAGGCGCGCGATGGCCGACAGCTCGCACGGCCTGACGCCCAGAAACGCCCACTTGGCCGGCCGTGGCGGGTTTCCCAGGATGCGGAACGTCCCGTCGTCCCGGGTTCCTTCGAACATGAGGAGCTCAGGAGGGTGCAGGTACCGCTTCCAGCTCTGCGGCCCCAGGTTGTGGCCGAACAGCGCCGTGTCCCCACGCTTCTTCAGCCGGTAGCGGCCGGGAGACTGTTCGTCTCCCCAGCCTGCGGGAAGGTCCTCGACTCCTTCAATGATGTCGCACGTGACGGCGCCGTCTCGCACGGTAGGGCCCACCACCTGGTAGCCCTGATCTTTGAGGAGGGAAATCAGCGATGTCAGCGCGGCAACATCGAGCGTCGCTCGGGCGCCGACAGCAGGCAGGGTCGTTTCCATCGCGACTCCTAGTTCGGTTCGGCCTCGGACGTAACCTTAAGATAAGGCTGCATACCGCTTGCCAAAACCAACCTGTTGTAAAACCACAACTTACAGTTGAACTGCGGTTCGTTCTTGGGTCAAATGCCCCAGTCGGGCTCCCATCCTGAGCGCCCGTTGGCTTATGGCCAAGTTCATTTATCGGACAAACAGCCCTGAAAAGCAAGGAAGAAAAAGCCGTGCGCAGCAGCCAAAGGCCGCAGTCGAATCCACCGGCGACGGGCGACGAAGTGCCTTATCCCACGCTGGCCCGGCGCTTCTCGTAGCTATCGAACCGCTCGCGGTAGGTCTCGAACCCGGCGCGGCCCATAAGGCCGAAGGTGAATTTCTTGCCGGCCTCGACTCCGGGCTGGTCGAAGGCGTCGATTCCCAGCAACTCGCCCGTGAAGGCGGTCTGGAATTCCAGCAATTGGAAGAAGGCGCCCAGGTGCTCTTCATCCACCCGTTCGAGCGTGAAGGTGCAGTTCGGACGGCCCGCTTCCGTCAGCGCCGCCGCGGTGGAGCGCCTTTCCACATCGATCAGCTTGGCCAGGTCCTGGCCGGCCAGGTAGTCGAACGCCTCCAACTCCAGTCGCGTCTTGGGGATGCGACCCGCATCGCGGTGCGTCTGGACCGCCCAGAAGGTGAACGTCTTGTCGTTCGGTCCCTCAATGTAGAGCTGGACCTGCGAATGTTGATCTGTGGCGCCCAGGGCCGCTACGGGAGTCTGACCGACATTCAACACCTCGCCCTTGCGCAGCCTGGCTTTCCCCAGCGATTCCGCCCAAAGCTGCCGGAACCAGAATGCGGTGCCCCACAGGCGGCTCGAATAGGGGAACGCGACCTGAATTGGCTTGTTCTTCCGGTTCCAGATCAGCCATTGATAGAGCGCCGCGCGCAATGCGATATTGCCGCCCAGGTCTTCCGTCCAGCAGGACTCCGTCATCCGGGCGGCGCCCTTCAGGATCTTCCGGATGTCGATCCCGATCAGCGCCGCCGGGACCATCCCCACCGGGGTGAGCACGCTGAAGCGGCCTCCGACGTTAGCCGGAATCTCGAAGGTGCGGTACTTCTCGCGCGCCGCCAGGGTGGCCAGGTCGCCGCGCCCGGCCGACGTGACGGCCACAATTCGCTGGCTCGCCTTGCGGCCCAGCTTCTTCCCCATCCAGTCGCGCACCATCAGGAACGTGGCGACCGTCTCCGCCGTGGCGCCGGACTTGGCGATAACCAGGGCGATGGTCTTCTTCGGATCCATGGACTCGAGCGCTCCCTCGATGAAAGATGGGTCGACGTTGTCCAGAATCACCAGCCGCGGATTCTTGCGCGAAAACGCGGGCTGCACAGGATGCGGCCCACGCAGCGCGTTGTCGATCGCCCAAGCGCCCAGCGCGCTGCCGCCGATTCCCACCACGCAGACCGTTTCGTAGGAGCCCCGAACCTCGCCTGCAAACTTGAGAATATCCTTTGTAGTTTGGCTCTCAAGTGGCAGACGGGGAAAGCCTTGCTTCCCTGCGTCGCTGATCTTCCGGAAGCCCTTCAATGCCTCGATCGCTTTCGAGGAATGGTCCTTGATCTCCGAGCGGGTGAGACCGTGCTCACCCACCATTTCCGCTGACAGGTTGGTTGGATCGAATTGGATGTTCATAGGTATTCGCCAGTTTTTAAGCTAACAGCAAACGCCGCGCAAAGCACGCCGGGTCAGGATGGAGTGAAACCCCTTCGGTGAGACACGCGGAGAAGACGCGGTTGCGGTTCGACGGAGCGCCGGAATCAGCGCCGGGCTGCCGTTGACCGGGCGAGCCGGGCGGGAGCATCATGGAAACCGAGTGAAGGACTTCGTCCCAGTCGGCGCGCTCTGTGGTGCCATCCTCGCCGTGCTGTTGGGTTGCCGGGCGGCGTCCCGAAAGGAGCCACATCGGCCAGCCATCGAACTCTCCCAGAGCCACATTGCGCCGGCGTCGGACGACGAGTGCGGAATCGCCGATTTCCCGGCGTCCAGATCGGCTCGGGAGGTCGTCGCAGCCGCTCCTCCTCCGACGGGGCGTCCAGGCTCGGGGATGCTGGTCAGGGTTGCGATTGACGCTCAGGGCAGCGTCACGCATCTGCGCGTCCTGCGTCTTGCGTATCCCGCGAGTGCTCGCGCACGGGCTCTCAACGAGGCAGTCGTCGAGCGAGTCAAGGGCTGGAGGTACAAGCCGCTGATGGTCTCCGGGAAGGCCGTAGCCGTGTGTAGTGACGTCGCGGTCACCATTGACTTCTAAGGGAGCGGCCGGCCCCTAGCGGCGGCGGAGAGTGCTCGGGTGGGGGTCGTGTTTCGTGGGAAACGTCTTGGACATGTGGTCGTGCATGGTCAGCGCTTCATCGTCGACCAGGGCCCAAAGGAGGCCCACGCCGACCGCGCCAATTCCCAGGCAAAACAAGCCGAAGCGGAAAGTGAGACGGCCCCAGCCCGGCGGATGACCGTCAAAGGTCAGAGAGCGCAGGCCGACGCAGCGCATCCCGGCGGTCTCGCGTCCGAGCACGGCCCAGAAAAGGTGGTAGAACGCGGCCATTGCCAGGCAGGCTCCCAGGTAGGGCGCCGCGGCTTTCCCGGTCCATTGAAACCGGCCACCCATCAAGTGGAATGCCAGCGCCGCCAGCGTCATGCCCGCCGCGATGAAGGCCGCGTCCAAGAGGGCCGCCTGAAGGCGGGTCGCGGGAGGGGCCACGGGCGCGTCGTCGCAGACCGCCTTCTTCTCGAGCGGAGCGGGCGAACGCAAGTCGAGCGGCGCCTGCATCCCCGGCCGGACGGGCGCGGTATGTTCCGGAGGGCGAGTCTGGCGCCGCACCGGGGTGCGCCGCCGTCCGCCGGCTTTGCCGCCCGCCGGGTCGCGGGGGAACGGAATGATCTTCGGCCGGTCGTCAAACAACAAGGGTGCCTGCCTCGAGGGTACGCTGTTTTCGTGCCCCTGCTCTTCGGGCGCCGCGGGAGCAAGCGGTTCCAGCGCCGGGGCCGTGGCGGAGGTCCCCACGGGAAAGACGGACGGAACGCGGCGGCCGCAGTGGTCGCAACGATGACCGCCCTCCGCAATCAAGGAACCGCAATGCCGGCAGCGCACGTCTCAGGTCCTATGCGCGGCTTGCCAAGCGGAGCACGTCCTCCGTGTTAGGATGTCCCTTGGGCCGGGACACACTGCCGCGCGAATCCTCTCATGGAGTAAGTAACATATTTAGAGCGCTTTGTCACTACCTTTTCGCAAGTTGGGCGGCACTTTTTTGGATGGGGGCGCTTCCGGCGGCCGGGGCTCAGGTCCAACCAGGACGCCCGGATTATGTTTTGGGCCCAACTCCGACCCCGACGCCCATCCCCAGGCTGCGAGTCTACAAGGTGCAGCCGCCCGTCCCGCTCGGCGAGCGGGAAGTGCTGATCCAGGGGCTGAAGCAGATGAAGGAGGGGCCGTGGTATCGGCTCCGGGGCGGATCGCAGGTCCAGACCAACAGCTTCCTGCTCAAGGCCGACGACATCGACTACAACGAAGACACCGGCGATGTCGAGGCCCGCGGGAGCGTCTACCTGCAGCACTTCGAGAACGGCGAGGAGCTTTGGGCCGACAAGGCAGACTACAACCTTGACGACGAAAGCGGCAAGTTCTGGAACGTCCATGGCACGGCGCACCTTACCATACCGCCCCGCCCCAGGCTGCTGACCACACCCAGTCCTTTCTATTTTCAGGGCAAGTGGGCGGAAAGATTGAAGGAGAAGTACATCCTGCACGACGGTTTCATCACCGACTGCAAGATGCCGTCGCCCTGGTGGATTCTGCGCGGCCCTAAGTTCACCATCATCCCCGACGACCACGCAATCGGCTACCGGTCCGTCTTTATGATGCGCCGCGTGCCGCTGTTTTACTTTCCGGCGATCTACAAGCCGCTCGATAAAGAGCCCAGGCGTAGCGGCTTCCTCACACCCAACATCGGGAACAGCTCGCTGCGCGGCCAGATGGTGGGAGCCGGCTTCTACTGGGCGATCAGCCGCAGCTACGATGCCATGTATCGCGCCCAGTACTTCACCCGGCGCGGCTTTGCGCACACCGTCAACCTGAACGCCGACCCGCTCCAGAACACCAAGGTCAGCGCCGAGATCTACGGTGTGAACGATCGCGAGAGGCAGGGCGGGCTCACCGTCGAGGCGACCCTGACCTCGCAACTGCCCGATGGGTTCTATGCCCGCGGCGATGTCAACTACCTGAGTTCCTACCTGTTCAGGCAGGCTTTCACGGAGTCCTACAACGAGGCCATCAGCTCGGAAGTCCACTCCACTGGCTTCCTTGCCAGGCCCTGGAAATCCTACTCGCTCACTTTCGTCTTCCAGCGCCTGGAGAACTTCCAGAGCCCGGCGCCCAACGACAAGATCGTGATCCGCAAGCTCCCCAACGTCGAGTTCAACAGCCGCGACCACTTGATTTGGCAGAAGATTCCG
>Ga0265316_10003563_pt1 | contig 15698 bp, 9 predicted proteins | sample 4522metaG_FD_202092 | JGI IMG/M metagenome (GOLD analysis project Ga0265316, IMG submission 202092) | Rhizosphere microbial communities from Carex aquatilis grown in University of Washington, Seatle, WA, United States - 4-5-22 metaG | ecosystem: Host-associated > Plants > Roots > Rhizosphere >...
GTGGCGATCCGAACATCAAAGTGGGCGGACCGGCCGAGTCAGGCGGCGGCTCGGCCGCCGGCATCACCAATCTTGTCGAGTATTGCCGCAAGCACAACCGCAAGCTCGACTTCGTGACCTATCACACGTACGGCCAGAAGGACGACACGACCGTCGCGCTTGCGGTTACAACCCAGGTTTTTCACGAGTCGATGGCCAGCACGGTCAAGCAGGTTGACTTCAAAGGCGATGTATTTGCGACCGAATGGGGCGCCTCGTATTCCGGTGCGCTGGTGCGCGACACAGAAATCAGTGCAAGCTTCATCGCGAAGACGATTCACCTGATCGGCACCGACCATGGCGTTGTGCCACCCGCAGGCTTTGCCTACTGGACGATATCCGATCTGTATGAGGAGTTCGACAGCGGAGGCAAGCTCGCGTTTCGCGAAGGGAACTACGGCCTCATGCTCAAGGGCGATCCGCGATATCCAGATTCCTACGACGTGGCGAAGCCAGCCTTCAATGCGTATCGCTTGTTGCACATGATGGGCGAGACGCGCGTAGCCACAAGCGGAGGTCGCACCGGCGACGGGGTCAACGCCGTCGCCACGCGGGCCGCGGACGGGAAGGCTCTGCAGCTTTTGGTCTACAACCACGTGGACGGCGGACAAGCCGACCCTCTGACCTCAAGCCTGGTGTCCGTCCAGTTCAACAGCATCCCATTTGCCTCTGGCAAGATTCGCGTACGACACTATGTCGTGGATCACATGCATTCGAATGCCTTCGACGCCTTTGAGCAGATGGGCCGGCCGCCGCAGCCCACCCAATCGGAATGGGCAACGCTCCGCCGCGCGAGCGAGCTTTGTTACTACGAGACTACGGTTTCTCCCAAAGAGGGGGCCTGGTCTGTAACGTTTCCCCAGAACATCTACAGCGTTGGGCTCCTCGTGCTCAGTCCGCAATCCGGCACGACTCCGTAGATAGTACGGCACGCCGCCGGCGAAACGGCCCCTACGTGCCGCTGGCGTCTACGGTCCAATTCGCCGTGAATTGCAGGTCATCAATCGTGATATTGACGGGGAATGGCGTCGGAGTACAGGGACTAGTTGCGTAGCCGCCGTTCAGGCTGCACGGATTTGTGAACGAAAAGCCAATCCCCGAGATTGCATTGGGCGTCGTGACACCGAGGTCCGCCCAGGTCAGCGTCACTGGTGTCGCCGTGTCCGAAACGGGAACCGAGGCGCCGGAACCACAGGTGGCCGCAGTGCAGGCGCCGCAGTTCTTTGGATTGCCCGATGAATCCAGGCTGACCTTCATTGTCGCTGGTGTTGCAACTGAGAAAGATATGCTGCCTGTGGTCGCGCCGCCGACGGCCGGCCCGGCATCGCCGGAGATGGTAAACGATATGCCGGTGTACGCCGATGCATCGATGGTGCAGGCTGCCGCATAGCTGAGTGTTGTCGTCGCATTTGCAAGACACTCCCACCACAGACCCCCGCCCGAAAACTCGCCGACGGTACCCTGGATATTCCAAGTTCCGCCGTTGAAGTCTTGGGTGAGCGGATAGTGGCTTGGGGGGGCGGCGCAGGAACCCGGATTTGTGACGACATTGGGGTAGACGTACGGTCCTCCATAGATGCTTTGACCCCAAGTCCCGAACGCAGCGGGCGTCGCGCTTCCCGTGGCACTGTCAAAGTCCGAGATGAGCGCCGCTGACGGCGGCGTTCCAGTGCATTGAGTGACGACAGGCGGATTGCAGTCGACTGACGCTCCGCCAGTTCCCGTCGTTGCAGCTCCGCCACTACCGCTGGCGGTTCCGCCTGCCGAGCTATTCGAGCCGCCCGTATCGCCGGCGCTTCCACCTGTGGCAGCGGTGGCCGACCCACCGGTCGCCACCGCACCGCCAGTGGCACTGTCTGGCTTGTTGTGGATCCCGGACGAGCTGCATCCGAACGCCAGGGTGGCTAGCAACAAAGCAATTCCTTTTGACGCCAAAACGCGACGAGCAATCATGACATGAACTCCATTCCGCAGACCTTGGCCGCAGAGCGTTTTTCATAACAGGTGCGCAGGAAAACTCAAGGAAGCGCGCACATTGCGCGTTGTGGCGCACGTCCACCGCGCGGCGACCTACCGCCCATTTTCGCAAAGCCCGATCCGCCTGGCGGTCTCGCTACAGCCCGCTGGCGTCACTTGGCGGGCGCCGGCAGCGCGATGTCCTTGAGCGAATACGCGCTCGTGGCAGCTCTCAGCATGGCCTCCATCACTTTCGGCTGAACCACGCTGTTGCTCCCGCGATCGATGAGTGCGAAGCCCTTGCCTCCTCGATCGCCATTGTCCCAATACACGGGGACCAGCCCGCGATCGACCGCGGCTTTGGTCACGTACTCCATGTAGTAGCGTCGATAGTCCTCGTAGCCATCCTGTTGGACAGCGCCGTACTCACCGATGAGCACCGGGACCCCTTGATCGACGTAGCGCGATTTGAGCTTGTCGAACTGAGCCACGATGTAGTCTTCCTGACCCCAATCATCCCTGTTCGGCGAAGTACGACCCCAGGTATGCGTCTGGCCCATCAGCGCGTACAAATAGGGATCATAGCAGTGAACCGACAGAATCAACCGGTTCTTTGCCGAGTCAGTCGGTAACCTGAAGCCCTTGAGCGTTTCATCGATGTTCGTGTTGTAGCCGGGGACGATCAAGTGGCGCTTGCCATTGTTGCCACCACTTGCCCGCACCAGGTTGACAAAGGCCTGATCGAGGTCGTTGACGATTTCGATATGACGAGGATCGGCCTTGCCATAGCCGTCGTGGACTTCGTTCACGGACTCAAACATCAGCTCTTCACCCTGATTGGCGAAGTACTTGGCGATCTGCGTCCACACCGCCACGAACTGAGCCCGCACCAGGGCATTGTTTTCCGGGGTGGTATTGCCATTGGCGTCTTTGAGTGCCAGCCAACCGCCTTCGTGGTGCGTATTGATGATCGAGTAGAGTCCAGCCGAGCGAGCGTAGCCGACGACCTCTTCCACCCGCGCGAGCCAGTCCGGATCGATGACATAGCCCGGTGCTGGCCCCAGGTGCTGCGCCCAGGTGACGGGAATGCGCACCAGGTTGAAGCCCGCCTTGGCAACCGCGACGAAAAGCTCAGGTCTCGCCATCGGATTGCCCCACGCTGTTTCACCGGTGGGCACGTCCAGGCTATTGCCGAGGTTCCAGCCCAGGTGCAACTTCGCGAAGAGCTCAGGGGATGTGCGCGTGAAGTCGCCAAAACTGGGCGCGGGTGCCGCGCGTGATGCATCCGAAGGCTTGCCGATCCCTCTGGCAGCAGGAGGGGTGAGGCAGGAGCCTGCGAGAAGCGCAAGACAGATGCTCAAGAGAAAGGCGGCGGTCGACACGCGATCGGCACGGAGATTCATCGGCCTCCAATACTACGAACCTGGCCCCTCTGACGGAAAAATTGCGCTTGCTTGGCACCCTGCCAGCGGCTGCGGGCGCCGGACCGTTCTTGGTCGGCGTGATGGTGCTACCCGAGGCCACGCAGATGGTCAGGGCACGCCCAAATGCGCAAAGATAGGCGTAAAAGTATTCTCTTGCCTGCACCCGGTCCCATCAGGGAAACTCTGCGCCGAGCGGCCTGCGCCAGCTGTTGGCTCTGGTCGTCTTGCATAATCGCGACGGACTTGATGTTGTCCGTCACCAAGTAGATCGAGAGGAGATAATCGGATGAGACTTTTTAGCCACACGAGCACACGCGCTGTCGGTCTCGCTTTGTTGACTGGTCTTTGGGCAGCCGCCTGCACCCCCAGCAAGGATAACACCACAGGCAATGGCGGCGCCAAGGGCGGCTCGGCTAGCTCTTCCAGCAGCACGCCGACGGGCGGCACCACGGCCACGAGTTCGGCTCAGACCGGCGGAGCCACCAGTAACCCGACGGGCGGCACCACGGCCACGAGTTCGGCTCAGACCGGCGGAGCCACCAGCAACCCGACGGGCGGGACCGCGTCCACGAGTTCGGCTCAGACCGGCGGAGTCACCAGCAACCCGACGGGCGGCACCACGGCCACGAGTTCGGCTCAAACCGGCGGAGTCACCAACCCAGGCGGCACGACGACGGCTGGTGGCGGTGCAGGAGTTGGCGGTTCCAGTTCCGGTGGTGCAGGAGTTGGCGGTTCCAGTTCCGGCGGTGCAGCGGTCGGCGGTTCTGACTCCGGCGGCGCTGGAGTCGGCGGCACCACGAGCCAGACCGGAGGCAATTCGTCAGCGGGTGGAACGACCAGCGCGGGTGGGTCGATCGCCGTCACATGCCCTGCCGCGACCTCGTATGCCGCCTGCACCACGGACGCGGGCGTGGTTGCGGGAGCCGCTTGCAAGCCGAATCCGCCAATGTTTGCCCTCGATGCCAATTGCAACATCGGCCTCTGGGCAAGCGATTACACCTCCTCTGGATATTTCTATCAACCGTGGTGCAACAGCGCCACTACTACATGCACCCTGACGATGGCCTGCGCAACCAACTCAATGCACATCGCGGGCTCGTATTTGGGCAGTAGCACAGCGGCACCCATGGACGGCAATGCCGGATGGGGGGGCAACCTGCAGACAACCTACCCCGATGCCGGTCCCGGATGCCAAATGATCGATGGATCAGCGCAAACGGGCCTCACGCTTGACATCAACGTGACGACACTGCCCACCGGCAATCATCTTGATATAGGCATCAGTTTGGCCAACGGTAATAGCGCTGATTATACGGCTGTTCTCACCACCGGACCGCAGACTGTCAAAATTCCTTGGGCATGCTTCAAGAACAAGCTCCTATGCGGCTCCGTTCCAGGACCGGGCATCACGAATTTCTTTTTCGCCTTTGACTGGTTCAATGATGGCGTCGCCCACGCAGTGGACATCACCCTCTCCAATATTGGATTCTACTAGACCCAGCGTTTGACGACTGATTCGAGCGAGCTTGGCAGTGCCAGGCTCGCTCGTTTTGTTTTCGCCATCAGCAATTGCTCAAACGGCAACTACTTGCCAACCGGATCTCCGTAGAAGGTGCCCCGTCCGTGGGTGCCCACATAGACGCGACCGAACTTCTTGGGATCTCCTGTGATGTGCAGGACCAGGCCCCACTGGTGCTGATCGTCGTTGATGCGCACCCAGGTGGCGCCGCTGTCCGTTGAGCGGAAGAAGCCGCGCTGTCCATGCACGGTGCCCACCAGGTAGAGGGCGGCATATTTGGCCTTGGGCGCTGCCTTGCCGAAGCCGAAGGCGTGGATCTCTTCCACGGCCGGCATGCGATCGAAGCCCTTGGCGCTTGAATGGTACAGGCCGTTGAAGGCAGCCAACCAGAGGTCTCCCTCGCGCCCAGGAGTGGCGTAGATGCGGTCCTGGCCACCGCGATCATCGCCGCGATCGCTGCGATTGTCGGCGCCATTGCCGCCACGCTTGGGCAAGCCATCCGATAGCACCAGGGGCCGCTCGGTGAAGTGAGCCGCTCCGTCGACGCTCTCGAAGAATTTGCCCTCGAAAAGCGCGATGCCATAGAAGCGCTTGGGGTTCACGCGGTCGGCAATCACGCGCGTGTCTATGGGCGCACCCGCGCAGGCCGTCCAGGTCGCACCCTTGTCCGTGGTGACATAGGGGACATTGTGGCGAGGCGTCCACACCCAGGTTTCTCCATTGGATGAAACGGCGATGTGTCCCTCGGTGGCCTTGGCGTCAGGCACCGAAGCGGGTTCATGCCAGGTCTTTCCACCGTCGAGGGAGTAGCCCAGATTCTTGCTGCCTGGGCGCGGGCGGCCGATGCGCACAATCACGTCTGGATTCAGTTCGCCGCCGCTGACATCGTGGGTGTTGCCCAAAAAGGGCGGTTTGGGATTGCCGTCGGGCGCAGGTTTGTCGAGATCCCAGTGGACGAAACCGGAGTAGTCGCCGACGGCGGTGACTACCTGGGCACCCTTACTGGGACTGTACAGGGCCAGGGCCACGGTCTCCTCGATGCCGGGGCTCATGACGGTCCAGTGGGTGGGGAGATTCTTGTCGAGACTGGTCAGGTCGTACGTCTCCCAGCCGCCGTAGCCCGTGGTGAACATGGCGTGATCGGAATTCGCTGGATCTATTTCAACGTCGAAGAGCCAATGGATGTCCGTGTCCCGGACATACGGTGCCAGGCTGTAGTCCATGACGCCGCCGCTGCCGAACACGGGCTTCCAGGTGGCGCCGCCATCGGTGCTGCGGAAGACATCCTCGCCCTTTGGGCGATAGAAGGAGCTGGCAATCACGACCTTGGGATTCTTCGCGTCGACAGATACGGCGGCGTAGCCAAACTTGCGTTCCTTGCCTGGCTTGTCCGGAGTGATGTCGGTCCAGGCACCGCTCTTGATATCGAGCTTCCACACGCCGCCATCCATCATCTGCATGGGGCCGGGATCCGTGCCGTAAGTGATGAAGAGATTCCCGTCGGAGGCCAGAACCGCGTGGTTGGGGCGGTACTGAGTGGGCTGGCCGGCAACGGCCTTCCAGATTCCACCGCCGTCATCACTGCGGTACAGGCTGGGCTTGCCCATCACCGAGACGCCAGCGAAGATCGTCTGGCTGGCCTTGCCCTGGGAGCCGCTAGTGGGATTGAATACCACGAACACGATGCTGCTGCGGCCTCCGCCGCTCCAGGCGGGCAACTTGGCTTCTTCGGGCGGCAGCTTCAGGACATCCGCGGGAAAGCTGTCCACCTTGTTCCAAGTCACAGCGCCGTCCGTGCTCTTCCACAGGCCACTGTGGCGCGTGCCCAGAAACAAGATTCGGCCATCGTTGGGGTCCACGGCCATGCGCTCGCCATTGCCACGTCCTGCTTCATTGCCGCCGAACTTGATGGGCACGTTGCTGCGCTGGAAGGTGTGGCCCTGATCCGAGGACCGCAGGATCGCGCCATCGGGAACTTCAGGAGCCGTGTACGTGCCGCAGGCCAGGTAGACCTTGCTGGGATCCGAAGGATCCACGGCGATGCTCTCGACGCCCATCAGGTTCAGATCCTTATAGGGAATCCAGTCGAGCATGGGCTCCCAGCGCCTGGTCGTGGGATTCCTGCGATACGCGCCGCCCATGTCCGTGCGGGCGTACAAGACATCTTTGGCGGTTGGATGGAACACAAAACCATCCACGAATCCGCCTCCCACGATCGGAACGCTCTTCCAGGTGTAGGGGACTGTTTTGGGCTTCTCGGCGCCGGACGCCGGAATTGCCAACAGAAGTAGCGCGCAGAGGGTGTTACGGAACAAGTTCATGGTGTGCACTTTCGCAGAGGGGATTGTTGGTGCATAGCTTCTTCCAATGTCCTAGTGTGCCAACTGGGCGCTGGAACCGAAACTCCTCCAGGCGCTACTACTAAGATGGCAGGTTCGTCATGACGCGGGGGCGTGCTTGCCGTCAGCAAGCCCTTTCGGACATGACCGTCTAAAGACAGGAAGCTTCGAGATGACTTCTCTTTCTCAGCATTCGATTCGCCTCGTGGCAGGTTTCTCAATGGCACTCGCCCTGGGCGGATGCTCTGCACACCGTACTTCCGCAACCGGGTCCGGGGGCAGCCTGGGAGGCGGGCGAGTGGTTGGAAGCGGCGGTAGCACGGGCGCAGGGGGCACGGCGGCGACTGGCGGCAACACGGCGACTCCGGTCACGGGAGGAACGCTTGCGACTGGAGGAATCATCCAACCTTCCGGTGGCTCGACCATCGGCTCGACCAGCGCAGGAGGCGCAACGACGAGCGGCGGCTCCACCGCCACCGGCGGCTCGAAAGCGACGGGGGGCGCGTCCGGAGGAACCACCGCAACAGGCGGCAGCACGGCCGGCGGTGGGGCGGCGGGCGGCACGGCCACGGGTGGGCGAACGTCTGGCACCACGGGTGGATCGATTACCACAGGTGGGACCACGGCCAGCGGTGGCACCACTGTCTCCTTACCCAGCTTCTCATTCTACGTTTCCCCGACAGGCAGCGACACCAACGACGGCGCGACCGCCGCAACCCCATGGAACACGCTGGAAAAGGCCAGGGACTACATCAGAACCAATGACCTCAACAAAACCGCGACCGGCGATATTGTCGTCTACCTACGCGGTGGCACATATCCCCGGACCACGACGTTTACGCTCACGAGTGCTGATTCAGGCCCCGATGGGCATTACATGGTCTACCGAGCCTATCCAGGAGAGATCCCCGTTATCGATGCCGGCAAGGCCATAACAGGCTGGACGCAGGTTGCCAGCAAGCCGTACTTCGTGGCCGATGTATCTGCTTCCGCGGGATACGCAGGCTATTTTCGCCAATTGTATGTGAACAACGTGCGAGCCCAGCGCGCGGGGACGTTCCTGCCGCAGGACGGCTGGTGGGATGATCCCGCCACAGCATCGTATGCGCAGGACGGCATCAAGTTCAAGAAGACCGATCTGGTGGCTCTTGCGAATCCAGCGGCAGCAGTCGTCACCTTCTTCAGCGTCTTCAAGACGGCCGAGATTCCTATAACCGGAATGTCGTCGACCGATCCGAACGACTGGATATTGAAGGTTGAAAACCCCGATTTCAACAAATGGAGCTCAATGGGCAGGGCCACTTCCACCGAATGGGTGGAGCTGTCCAATGTGCTTGAGTATCTGGATGAATATGGAGAATGGTACTTGGACGCCGCAAACGGCAAAGTGTACTACTATCCGCAGCCCTGGGAAGACATGGCTACGGCGAGCGTCTATGCACCGGTGGTGGATTGCCCGTGGAAGATAGCCGGGACCAGGACAGCCAAGGCCAGTCGGATCATGCTTGACGGACTGACCTTCGAGCACAACAACTGGTCCCGCACGAAGGACCGATGGATCGGCGGTTCACAGGCGGAAATGTTGTGGGGACTGGACAACGTGGAATACACCGATGAGGTGCCGGGTGCCCTGGTGCTGACCCACGCCAATTCGAGCGTGGTCAAGAACTGCGTATTTCAGCACCTGGGAACCTGCGGCGTTCAGTTATACGACGGCTGCGACAGCGCCACCATCCAAGGGAATTACTTCTTCGATTCTACGGCAGCAGGCGTCATCGTCGGGAGAAGCGCCCACCTTGTCACAAGTGATCCGAGTTCGGAAACGCAGCGAAATACCAACACATTGGTGAGCGACAATGTCGTACGCAATACAGGCTCGGATTTCACGCAGGCGACGGGCATCGATTGTATCCATGCCGAGAATGCAAGAGTCTACAACAACGATGTTTCCGACGTCCCCTTCGCCGGGTACCATAATCGGACCGGACAATTCAGCGCGCATTTTCCCACGCCGGCCATCGCCGGCAAGAGTGAGGTGTTCTACAACCGCTCGTCGCACGTGGGAACCTATCGCCGGTATTGCTCGGGGGACGCGGAACCGGACTACTACACCTTCGGGCCGGAGCCGATTCACTTCAGCAAGAATTACGCCTACGGTCAGGTTCCGATAGGTTTGAGCAATTCGGCACAGATCGACGACAACTCGCTTAACGTGCTCATGGATTTTTGTGTGCTGGATTCAAAATTGTCCCGGAATTCCTTTCTGTCCTGGAGCACCGGAAATGTCAATGTGGCAACCGACAACCTCTGGTCTAGTAATGCCAGTTATCAAAGCACGAATTGCGTGACGACCAACTACCATTATGTCGCGGGGGCATGGCCGGCCGATGCGCAAGCGGTCATTGACGGTTCCGGGGTGGAGGCTTCCTACAAGGGTTTGGTGGGCGGCACGTACACTGGCGACAATATTGCCCTGAAGGCGGTGGCTTCGGCCTCATCGTCGCTTTCCGGTCATGCAGCCAGTCTCGGCAACGACCTGGGGAACAAGACCTATTGGCAATCCGGAAGCGCTTCGGATAATCCCTGGTTCATGCTTGATCTGGGCAGCGCCTATGTCATCCAGAAACTAGAGCTGGAGCCGGCGCTTTTGACGGACGTTGACTTGACCAACTTTCAAATCCAAGCGTCGAACGACGCGGACTTCGCGACATTCTCTGTGCTTACAGCCCAGAATGGGACGCAGTTCAGACATAGGACGGACGTGGGGTACAATGACAAGTTCTGGTATATCGAGCACGACACAAACGCCTACCGGTACATACGGGTCTACAAAACCACGGGCACGCAACTGGCATTGGCCGACCTGCGGGTTTACGTCAAGGGCTCAGGTCCGTAGGTGGTGTATTGCGGTAGATCAAGTGCCCTACAGCCTGAGCCGAGTCATGCGATAGGAGTGCGAGCTTAGGGTTACCCAATCGGGCAGGCGTTTGCGAGGTCAGACCAGCTTGCACGGCGGCCCGTAGGCCGCTAACTCTCTGTCCGCGGTCAAGAGGGTGAGGTCTTCGCTCTGTGCCTGGGCGAGGAGAATCCGGTCGAACGGATCCTTGTGCAGAGATGGCAGCGCACGAACGGCCAGCGCGTGCTCGCCGGTGATGGGCAGCTCCTCGTAGCCGTGAAGCAGAAGCCCGTGGCGCAGGCGCCGCGCGTCCACCTGGAAATCGGATCGCCCGAGGCCCGTCTTGATCACCACCTCCCAGACACTGGCTGCGCTGAAGAAGGGGACGGTATCTCGGGCCTTCAGGATGGAAAGGGCGGTCCTGGGCAGACGCTGCGGGGAACCGGCCGCCCACAGCAGCAGGTGAGTATCGAGAAGAACCCTCATTTGCCGGTGCCGAACAGCGCGGCGATCTCGTCACGTCCCATCTCGTCGAAGTCCTTGGGAACCGCCATCTCCCCTTTCATGAAGCCAAGGCGATCCCCAGGAGATTCCTTGGCCTCGATGGGGATCACGCGCGCAAGGGGTTTGCCGGCCTTGGCGATGATGAAGGATTCTCCGCGCGCGACGCGTGCCACCAGCCGCGAAAGATGCGTCTTGGCCTCGTGGATGTTCACGGTGGTCATAGCGACTATTGTGGACTAACCTTGGTTAGTTCACAAGCACCGGTTCGCGCAAAGGGTGTTGCGTAGCAAGCTCATAACGAGGTTCATACCTGCGGTGGCGGCCGGCGGTTTCCGCTAGAACACCGGCGTCGACCAAAGTTGCAGCTGGCTTGCGAAAGTAGAGGGTTCTTTCCTATCAGAAGACACTGGGCAAGAAGTCTTCCCTAAGAAGATGGATTCGAGCAGTTGGTGTATAGCTGGAGGTGCCATGAGATCTGACTACAGCCGACGTGAATCTCCCCGCTCGCACTTCCGTCTTTGGCCGGCGGTAGCCGGTCCAGCCTTGTTGCTGGCGCTGTCGTCGGCAGCTTCCGCCGAGCCTACCCTGGCCAACGTGCATGCGCGAAAATCCGTCAGCCTGAACGGCAAGTGGAATACCATCATTGACCCCTACGACGTCGGGTACGTCGACTATCGCGGAATGTCCCAGGATGCCCTCGCCAAACCCACCAGGGGCTTCGCTCTCGATCGCCGCCAGCAGGACAAGTCCGAGCTCGTCGAGTACAACTTCGACACCAGCCCCACCCTCACGGTGCCAGGCGACTGGAATTCACAGAACGATCGCCTGCTGTACTACGAGGGCACGCTCTGGTACCGGCGGCGCTTCGACGCGCCGAAGTCCGCGCCGGGCAATCGGCTGTTCGTGCACTTCGGCGCGGCCAACTACGAGGCCGATGTCTATCTGAACGGCTGGAGGCTGGGCAGGCATGTGGGCGGGTTCACGCCCTTCGCCTATGAAATCACCCGCCTAGCCAAGGAAAAAGACAACTCGCTGGTCGTGCGGGTCAACAACCGCCGCCGGCCCGAGGGCGTGCCGGCCATGAACACCGACTGGTGGAACTACGGCGGCCTCACGCGCGACGTGCTGCTGGTGCAAACGCCAGGCACCTTCATCGCGCAATACCACGTCGGCCTGAAAGCCGGCACACGCGACCGCATCGAGGCAACAGTGCAGTTGGATGGCCCGCGCAAACAACAGAAGGTTACTGTGACCCTGGCCGGGCTGGGCCTGAAAGCAGAGGCTCGCACGGACGCCAGCGGCGTGGCGCACATCGAGTTTCCCGTCGCGCAGATCCCGCTCTGGTCGCCGGAGCGGCCGGCGCTGCACGACGTGGTTCTGTCGAGCGAGACCGACCAGATCGCCGACCGCATCGGCTTTCGCACCATCAAGACGGCCGGCACGGAGATTCTATTGAATGACAAGCCGGTCTTCCTGCGCGGCGTCTGCATTCACGAGGAGAACCCGATACGCGGCGGGCGGGCATATTCCGTCGAGGACGCGCGCATGCTGCTCGGCTGGGCCAAAAAACTCAACGCCAACTTCGTCCGGCTGGCCCACTACCCGCACAACGAGCACATGGCCCGCGTGGCCGACGAGCTGGGCCTGATGGTCTGGGAGGAGATCCCGGTCTATTGGGCCATTCAGTGGGAAAACGAGGACACCTTGCACCTGGCGCAGGCCCAATTGACCGAATTGATCGCGCGCGACCAGAATCGCGCCAGCGTGGTGGTCTGGTCCGTGGCCAATGAGACGCCCATCACCGCCGAGCGCACGCGGTTTCTGAAAACGCTGGTGGACACCGCGCGGGCGCTGGACGGATCGCGGCTGATCTCGGCAGCCATGGAAGTCCACGGCGACAAGCAGAACCCTGACTTGCGCATTGTGGACGATCCCTTTGGCGAGTTTACCGACTTGGTCAGCTTCAATCAGTACATTGGATGGTACGACGGCCTGCCTGACAAGACGGCACGCATCTCGTGGTCAATCAAGTACCCCAAGCCGGTCGTCATCAGCGAGTTCGGCGCCGATGCGCTGCAGGGCTGGCACGCCGATGCGCTCACGCGCTTCAGCGAGGAATACCAGGAAGACCTGTACCGCAAGACCATCGCCATGCTTCGCAAGATCCCGGCCTGGCGGGGCGTGACCCCATGGATCCTCGCCGACTTCCGCTCCCCGCGCCGGGTTCTGCCCAACGTGCAAGACGGCTGGAATCGCAAGGGCCTGATCGGCCAGAACGGAACCAGGAAGAAGGCGTTCGCTGTCCTGAAGGCGTTCTACGACGAGATGGAGCAACGAGCGGCGGGCGGCAAGTGAGGCAACGGCGGGCAGCACCCGCGGCGTCGGGGCAAGGCAGCGAGTCCAATGCTCGCGGTCAGGACATGGCCGCGCAGACCCTTCGCAGGCACCCGGAGTCGCCTCACCGACCCTGCGGCGGCACGTTGGCGGCCAGGCCGACCCGCGGCGGGGCACACGCCGGCACCCCACATCGCCACCCACCCGTTCTCTGGTGTACAATCTCCCCGCCGCGGTAGGAGGAATGCGTGAAGGCGAACGAGACTAAATTCCAGAAAGTGATTGAAGGCACCAACCAGTTCCTCGTGCCGCACTTCCAACGGCCGTACACATGGAAGCGGGAGCAGTGGGACGTCCTCTGGGAAGACCTCGTCGCCCTTGCCGAGGACGATGGAGACGTCGAATCGCCTCGGCAGCACTTCGTCGGCTCGATTGTTACGATGCCAGGGCTTTCCGTTCCGGAGGGCATTACCAAGTATCTCCTCATCGACGGCCAGCAGCGAATTACAACGCTCCTCCTGTTCTTGGCCGCCCTTCGAGATTGCGTCAAAGACGGTGATGGGAAGGCAGCAGCCGAGATTCACGACCTGTACTTGGTCAACCGCCACCAGGAGGGCACCGACAGCTACAAGCTCCTGCCTACGCAAGGTGACGACCCGGTTGAGAGTGACCGTGAATGCTTCTTTGCGATTATCGATGGGCGCGAGCACCCGGCCGACAGGCAGATCTGCAATGCCTACGACTACTTCCGGCGGAAACTTCAGGGGCAAACAGTCGAGCAGCTGGTGCTTCTCAAGCGGATCGTCATAGGTCGTCTGGTCCTTGTCAGCATTGTTCTGGACCGCGACGACAACCCCTATGCGATCTTCGAGAGCTTGAATGCCAAAGGGCAGCCCCTTTCGCAGGCCGATCTGATTCGAAACTACTTCTTCATGCGAATCCACGCCGACCGCCATGATGAGGTCTACAAGCGCAAGTGGCGACCGATCGAGATGGAGTTGGGCCAGGAGGCCATGACGGAGTTCATCCGCCACTTCCTTATGCGAGAGCCGCCAGTCGTAAATCAGACGGATGTCTACTTTGCATTGAAGCGGCGCCTCGACGCCCAATCCGGGGAGCAGCTTGTCGCCTTTTTGGACGAGCTACGGGAGTTTGCCCACTACTACGCGTGCCTCCTGCGGCCTGAGCGCGAGACCAGTGGGGCCATCAGCTTGCGACTGAAGCGGCTGAACCGGATGGAAGCCACGGTTGCGTACCCGTTCCTCCTCAACGTTTACGGTGAATACGCCGGCGAGCGGATCACAGAGGGTGACTTTGCCGCGATCCTCGATGCAATTGAGAACTTCCTGGTCCGGAGATATGTCTGCCGGGCAGCGCGAGCGGACCTCAACAAGATGTTTCCTTCCCTGTTCCGGCTCGCACGGCTCCAAAGAGACTTGGTCGTTGGCACCAGGACCATCCTCTCACGCCGTGGATACCCACCGAACGCGGAGTTCCGCGATACTTTGGCTAGCGTGGAGTTGTACGGGACCGGGGGGCGTCGGGAGCGCGCCAAGTTCATCCTGGAGCGGATCGAAGACTTCCTTGGCCATTCAGAGAGAGTGGATTTCGAGTCGCTCACAGTCGAACACGTCATGCCCCAGACGCTGACCGATTGGTGGCGCGATCATCTCGGCCTCGAATTTCTCGACTTGCATTTGAAATGGCTTCATACCATCGGCAACCTGACCCTGACGGGCTACAACGCCGAGCTGTCCAATAGTCCCTTTCCGGACAAGCGCAAGTTGTATGCCGACAGCCACGTCGAACTAAACCGCGAACTGAGTCTACTGACGCGATGGGATGGACCCGAGATAGAACGACGTGCTCATGATCTTGCAGATCGAGCTTGCCAGGTATGGCCTGAGTTCGGCAGTGCCAGCGGGGGCAATGTGCGAGAGATGGAGCCCGTGCGGGGGTCAACGCCGACCGCAGTTGAAATTCTTGGCACCCGGCATGCAGTTTCCTCGTGGCAGGACGTCTGGCGCACGACGCTGGGCGCGGCCGTAACAATGGGTCAACTGGATGAGATCTGCCATTCTCTCCCCAAGTTGATTGCGAGGCGGAAGGATGAGTTGCGCGCCCCCAAGGAACTCTCGCCTGGCGCATATTACGAGACAAACCTGAGTGCCGAGCGCATCTTCGATGCGTGTCAAGAAGTTGCACTTTGTGCGGGACTGAGTGAGCTAGAGTTCCACATCGTGTACGCCTCTCCGCAAGTGTAGGCGATCACCGCTGAGCTTCTGCACGGCAGAATCTGAATCCTGAACTTGGGCAAGTGCACCTTCTTACCGAGCTTGGCCAACCAGCCAGGAATCGCCGGGCCGCGCGTCTTGATGGTGCGAAAGCCGGCAAGCCGGTCTTCCTGCGCGGCATCTGCATTCACGAGGAGAACCCGATGCGCGGCGGGCGGGTGTATTCGGTCGGGGACGCCCGCATGCTGCTCGGCTGGGCCAAGGAAATAAACGCCAACTTCGTCCGGCTGGCCCACTACCCCACAACGAGCACATGGCCCGCGTGGCCGACGAGCTGGGCGTACTGGAATGATAGGGTTTGACAGCCGACATATCAAAACCTGCGCTTTTCTTCGGGGGCAGTTGCCCATACATATCAGCCGTGATATGTATGTGGAGTGAATAGGACATCCA
>Ga0265316_10003564_pt1 | contig 15696 bp, 12 predicted proteins | sample 4522metaG_FD_202092 | JGI IMG/M metagenome (GOLD analysis project Ga0265316, IMG submission 202092) | Rhizosphere microbial communities from Carex aquatilis grown in University of Washington, Seatle, WA, United States - 4-5-22 metaG | ecosystem: Host-associated > Plants > Roots > Rhizosphere >...
GTAGCGGGGCCAAGATTTGAACTTGGGACCTTCGGGTTATGAGCCCGACGAGCTACCAGGCTGCTCCACCCCGCATCACGTTCGAGGCAGAGAAGGTGCCGCATGCGGGGCGCTCCGTCAAGTGCCATCGACGCCGTGTCATCGACGGCGCCGCGGCCGGCCCCCCTGCGCGGGCTATCCCCGCATGAAAACGTGGGGCGGCACGGGCTCGTGGTAGGCGCCGCGCAGCCTGACCTTTCGCTCCAGGTCGGCAACGGCGGCATCGCCCAGGTCAACGCCGTACAGCTCGTTCATGTTGTTGATTCCACCCGGGGCGAACACGTTGATCTCCAGAATCTTGTCGCCCACGATGTCGACACCTACGAAGTAGAGCCCATCGGCGATCAGGCGCGGGCGAATCAGGTCGCACACGCCGCGCTCCCGCGTGCCGAGCTTGCACGCCCGTCGCACAGCCCCGACGTGCATATTGTTGCGCATGTCATCCTTGGGGTGCACCCGCCGGTAGGCCGCCACTCGTTCGCCGGCCTGCAGGGGCGCCCCGCCCACCAGCAGCACGCGCTTGTCGCCCTTCTCCGCCGCAGGCAGGTACTCCTGCACGACAAGGTAGCCTTCGCTCTGCACGGCGGAGATGATCTGCGCCAAGTTGGCGGTCTCGCCGCGGGCCACAAAAAAGACGCTCTGGCCCCCGTAGCCGTAGAGCGGCTTGATCACCGCCGGCCCGTCCAGTTCGCGCAGGAAAGCCCGCACGCGCTCAGGCGACCTGGTGGTCAGCGTCCGGGGGCGGATCTCCGCCGGGAAACCGGCCAGGTACATCTTCGATCCCGCGCGCAGCAGTCCATCAGGATCGTTGACCACCATCACGCCTTCCTGCTTGAGGCGCCGGCCAAACTCGATGGCGGGATTGAAGCGAATCCCTGCGCCATTCGTCACGTGCGGATTGTTGCGCAGGAAAATCACGTCGAAGTCGTTGAGGCGCGCGTGCTCACAGGGCGCGGACGACCCGACCAAGGCGCGGACGAATGCAGTTGCGTCCGGCTGCTTTCCGGCGGCACGCACGATGTCCCCGAACACGATGCGCTCGCCAGCATGCGAGAGATCGTCCACCGACACCAGGGCCACGTCGTGCCCGCGCCGATGCGCGGCGAAAGCAAGATGGGCCGTGGTGTACGTCGGCCGCTGCGTCCTGACGCTGTTGACCACGAAGCAAATACGCATGGCGGCTCTCAGGGTATCGCGACCCGAAGCCAAGGGCACGCGTCGATTGTCAAGTGTCGGGTTCCTGTGTCGGGTTCCTGGAAACAGCGGCTGGCGTGGGATACCCTGGATATTCGGACATGTCGGGCAGCAAGACCCACCCTGGCTTCTTTGGCGGCAGCGAGCCCCCTGCATCGAAATCCGATGAGGAGGCTTCTCCGCGCGCAGCCCGCACCGTGATCGGACACGAGATCCACCTGCGCGCGCAGCAGGTTCCCGGCCCTGCGGGCAAGCTGCCGCCAAACCCGCACGCAGAAACGTCAGAGGGTGTGCCCCAGGCCATCACCGACGAGACGACCGACCAGCTTCCCGCGCGGCCCAGCCACACCGGCAAGAGCGGGTTTCCGGCCCTAGCACGTCTATTCGGCCGATGGACTACCGGCGGCGGATTTCTCTCGCGCAGTCGCATGTCCGCCGGCGATGACGACGTGCCGAAAGTGCCGCGCGATGCTTGGGCCTCCCGCGTGGTCATCTTCGTGGCGGCTGCCATCTTCAGCTTCCTTGTGGCCTTGGCGGTGCTGAAGCTGCACCAATGCAGCGAAGCGGGCTCACGGCCGGCCGCTGCAACCCGAGTGTCGACGTCCCCTACCCTGCCGGCAACATCAGCCTCCAGCGCCGCGCAGGCGGTGCCGCCTCCGCCGTCGGCGCCATCTGGTCCACTTGCGACTGCGTCGCGCCCGTTGTCGGCAACAGCTCCCGTTGCGCCCGTCTCCCAGCCCCAGTCGGTTCGTCCCAAGAGCCACCGTCACGCGAAAAGGGCGGGTGGCTCCCATGTGCAGGCCACGCCCGCTGCTACCGGAAGACTTCGCGCCCAGCGCACGCAGCTCGATCCCCGGACCTCCGCCACCGGGGACACGGACTCCCTCATGCCCCTCAGCATGTAGGTGGCGAATATTTCGCCAGTCTTGCCCGAAGTTGTAGGCCATGCTACGGGACACGAAATGCAAATCAGGCGCGATCAGATCGATCCCGATGCCGCCAGGGTAGTTGAGCGGCTTCGCCAGTCCAAACATGAAGCCTATCTGGTCGGCGGCTGCGTGCGCGATCTGCTGCTGGGTCGCAAGCCCAAAGATTTCGATGTGGCGACCAGCGCGAAGCCCAATGAACTGCGCCGTCTGTTTCGCAACTGCCGCATCATCGGTCGCCGTTTCCGCCTGGCCCATATCTTCTTTGGCAGAAAAATCATCGAAACATCCACCTTCCGTGCCAATCCGCGCGCGTCCGAGGACGACCAGGGCGGGAATGGAAATGGCAACGGCTCCGGCAACAACGATCTGCTGATCCGGCACGACAACGAGTTCGGCAATGCCGTGGAGGACGCCCGCCGCCGCGACTTCACCATCAACGGGCTCTTCTACGACATAGACACCGAACAGGTCATCGACCATGTCGATGGGCTGGTCGATCTTGAAGCGCGCTTGGTTCGCACCATCGGCGATCCTGACATTCGTTTCCGAGAGGATCCGATCCGCATCCTGCGCGCGGTGAAGTTTGCGGCCCGCTGCGATCTGACCATCGAGTCGGAGACCTACCGGCGCATGATGGAGCACAAGGGAGAGATCGCCAAGTGCGCCCAGGCTCGGGTTTCAGAGGAGTTCTTCCGCCTGCTGCGCGCGGGCGCAGCCCGTCGTTCGTTCGAGCTGCTGCTCGGCACCGGCTTGCTCGAAGTCCTGGCCCCTGACCTGGCCAGGGCGCTCCGGGAAGAGCCGGCTGACGAAGCAGGTCGGATTCGCCTGGCTCGCTTCTGGGCTTACCTTGCAGCCGTCGATCGCTCGACCATTAAGCGCGAGGAAACACCCTCGGACGCGCTGGTGCTGGCCACGCTGCTCTTGCCGCCCCTGCGCGATGCCTTGCACCCGGACAGCGCTGCCTTTCCCAACCCGGGCCAGTTGGTCCTGCAATCAGCGCAGTCGATTGTCGAGCAGCTCAAGGCCTCGCGTCGCGATTCCGAACTGGCGCGCCAGATTCTGCTGGCCACGCGCTACCTGTTCCCGTCGAGTAACCCGCAGCGCAAACGTCCCCACCTGGAGGACCGCGAGTACTATCAGGACGCGCTCCGGCTGGTGGAAATCGTTACCGACGCCGAAAGCGGCAGCCCCGAGCTGGCGGGCCGGCCGCTGCCTGCGCCCGAGGGCGGCGCCGCGACCGCGGCCGAGGAAGAGCTGCCTGAAGACCTGCAGGTCTCAGAACGCGCGGGCCGTCGTCGCGGGCGGCGCGACCGCCGCCCGGCCCAGCCCAGCACACCGAGCCAGACCGGCCAGCCCGCGACCACTGCTCCGTCGCGCGAAGGACCGGCGCCGGTCCTGGTCCCAGACTTTCGCCATCCGACACTCACGCCTATCCCCAGCTTGATCGAGCGCCCCACGTCTCTTCGCCCCACTTTCCTGGGCACAGGACCGTTCGGCAGCCGCTGGGGAGCCCGGGCGGAATGATTTTCACCACGGAGGTCAGAGACCACAGAGCCGGACCGGACGGAAGGAAAGGGTTAGGCTCCTGTCCGGTCCCACCCCTTTCCCCTCCGACCCCTGTGTCCTCTGTGCTCTCTGTGGTGAGAGAAGCTAACTCGCGTAGCGCGTGGGATCCGCAACGCCGGCTTGCTGAAAACCGCGACGCCGGAGTTGACATGAGTCGCACCCGCCGCAGGCAGCGCCATCAGGCGTAGGATCGTAGCAGGAATGGGTCAGACCATAGTCGACCCCGAGCGCCACCCCGGTGCGGATAATCTCAGCCTTGGTCATGCTCACAAGCGGCGCCACCAGCTCGACCGGTCGTCCCTCGACGCCCGCGCGGGTGCCTAGGCGCGCGACCTCCTGCATGGCGCGCAGCCATTCGGGCCGGCAGTCGGGATATCCGGAAGAATCGAGCACGTTGATTCCCAGTGCGATGCGCTCGGCGCCCAGGATCTCGGCCACGCCCAACGCATGAGCCACGAACAGGGTGTTGCGCGCGGGCACGTAGGTTGTGGGAATGCCGTGGCCCATCTCGGCGTCGCTCCGATCTTTGGGAACCGCGCCCTGACCGGTGAGCGCCGAGCCACCAATCCCGCCCAGATCGATCTTGCACACACGATGGGAAGCCGCGCCCAGGGCCCGCGCCACGCGTGCGGCCGCCTGCAATTCCACCGCGTGAAGCTGGCCGTAGTGAAAACTCAGGGCGTGGCACAGCAGCCCCTGCGCGCGACACATGGCGAGCACGGTGGCCGAGTCGAGCCCACCAGAAAGCAGCACGATGACCTGCATGGCGGAAATCTATTGCATACTCTGCCAACTGCCCATGCCCGCGAAGGACGTTTTTCTGCGCTCCGATGAGGAAGCCGGCAGTCGCGAGGCCTTCGCCGACGCCGCTCTGTACGATTTCGAGTACCGCCGCCGCCGCGCTGACATCAACTTCTATCGGGGTTTAGCCAGCAACCGCATGCAGTTCGCGCCGGCCGGCCCGATCCTCGATCTCGCCTGCGGCACAGGTCGGCTGCTGCTGCCACTGCTCCGCGACGGTCACACGGTGGTCGGGCTCGATCGTTCGCCGTCGATGCTGGCTGCCGCCCGTCACCGGGTCGCGCGCCTTTCGGCCACCCGCCGCGCACGTTGCCTGCTCTTGCAGGCGGACCTGCGTGCCTTCGCCTTTCGACCGCGTTTCGCCATGGCGGTGGCTGCATTTCATAGCGTGCAGCACCTGTATGGAGAAGCCGATCTGCAGCGCTTTCTGCGCGCGACGCGGGCCTGTCTGGTTCCTGGCGGCTGGTTTGCGTTCGACGTGTTGCCGCCGGATCCAGCATGGATCGCGCGCGATCCTCTTCGCCGCTGGGGCCGCACCGCTTTTCGTCACCCGGTATCGGCGCAGCGGCTGGTCTACACCAACAACCACCGGTTCGATCCGCGCAGGCGCGTTCTGCACATGCGCCTCTATTATCAGCCACTAGACGATCACGGCCGTCCCTCGGGGCCGGAGCAAGTCGTGCGCCTATGCCACCGACAGCTCGAGCCAGCCCTCGTCAAGACTCTGCTGGCGCGAACAGGGTTCCGTCTGCTGGCCTGTTTTGGCGGCTTCGACGGCAGGCCCGTCGATCAAGAACCTGGCCTGGCAGACGAGCACGTCTATGTAGCCGCGGCGCGCTAGCCAACCTCTAACTGCCGCACCGCCCCTCGGTCACGATTCTCTTCGCCCGTCGAGCGCGCCCGAATTCCTCGACGGAAAACTCTTGACGAAGTTTGGCGCATGGCTACCATGCGGGTAGTTCTGATCTCCCCACAAAAAGACGGAGGGCGGAGAAATGGCCGAAAAAGTAGCAAGACTGGCAATCGTTCGTGACAAAGACACGATGTTGTACGTGAAGGACGGCACGGTCTGGAAAGTCCGTCGCAAGCAGCCGGGTGTGCCGAAGGGTAAGCCCGAGAAGGTCGCCGATGGCGGCTTCGAAATGGACAACAACTACATCTATTTCGTCGACAAGGACGGCGACGTGTCTCGCGCCAAGCGCGCCATAGGCGGTCAGAAGCGCAAGAAGCCGGCCAAGAAGGCCAAGAAGAAGGTCGCCAAGAAGGCCAAGAAGCCGGCCAAGAAGGCCAAGAAGAAGGTCGCCAAGAAGCGGCGTCGCTAGTCAGCTTCTTCGACAATCCTGCAAGTGAGAGAGCGGCGGCGTAAATGCCGCCGTTCTTTTTTTGTCCTGAGTGGGACGGCCCGGGTCTTGCCGGCTTGGGCAGGCAGTTGCCACCCCATCGGCCCTCCCTGTATGGTACAGCCCGGCCATGCAGGCTTCGGGGCGCCCCAGAATCCTCATCTTCGTGATCGCCTATCGAGCCGAGAAAACGCTCGATCGTGTGCTTAGCCGCATTCCTAGCTCTCTCTTCGAGAACTACGATTGTGAAGTCCTCGTGGTCGACGACGCGTCCACGGATCGCACGTTCGCGATCGGACGAATCTGGCAAGCGGCCCACCCCGAGCACAAGGTCACGGTGCTGCGCAACGAGTACAATCAGGGCTACGGAGGAAATCAGAAGGTCGGGTACCGCTACGCTATCAAAGAAGGATTCGACCACGTCGCCATGGTGCACGGCGATGGGCAGTACGCCCCCGAAGAGCTGCCCCGTCTGCTCGAACCCTTGGTGCAGGGCGAAGCCGACATGGTGCTGGGCAGCCGCATGCTGGAGACGGGGCAAGCGCGCAAGGGAGGAATGCCACTGTACAAGTGGCTGGGCAACCGCGTGCTCACCACCATGCAAAACGTCCTGCTGGGTTCGCAACTTTCCGAGTTTCACAGCGGGTATCGCATCTACCGCGTGGCCGCCTTGGCACGCCTGCCCTTCACCCTGAACACCAACGACTTCCATTTTGACAGCGAGATTCTCATTCAGTTCTTGAACGCGGGCCTGCGCATTGTCGAGCTGCCAATCCCGACCTACCACGGCGGCGAGATCCGCTATCTGAACGGGCTGAAGTACGCAAACAACGTCGCACACGTGACCCTGCAGAATCTGGCGCATCGCATGGGTATCCTGTACCAGCGGCGGTTCGACGTGGGGCCGGACGGCAACGCGCACTACGCTCTGAAGAGCGGGTACCGTTCCAGTCACAGCATGGCGATCGACGCCGTGCCCGCGCATGGCTCGGTCATCGATCTGGGGGCAGGACCTGGGGGTGTCACCAAGGCCTTGGTCGAAAAAGGCTGCCAAGTCGGGGCGGTGGATCAGCACCCCCTCGTCGGCGAAGTCGGGGATGTGCGCCTCTTCCTGCAAGACCTGGACGAGCCGCTCATCTTTGACACCAAGCCGTACCAACACATCCTGCTGCTTGACATGATCGAGCATCTCCGCAATCCGGAGCTTTTCTTGCAGCGGCTGCGCAGACAGTTCACCCATGAGAAGAAGACCATCATCATCACGACTGCGAACATCGCTTTCCTTCCCGAACGGCTCATGTTGCTCGCTGGGCAGTTCAACTATGGCAAGACCGGGATTCTGGACGTCACCCATACCCGTCTCTTCACTTTCCGCTCGCTCAAACGCTTGCTGCGCGATCACGGCTTCCGCATCAAAGCCATGCGCGGCGTGCCCGCGCCCTTCCCCAAGGCCTTCGGCGACGGTCCCCTGAGCCGAGCCGCCCTGGCCTTGAACCAAGCGCTTATCGGGCTCTCGAAAACCCTCTTCGCTTATCAGATCTACGTCGAGGCTGAGACCACGCCCGATGCGGATTTCGTGCTGGAGACGTCCAAGGCCGCCAGCCGACCGCCACCGCCTTGACGCCTCGGGGCGCAAGCTGTAGTCCTCCGTCCCGCCATTTCCCCTGCTAGAACCGTGGAGTGTTAGCAAGACATGACAGGCTGTACCCGAATGCATCGTAGCCGCGTGCCCATCTGGAGCGTGCTCGCCATCGCCGTTCTTGCCGCGGAGTCGTGCAAGCTCACACCGCCCGCTCCCACCGCGGCAAGCAGCGGCCCCGACGCTTCGGCACCTGGGGGCAGCATCGGCGGGGCAACCAAACAGAGCGGCAGCGGCGGTAGCGTCGGCAGCGGCGGCAGCAAAGCCACCGCGGACACGTCAAACCAGGGTGGCCAGACCAGCAGCGCGGGAAACGGAGGCGGCGGCGCTTCGGGCAGCGGGGCAATCGGCGCCGCGGGTGGAAACTCGAGCTCCGGCGGCACGCGGGCCAGCGGCGGAAGTTCAAACAGCAGCGGGCTGGCAGGAAGTGGCGGTGGCGCAGGAAGTGGCAGTACCTCCGCACCCGTCGAGGCCCGCGACGCGGCGATTCCGGACGTCGCAGTCGATACCGCCCCGCCTCCGCCTTCGCGCGGGCCCACGAAATCGCTGCCTGGGGTGAAATTCCCGTTTCCACAGAATCGCGAAAACAACAGCCGTTGCATCTACCCAAATCTCTATCGCAACGAGGACGTGCAGGCCGCCTACACCCAGTGGAAGACCGATACGGTGACCAGCGACGGCGCAACCCCGTTCCGGCGAGTCCAACGCCCCAAAGAACCGGGGACCCTCGAGCCCAATTCCACGGTGTCCGAGGGGATCGGCTACGGAATGCTCATCGCCGTGTACATGAACGACCAGGCTCTCTTCGACGATCTTTGGCAGTACGAACAGAAGCACCTGGGCCAATACGGCCTAATGGACTGGAATATCAAGGCGGATGGCTCAGGTCCGACCACGGGAGGTTCTGGCCCAGCCACCGACGCCGACGAGGACATGGCCTTCGCACTGCTCATGGCTGACCAACAGTGGGTCACGTCCGCCACATTGAACAAGAAGTACGCCGACATCGCCAAAGGAATGATAGCGGCCGTTTGGAACAACGAGATTTACAACTACAAGTACGTCAAGCCTTGGCCCGGCGCCGATTCGTCGACCATAAACCTCTCCTATTTCGCCCCGGCCTATTACAAGCTGTTTGCCAAAATCGATACCGCCAACGCCAGCAATTGGACCAACACTGTCGACAACATGTACTCGGTTCTCAATGCCTCACTCAATTCGGCCAATGGAAATACCAGCAATGGCCTGGTGCCGGCCTGGTGCGACAGCAGCGGCAAGCCCAACGGCGGCGCATTCGGAGCGGGGCAACCGGCCTCGCCCACCAATTATCAGTACGATTCGTGCAGGATACCCTTCCGCGTCGGCCTGGATTGGTGCTGGAATGGCGAAGCCCGCGCCCAGACCTACGTGGCCAAGACCAGCCAGTTCTTCAACGGAATCACCGTGGCCAAAATGGTCGACGGCTATGACCTGAATGGAACTCCGCACCCCCAATGGCAGACCGGCGCCAGCGCCCAGATACAATCCTCGGCCTTCGTCGGCCCTGCCGGCGTGGGCGCAATGAGCAATACCAGCTATCAGACTTTTGTGAACGACGCCTACGCTGTGCTCATTACCGGCAAGGCTCTGGTGGGCGGCACGTATTACGATGATTCATGGATGGTCATGTCGCTGCTCATGATGACAGCCAATTTCCTCGACTACACGACGTACTCCAACTAGAGAAACTGTCATAGACCGTTGGCTTGCCCGGCAGGCTATGGCATTCTTCACAAACTCGATCCGGACTCTCGATGCCGGCAATTCTCAGGAGGCTATCTATGCTTAGACTGTCGCGATGCGCCCTCTTCACACTGCTGTTCGTGGGGGGGTGCTTCCTGGCACCAGCGGGATCGGGAGACAACGGCGGGTCCGGCGGAACCCCACAAAGCCAAGGTGGAACCACGGCCGTGGCCTGCACTGCGGGCGACACGTCCAACCTGGTGTCCGGCGGCACGCATATCTGCGACGCAAATGACCCGATCAAAATCCAGGGATCAATCTACGCCTACGGTGACGGGACGGCCGCAAATGGCGACGGAGTGTCATGCACCACCCCGACCTCCCTTTGCTCGACATCGGCGGGCTGCTGCATGACCGGCACCACGGTTGTTGATCTGCTTTACAAGAAATGGGGCTGTGGAATCGGCATGGAATTGAACAATACTGGCGTGAAGAGCGCCTACAACGGCCCAGTGAAGTGCTTCGACATCACACTGACTGGTAGCAGCGGGGGCAACGAGGTGCGCATCGGATTCACGCAAAGCACGAAGACAGCCGGAGTAGTCTCGCCCTTCGTGTCGGTTGCCGCGTTTACCAATGGATGGACCGGGCGGGCGTGCTTCACCGACGCCCAGTGCCCCACCTGGGCAGCTACGCAGGGCTGCACCAAGGCAGTAGGCGCCCCTGGCACGCCCTTCGATCTGCAGATCCAGGTTGCCGCGGGCAGCACCGCGACGTCGGTGGGCACCTTCAACCTGTGCGTGACCAAGATCGCGCCGGTGATAGATCCCGGCAACACCGGCACCACCGATAGCTGCAGCACGGTTGCCGGCCAAGGAACCATCACCGACGCCGCCGGCGGCACGGCGCATGTGACGTGCGACGGGCACGACTACATCATCCAGAGCAATCAATGGGGATCGAGCGCGGGCCAGACCCTGACCTATGGCCCTGGAACGAAATTCAAGGTGACCATGCAGAACGGAACCGGGGTCAACTACAACCCCGCGTCGTTTCCCTCCATCTTCCTTGGCGCCAACAATGGCCACCCCACCAACGGAAACGAACTCACTAGGGTGGTGAGCTCGCTCAACACGGTGCAGACTGCCTGGACCTGGGCGTCCAACAACGCGTCGGGATCGTACAACGCCACCTACGACGTTTGGTTTAGTAATACTGGCCAAGCAGAGCCGGCTCGAAGCAGTCCGAGCGGGGCCTATCTCATGGTCTGGTTCTACAAGCCCGCCGACAACGTGCCCAACGGCGCTAGCACCACTTCGGCCACCATCGCGGGCAAGAACTGGAACCTCTGGGTAGGGACATCGAACGGCGTGCCGTGCTACTCATACGTGGCGCAACAGAACCTCAACTCGCTGTCCTTTGATCTCAACCTGTTCATCAAGGACGCCGTTTCGCGCGGCTATATCCAGCCAGCCTGGGGCCTAACCAACGTCTTCGCCGGGTTCGAAATCTGGAGCGGCGGCGTCGGGCTAGAGACGACCGACTTCGCAGTCACAGTCAACTGAGCCGCCTGGCTCGCCCAGCGGGCCTCTGTGTGCAAGCCGTCCCGTGCTGGACGTCGGGTACTCACTCGCACATCGAGCTGCGGGGCGGGCTGTCGCTTAGGCGACGGCAATCGCACCTACCGGCCAACCCCTGCGATCATGGCACCTCTGGCGCGCCAGGCCGGACGGCACGTTCCTTGGTGGGCGTACGCCGACTTTCTGCTATCATCCGGCCCCTTCCGTCGCTTGCGGCGGGAGACGGGGCGTAGCGCAGTTGGTAGCGCGCCTGCTTTGGGTGCAGGATGTCGTCGGTTCAAATCCGGCCGCCCCGACCAAGACAACTTTGCGATTTGATGAGGCTCTTCTTCGCTCGCAGCTGGGCGATGACTTTTTGCGCGCCACGCAGGCCAGAGAGCGTGCACTCACCCTGGCAAAGTTGCGCCCTCCGTCGGGCCGCGAAGGGTGGAAAAGCGGCACGCCTACGCCAGATTCGTCGCGCGGCCTGTTGAATCTGTCCTTCCAACTGCGTGAAATGCCGCTGTGCCGAATCTTGGAGATAGGTCAGTCGACAAGAATCGCACGCGTCACTTGCCGTACCCCGCCGCGACGATGTTCGCCTGGACGGCTTGGGCCGTTGCGCTGGACGCCGCGCCCGAGGTCAAGACGCCTTCGTAGAAATCCCCCTGGGCGGTGGCGGTGTTGTCGCCGCCGATGCCGAGAATGATTGCTCCCTGCTTTTTCATCGGATTGTAGCCGTTTGGACGTACGCCGTCGTAAAAGCTCGTAAGGGTTCCCGTTTGCGCGTTGCCGCCCATGAGCGCGAACGACCCGGATCTCCCGATCACCATCGCAGTTACATACGGGGACGTGAGCGGCGTATCGTTGGGGTTCGCGGCAAAGCTGGCTTGCGCATAGACGCCGTTTTCCATGTCCGCCATGACCCAGGGACCGGCGCCAGCCCCCTTCCCCTGAGACGTCCAGTTGCCAAAATAGACAGCCTCCATGGTTCCCGCGCCATCGTCATGATTGTCCGTCTCGGCGTTTCCGTAATCGAAGCAGCAGCTGCCATTGTAGAAGGTGCCGCTCGTCACCATGTATTCGGTCTCTGGCTGGTCGGCAGTCGCGATGCCCGTGGTCTGGTCGACTCGGTAGCCGTATCCGGCAGGGAGGTGGACGCCGTAGACCGTGTGACCGGAGATCGTGAACTTGAGGGCCGTCGCGTCGGCCAGGTTGTCAGGCGTCTCCTTCCTCTGACCGGCGGGCCCCTGCTTGAGGTGATTCTCCTTCCCGGACTGGTCGTAGATGATGGAGATGTTGCACGTCGTGCCTGTGCAGAAGGCGTCCTGCGTGGCCGAGTTGGCGAAGCCTCCTGGGCTCAGCACTCCGATGTCCTTCGTCGTCTTGTCCGAAGCGCGTGTGACCTGGTATAGGTTGCCGTTGTACGCGCCCAAGAGAGCCCGCACCGTGCTGTGGGCTGCAACACAGGGGGTATTGCCGGCCGTAAAGATGTCGCAAGGCCCGGTGCCGGCCGTTGTCTTGCCGCCCGCACCGGAGGTTCCAGCCGAACCGGTGTTACCGCCCGAACCAACCTGACCGCCGCTCGCGCCGCCAGTGGTCGTCCCGCCTGCTGAAACTGTTCCACCCGTGGCCTTTGTACCGCCAGGGCTGGTGATTCCCCCAGTTGTAATGCCGCCACCGGTGGCATGCGAACCGCCAGCAGCTGTTGCGCCACCGGTGCTATGCGTTCCACCGGTCGCCAGTCCTCCGCTTGCGGGAGTGCCTGCCGCGCCCGTGGCCATGCGCCCTCCGCTGGCAAGCGAGCCACCTTCTGCGACCGAGCCGCCAATCTCCGCAGAGCCTCCCGTGCTCATGTCTGCTCCCGCGGCACTGCCTCCTACCGTGCTCGTCACACCTCCAGTCGCGGTCGAGCCACCGGCGTCGCTCTCGCCGCCTGTCCCTTGTCCTGTTGACCCGCCGGCTTCTGCGACCGAGCCGCCAGTCTCCGCAGAGCCTCCCGCGACACTGCTTCCTCCCGTGCTGGTCACACCTCCAGTCGCGGCGTTGCCACCGGCCTCGCTCGTGCCGCCGGCCCTTTGTCCCGTGGGTTCGGCAGATAGCGAGCATCCCAGCAGGAAAGCTCCGACCATGCCGGAGAGGAGCAGAGTTCTTGCAACCCGAATTGTTCGCATGACGCCTGGTGCTGTGCACATCATCTCAAGACTCCTCTCGCCAAAACGGCAGTGATCGCGGTCGTTGGGCATCATTGAATTTGCTTCCTCGCCGTTTATAGTTGCGCAAGCATCCCTCCGCGGCTCGACAAAACGCTACTTCCCACATAGCCACTACCTCCGAACCGCGCGATCGTCAGGTTCGTGCAGACCGCGTGGTGTTGGGAGGTCGCTTCAGCGCACAGAAATCGTGGGAATGTCTTGGCTCGCAGCTGGGAGAACGCGACCGCGTCAGCCGGGGATGGGCTCGCAGGTACCGCGGGTTTGGTAGCACCAACCATTCACGCAGAAGCCGGAGCGTTCGCTATCGCTGGTGCATGAACAGGTTCAAGGATACGAACACAGCACGTATTCAGGGGTCACAGTACAGCCCCCGCCCCCAAAGGAAGGGCATAGACAGCCGCAGAGATCGCTGCACGCGTCGGGCAGGTCCACACAAGCAGGGGCCGGTGTGGGATCGGCGCAGCCGGGGCTGACTTGACCATAGACCTGGCTGTAGCAGGAGTCAGTATACACAAGGCCTAAGGAACAGCCCGCGTCCGCCGCAGGCTCGCACCGTGGAACGGGCCCGCCACCGCGGAGTACGCAGGCCTGTCCCGAATGGCAACTGGTCTTCCCACAGGACTTGCCGCCAGCGTCCAGTGCGCCATCCGCGGCAGAAGGGGCATCCTGCCCAGATTCGGGTGCCGCGTCTGCGGCAGGAGGGGCGTCCTGCCCGGCGTCTGCCGGACTCAGTACGTCTGTCGTGCACAATTGAGACACACATTGCACAGATACCAAGTCGATCGCCTGAATGTCGGTTCCGAGGAAGGGCGTGATCTTGCCCGTGTCCGTCTCGTAGCCGCCATACTTCGGGCACCCAAGCCCGCTGCACCCTCCGGAGGGAAGCGCAAAGCACGATGAATACGTGCTGGCCTGGTCCTTCGCCATTCCGAGAGCGCTGTCTACGCCACAGCATGTTGCTGCAACATGAATAGCGCAGTCCGAATCCTGCGTGCATTGTCGAGCGACGGCGATGAAGCCAAACCCTCCATCGTCGCTGCATGCGACGCCCGCGCCACCTGCCACACCGCCGGTTCCTGTGGCCCCACCTGTGTCCGTGGCGGCGTCAGTCTGCGAGCCGCCAGCGCCCCCGGAAGAACCGTCGGCCGATCTTCCCGCCCTTTGCGATGTCTTACCGCAGGCCCCATCCCAGCCCACGAACAGGAAGGCCGCCCAGATAACGCAAACCCGCGCGCTACCCGGCCGAACAAGGCTGAGTCCGTTCATCGCATCTTGGCGTGCCATCTTGCCGAACGACACAGCAACACGCGTGCCACGCGCTGTCGAGGCGGGTTTGGTGGTCCAACCATGCGTGCCAGCATCCGAGCAGTCGAACACGCGCATCACAGTCGCGACAATGGCGCCCGCGTACCCTCAGAATTCTGACAGATCCCGTCCAATTCGCCCAGGACCGGAACTTGGCCACTAATTTGTCCGTTCCTCGTCAATCCGACAGACAACCAGGGCGCTATCAATCGGTGGACGTGGAACCTGACGCGGCATCCGGGGCGGAGCAATAGCCGGGTCCGCTGCCAGCGTCGACCACACAAGAGTACCCCAGCGGGCAGCCATTGTCGTCTTCACAGAGCAGGTTGTCGGGGTCGACAGTGGGGTGGTATTTGCAAGCAGCAATCCCAGTCAGCAACAGTGTCAACGCGACCAAGAGAATGTTCCTGCGATGCATTTCCTAGAAACTCCCCTGCAATACAGCGCCGCTTCCGCCTGGCAGCAGTACGGGCAGGAAGCTCAGGGATTCGGCAGGAGGCGAGTGGGCGTCCTTGTATCCGAGGTAGTAGAGAAATCCACCGTCCACGAGCAAGGCTGCGCCCAGTGCATAGCCCATCCACTGCACATCCGAGAATACCCTGCCGCGATTGTACTTGGTTCTGCTGTAGATGCGATTGGCGTTGTCGGATGTCATCTCGTTGGCGACACTCTGACTCTCAAGGCCGAAAATCACACCGGTGACTATGCCAGCAACTCCCAGAGAGCCAACCACGATCCCGCCCAGCCGCAGTCCCGAACCTCTGGCCTCCGCGGACGGTTGGGCAGGAACGCTCGCGGCGATGCCAGGCGGGGCGGCAACCGCGACGGGCTTCACGGGCTCCGGTGGCGCAGGGACCACGGGAGACGCCGGCGGAGTCTCGGTCAAGGACGGCTCGGCCGCAGGGGCCGAAGCAGTGGCGGCTTTCTTCTCCACCTCCTGCGCACGTGCTGAAACGGCCGCCAGCAGAAAAGCGCAAGTCAGTGCGGTAGCTAGCAGCGGGCGCGGACAACGCCGCGGCCAAACTGCCTTCGTCCTGGTGAGGTAGCGAATACACATGATCAACCCTCACATTTGAGCGTACGGGTCGGTCGGTGTCAACCTCGTCGTGGGCTGACCGCACCCGCAATCATGACAATCTGCCACCGCGCGTCTCAGTTGCCTGCGGTGCCTTCCTAACAACTGCAGCCCGCCAAGTCCGGCAGGCAACAGCATCGCAAACACCAGGGCAAGCGTTCAAGGATCCCACTGTGGCCGGGTCTTCGCTGGCACCCAGTCCATCAATGACGTGAACAGCGAGAGCGCTGAGCCCGGGAATTTCCAGCCCATACTCCTCCACGAGAAAGCGGCTCGCATTACACTGTCAGTTGTATGAACGACTACTGGAA
>Ga0265316_10003571_pt1 | contig 15683 bp, 10 predicted proteins | sample 4522metaG_FD_202092 | JGI IMG/M metagenome (GOLD analysis project Ga0265316, IMG submission 202092) | Rhizosphere microbial communities from Carex aquatilis grown in University of Washington, Seatle, WA, United States - 4-5-22 metaG | ecosystem: Host-associated > Plants > Roots > Rhizosphere >...
CCGCGTGATCGCGAGACCGAGTCCGGTGCCTTCCCCCTTCGTCGAGAAGAATGGATCGAACACGCGCGCGCGGATCTCCTCCGGGATACCGCCGCCGCGGTCGTCGACCTCGACCACCACGCCCATCCCTTCGGCCATCACGTGCACGTCGATCGGACCTCCCCGGGGCATCGCCTCGCGCGCGTTGCGCAGCAGATTGAGCAGCGCCTGCCGAAGCTGGCCGTCGTCGAAAAGCGCCGGGGGCAGCGGGTGGGCAACGTGGAGCTCCACTGTGCACCCCTCGCGCTCGATTTCCGGACGGGCGAAAGCGACGATCTCGCGCACCGCCGCCGTCACGTCGTCCGCTTCCATGCGCGGCTGCGGCAGTCGCGCCACGCCCAGGTATTCTTCGCTCAGCTGTTCGAGTCGCTGCACTTCGCGCTGAATCGCCACGAGCAGGCTGTTTACTTCGGCGCGCTTCGTCCCTTCGTGGGCTCCGAGCGTGTCGAGCTCCTCGGCGAGGAGCTCCACGTTCAGGCCCATCGCCGACAGTGGATTGCGGATTTCATGTGTCACGTGCGCGGCCATCTTGCCGATCGCCGCGAGCCGCTCGTTCGAGAGCGCGAGCGCCTGGGCGCGCGCGAGGCCCGACACCATCTTTTCGAACGCCGCCTCGAGCTGCCCGATCTCGTCGTCGGTCGTCTCCACTTCGCGGGCGGTGAGGTCGCCTCGCGCCACGGCTCGCGCGCGCTCGGTCACGCGCGCCAGCGGCGCCAGCAGACGCCGGACATGAATCGAGACGACCACGCCCACGGCGAGCGTGAGGGCTGCAAGGACGGCGAGCGCCCAGATCGATCGCAGCTCGCGCTCGCGGGCCTCTGACGAGAGGGCGTCGATCGAGCCCGAGACGCGCCCGGCGAGCACGCGCAGCCGCTTGTCGGCGTCGTGCTCGAGCGCGCCGAGGGAGACGATGGTGCGGTTGATGGCGTCGCGGTCGCCCCCTGCGAAGGCCGCGAAGAGACGCTCGAACAGCGCGGGATCGGTCTCCAGCGCGGACTCGACCGCGTCGAGCTCCGCCGCGAGCCGCGGCGCGAGCGTCCGCGTCGTGTCACTTCCGACGGTGGGGAGCGTCTGGGTCATCGCCGCGCGCGTCTCGACGAACATCGTGCGGCGGGCGCCCGAGAGCGTTTCGAGCAGCGCGCGGGTGGACCCGGGCTCTCGTTCGTCGGGGATTCCGTCGACGAGCGTCGACAGCGTCGTTTGGGCCGCGCGCAGTTGGGCCAGGCGCATCGCGACCGGCACGTACCCGCGCGCGAGCTCGACGCTGTCGTCCGCCGCGCGGCGCTGCGCGACCACTCCCAACCCGAGCGTGACCGCGAACGCCGTGCCCGTGACGGCAAACGAGAGGAGCACGCGGCGCGCGACGGTCGAGCGGGGTTTCGGCTGCGAAGGGGGGAGCAATGCGCCTTTCAACTTAGGGCGCGGCCTTGAATTGGGCATCCGCAAACGTGCCCGTCTGATCGTCGGCCTCTTCTTGTGCTTGTGCCGCGTGCTGCATGCTGCGTGCTGTGACGTGGGCACGAGAAAGCTGGCAATCGGCCATTCGCGGGCATCATCTTCCGCAGCTGGTCAAGTCATCGTTTTCGTTCAACAATATCGCGTAGGGCCTCACCACGCATCTGTTCTCGTTGGCGAAGCGTCGCGTCCAATGGTCGGCGCATCTTTTCTCGTTGGCGAAGCGTCGCGTCCAATGGTCGGCGCATCTTTTCTCGTTGGCGAAGCGTCGCGTCCAATGGTTCCCGCGCCCTTTCTCGTTGGAAAAGCGTCCGGTCCAAACGGTCGGGGTCCCGTTTCAATCGAAGATGTGTCGCGGCCAATCGTCCGCGCGTCTTTTCTCGTTGGCAGGGTGTCGCGTCCCATTGTCAGCGCGCCTTTGTTCATTGAAAGAGCGTCCGGTCCAACCGTTTTCGTGACGTTTCTCGTTGAAAATGCCTCCTCTCCAGTGGTTCGAGCAGCGCTTCCAATCGAGGAGGTGGCCTTGTCTTTTTGGCTCTCGAGCCGACCTCCGGAGGCTCGGGCGAGACGCCCCCGGAACGGTGAAGTCCGGGGCACGTCCGTCCCTCCTCGACCTTAATCGGAAAGGGCGCGCTTCGATCGCGAGGTTTTTTGCGCCCAGCGGAAGCAACCGCGAAGGGTCGCGACTGAAATCGCGGGCTCCATTGACCGGCGGCCAAGACATCGTGCTCGCCGTGCTGCCGATCGGGACGAGCGCCCTCCAAGTGGGATCGGTTCGCGCGCCGGTAGAAGTCATTCAGTTGCCGAGTGGGGTGACTGTCGCGGATGCGCCGCCGCGGGTCACTCGCGCCGCGTCTTCGCCGCCCGCAGCCCCCGCGCGATCCACGTCACCAGGTCGTCCACCGCGACTCCGGTCCCTCGCGCGCGCGCACGCAGCGCCATCAGGCTGGACGCGCACGCCGTCACGACGCGTCCACCCCCGGCGCGCGCGTGCGCGTCGAGCCGCGCCCGGGCGATCGTGTGCGCGACCTCCGGCATCGTCGACGGCAGCAATCCTCCTCCACCCGAGCAAACGGCTTGCTCGCGATTGTCCTCGAACTCGGCAGGCGGCCCGCCGATCAAGCGCGCGAGTACGGTGCGTGGCTCGTCATAGACGCCCATGCCTCGCCCGAGCTGACATGGGTCGTGCCACCGCACTGGTTGGGCGGGGGAGGGGACCGGCGCAAGCGCAGAGAGCTTGATCGCTGCGATCTGCACGAGCAGCTCCACCTTTGGCGCGAGCGTCACGCCGGCCTCCGGGTACGAGCGGCCGAGAGCGAGCGCGCATCCCGCGTCGACCACGATCACGCGACGGTAGGGCTCGAGCGACTGGGCGACCGCGCGCGCGTGGCGAACGAACGCCTCGCCACCTCCCGCCAGCCGCAAAGGAAGTCCGCAGCACGCCTCGACGATCGCGGTGGGGCCCAGCAACCCGGCGGCCGCGTCGACCGCATCGCCCGCTTCGCGTCGCGCCGAACGCAGGTAGCCGCAGCCGATGAGCAGCGCGGCTTCCGAGCGCGGGCGCGCGCGCCCGACGTGCGGGGCGAGACGGCGGGCCGCCGCTCGCGTCCTCTCGTTGTGCCGCTCGAAACCGCGGAGAACGCGCTGCGCCGCTTCGGGGGCGACCCCTCGCCGCGCGAGCGCCTCCCGCGCGTCCAATAGAACGCGGGCCACGGGATTTCGATGGTCGCACGATTCTCGGCAAGCCAAGCAGCCGGTGCACGCCCACGCCGGTCGAGCGTGGGAGCGGTCGAGCGGCACGTCGCCGTGCGCGGTCATCCAGGCCGAGGTCATCTTGCCCCACGGAGTCACGGTCTCTCGCGTGTCCGCGTTCGAGACCGGGCACGCGCTACGACAGAGCTTCGGACAAAAGACGCACGTCTCGAGCTCGGCGCGTTGCGCCTCGAGGAGCGGCAGCGCACGCATGGGCCGGAGGCCTGGGCGCGTCACGGTTACCCAACCGCGCGATCGCGTCAGCGGTACGTGAACGCGAGCCCGTGGTCGCAGATCCGAAAGACGTCCCCCTCGGTGATCTGCTTTCGAGCGATTCGCTGGCCGTTGTACTCGACGCCGTTGGTCGAGCCCATGTCGACCATGAAGTACACGCCGTTCTGGAACTCGATCATCGCGTGCTGGCGCGAGACGTTCGGGTCTTTCAGCGTGAGGTCGCTCGACTGCTTGCCCCGGCCGATGACGAAACGATCCTTGTTGATGGCAAATCGCTCCCCTTGATAGACGAGCGTGAGCGGGGCCGTTTGGGCCGCGGCGCTGACAAAGCCGTTGGTGCTTCGCGGAGCCGGAATCGGTCCGGGCGGGGGCATTGGAGTTCGTGGCAACGGCGGCGGCGCCGGGCGGCTCGCGGCGGGGGGCAGCGTCGATCGCGTGGCGGATGCCGTGGGCGCCGACATCGGCGCGCGCACTCCTTGCGGCGGCGGCGGCGGGGGAGGTGGAAGTGGGGCACGGCCCGCTGGTCCCGGCATGCGACCGCTCGGCTGGAGGGCCGCGTGAGCCGCGCCGGCGGGGGCGCGCGCGGGAGCCGTGGGAGCGGGCACGCCACTCGGTTGCGATGGTTCGCGCGGCGGCGCGGAGTAGGGCGCGCGGCTATTGTCCTGGCTCCGCTGGCGAGCGTACTGCTTCATCGCCTCGTTGATGAGGTAATCCACGCTGCACTCGAGGTCGCGCGCCATCTGCTCGAACGCTCCCCACAGGACGTCACGGCATTGGAAGGTGCGGGCGCTCTTCTTGTTCGGATCGGCGCTCATGGGATTGTCGCTGACGCGCCCGGTGGAGTCCTCACTCCCGGCGGGCGGTCCCTAAAGTACCCTCCATCGAACGGTTTGCACAGCTCTAGCCTCCCTGCAGGGAAGGCTCGATGCACCACTTCACGAACTCTCCAACCGTCGTGACGGTCTTCGTCTCCTTCTCTTGGGAGCCGGGCGCCTTCGCGACATCGCATTGCCAGCCGCACTGATCCGCCGGGTCGCATTTCGACACCGGCATCCGGTCCTCTTCGAGGCCTACGAGCGGCGATGCCTCGGATTTCTTGGCCTGGTAGTACGACCCCGCGGCCGTGAGCTTGGCCCCCATCAGCGGCGATCCGAGGAACTGGCTGAGCACGTCGCGAGGCTTGGGGCCTCCCTGCGGGTCCATCGCCATGATGACCGCACCGTAGGTGATCGGCTCGCTCAACGACATTTTGCTGCGGTCGCTCGGCGGCAGATGACGCATGAAGTCAGGGAGATCCCTCGTCGTGATTGTCTTGAGGATCATGCGCGCCGCGTCGAGCCGGAGCTGCCACTTCTTGTCGAAGAGTGAATAGAGCCTCGGCACAATCGTCTCTTTGGGCAGCTCGCCGAAGCGAGCCATTGCGACGCCCCGCACTTTGTCGGGGTTCGAATCGTCGCGCAAGATGTCGAAAATTGCGTTGAGGTCGCCCGCGACGTTCTTGTCGATGCGGTTCTCGATCGCGGCCAACGCGTCGGTCCGCATCTTTTCGCTCTTGGTCTTGTCGCGGGCGAACGTCAGGCAATATTCCACCACCGGCCGGCCGCCCAGGCGCTTCATCGAGGTGAAGACCCTCTCGAGCTCCTGCTCCTGGTAGTTCTGGAGCTGGGCGGCGACTTGCTCCGGCTTGACGTCGAGCTTCGCCTTCGCGTTCGCCTGGTTGACGAGCACCCGCTGCTTTTCAATCCATTCGGTGGTGTCGATCTTCTTGGCCATCGCGACGAGCGCTTCACCCGCTCGCTTCTTCGTGTCGTCGTCGCCGATGTCCGCGATGAGCGAGCAGGCTCGGTCGACTTTCGAAGAGCTCTCGTTGATGAAGCTGGGCAGCGCGCGGACCGTGGGCGCTCCGAGAAAGCGCATGATCTGCTCGACGCCGAACTGCTGGCTGCTGTTGTCGATGCGCGTCTCGAAGTCCGTTTGAACCCACTGCGTCAACGCGGCCGACAGGTCGGCCTTCGTCTTTTCGTCGGTGGCCAAGGGGGGCTCGTGCGACAGGAGGGCGAACGCCGCGTCCTTGTACGGGACGCTCGGGTCGGGAATCGTGGGGTTTCCCTCCGCCGGTTTCGCGGGAGGCGGCTGCGCCATGGCCGCGACAAGCTGGGGCAAGATCCCGTCGACGATGGCTCGGCGTGCTTCCTCGGGGACGACCGAGAGAGCTCCGGGGACTTTGCCCTGGGAGGTGTCGTAGCCCATGGCCAGATACTCGAGGCCGATGCGCTTTCCGTTGCGCGACCGCATCCGCACGAGCGACAGGGCTGCCTCCTCGCGAAGCGGCCAGGAGTACTTGTCGTGGGTCACGATCGAGTAGAGCTTCTCGGGGCCGGCCTCCGTGGTTTCCCACCGGTGCACGTCCGACTCGCTCACGGCGCAGCCGGCGCTGATCCCCGCCGCGAGCACCGCTGCCGCGAGCAACTCCCGGCACCGCCATCGCCTTCCTACGAGCCGCTGAAGCATTCCTTTGTCGCCTTTTCCTCGGGGGTGGGTCTGCCAGGCGATGCTACGCCCCCCGCTGTCCGATCGGAATTGTTTCGGGAAGTTGACCGTCCGTGCGGTGAGCCCTAGCGTGATGTGGGATTACGTAGGCATGCCCCTTCCGGTCTTCGCTCCAAGGCCCTCGGTCGAGAGTTCGCGTGAGAGTTCGCGGGCACCCGCCAACACGCGCGTTCCTACTGTCCTCGGTCGAGGTGCGTCGGCGTACGGTCGCAAACACGAGGTGGCCGCACTCGTATTGTGGACGGTCGCGCTCTTTCTGGCGCTCGCGCTCGCGTCGTATCGAGGCGACCCTGCGGGCGCCGCTCCGCCCCTCCCGACGCCGGCGAGCGCGGCCTGGGTCGGACCGGTCGGCGAGGCCGTCGCGCGCGGGCTGGTGTCGCTCATCGGCGTCGTCGCCTGGGCGCTTCCGCTCGAGCTGTTCGTGCTGGGAATTCCATTGGTGCGCGGAAAGCCGAGTCCCGTCACGCCCGGCCGAGTCGCCGGGGATTTGCTGCTGGCGATCGTCACCGCGGCCCTCGTCGAAGTCGGCGCCGAGGGGCGCACTGCGTTCGGGACCCACCCCGCGTCGGGACTGGTGGGCGAGGTGTTCGGCGAGCTGGCGCGATCGCTTTTTTCGACGGCGGGTTCGTTCCTCGTCGGATTCGCCTGCCTCGGGCTCATTCTCATCGGCCGTGCCGAGTTTTCGTTCATCGCCCTGGCGCGTCTGGTCGTCCGTATCGTGAGGCGGGTGGCCGCGTGGATCGCGGCAGCGGCTCGGGCCGTCGCCGAAGCTTGGAAGCGGGCGCGGGAGCTGGAGCGCGAGCGCCGAGACATCGCCCGGCTGGCTCGAGAGCCGCGGATCGACGACTCAACCAAGGACGAGGCCATCGTGGCCGCGCTCCCGTTCGATCTGGACGACGGGCTGGCAGGCGCGCTCGTCTTAGAGGAGGGGCCGCTCCCGAAGCCCCGGCGCAAGCCGAGAGAGCCGCGTCAGGATTCGAGGGACTCGGCGCCGCCAGCGGCGCCGGCGCTTCCCGCTGAGGTGGGGGTACCGTCCGAGGCCGCCAAGCCCGAGGCCGCACAGGAGGAACCAGAAGCGGGGGTCCAGCCGGCCGCGTCGGAGTCGGAGGCTCTCGTCCTCGACGCGAGCGCGGCAAGCGTCGAGGCGCCGCCGAAGGCGAAGCGCGTGCGCAAGGCCGCTCCGACGATCGTGGACACCTCGTCCGCCCTCGAAAAAGAACGGATCGCGCCGGAGGAAGCTCCGGGGAGCAAGGCGGCCACATTCGACCTTCCGAGTATGGACCTTTTGGTCGCCGAGCAGGTCGATCCGAACCTGGCCATCGATCGCGACAAGCTCCTCGCGAACGCCCAAACTCTGGTCGAGACGCTCGCGCACTATGGGGTGCAAGGGAAGGTCGAAGACATCTTGCCGGGGCCGACCGTCACCACCTACGAGGTGTCGCCCGCCGTCGGGACCAAGGTGTCGAAAGTCGCAGGCCTCGCCGACGACCTCGCCTTGGCTCTCGCGCGCAAAGTGCGCATCGTCGCGCCGATCCCGGGCAAGAACCGCATCGGGTTCGAGCTCCCAAACGACAAGCGCGTCCGGGTCGTTCTGCGAGACCTGGTCGAGGATCGACGCTTTCAGGCCCTGAACGTCCCGCTGCCGATCGTGCTCGGACGCGACATCCTCGGGAACCCGATGTACGCGGACCTCGCGAGCATGCCCCACGTGATCGTCGCCGGCGCGACGGGCGCGGGAAAGAGCGTGGGCCTCAACGTGATGCTGCTGTCGCTCCTCTACCGGCGGTCGCCCGAAGAGCTGCGCCTCTTGATGATCGATCCCAAGGTCGTCGAACTCGCTCCGTTCGATCGAATCCCCCATATGCTTCTGCCGGTCGTCACCGACATGAAGCAAGCGGCCAACGCGCTCAAGTGGGCGGTCGACGAGATGGAACGTCGCTATCAGCTCTTCGCGGACGCGGGAACCAAGAACATCGCGACGTACAACGGGTGGGTCGCGCGGGTCGTACGCGGCGACGCCCCCAACCACAACGCGCGCACGGTCATCGCCAAAGACCACAACGGTCTGCCCGAAGAGATTCGTGCCCAAGAGGGCGAGGGAAAGGCACCTCTCCCCGAGAAGCTCCCGTGGATCGTCATCGTCGTCGACGAGTTCGCCGACCTGATGATGCAGCAGGGCAAAGAAGTGGAGTCTGCCGTCGCGCGCCTCGCACAAAAGGCGCGTGCGGCAGGGATGCACGTCATTCTGGCGACGCAGCGGCCCAGCACCGACGTCATCACGGGCACCATCAAAGCAAACTTTCCCACCCGAATCGCCTATCGCGTCGCGCAAAAAGTCGACTCGCGCACGATCTTGGACGAGCAGGGGGCCGAGCACCTGCTCGGGATGGGCGACATGCTGATCAAGCTCAACGGAACGGGGGAGACCCGGCGTGTGCAGTGCCCGTGGGTGAGCGAAGAAGAAGTGCAGCGCGTCACCGATTTTCTCCGCACTCAGGGAGAGCCCGTCTACGACGACAACATCGTCAAGCCTCGCGAGGACGAGGAGTCGAACGCCGATGAGCCCGACGCCGAGCGCGATCCCCTCTACGACGACGCGGTTCGTCTGGTCGCCGAGACGCGCCGCTGCTCGACCTCCTGGCTGCAGCGCAAGCTCGGGCTCGGGTACAACCGGGCCGCCCGCATCGTCGAGACCATGGAGCGCCGCGGGCTCGTAGGTCCCGCCAACGGCGCGAAAGACCGCGAAGTCCTGGTCGACAGCCTCTGAAAGCGGGCGGCTCGACGGCTCCGCAAGGCAGGGTATGCTTGCGCCCACGTGTCCCGGACCGACGAGGCAAACGGAAGAATTGCGGTCGTTGTGCAGCGGGTGACCACCGCCGACGAACCCGGCTGCACCGCCGAATCCGAGGACGACGGTCCTGCGCCGGACTCGTCCCCCAGGCCGCGAACCGACCCGTGTTCCTCGGCGCGAACCGAGCAAGAGGCGGAGCGCGCCGGCGCCGAAGAGCGAGCACGGCTCATCCACGACATCTCTCGGCTGATCGGCGGGCCGGCCGTCCCGGAGACCACGCGCCTCGCCGGGCTCACGCTCATCGGCTGGCTCGCTAGGCGCCGTCCGGAAGAGCCCGCGCATGCGGTCGGGGTCGAGGAAGCGCGCAAGTCTCGGCGGCGGCTGCAGGCGGCGCGGGCGAAGGCGCGGTAGTAACGCGCGCGTGAAGCGCCACCGGTCGGGCGTCGTTGCGGGCCTCGCGGCGATGACGCTTGCCGCAGCGGTGTTTGCGTCTCGCCACAAGCGCAGTGCGGGCGGGCCGGCCGCGGGTTGGTCGAGGCCTCCGGACGTGGCGTCTTCGCTTGCGTCGCCCCCGAGTTTGCCTCACGGTCTCGGCGTCGGCCCTCCGCCTTCGGCGGGCGACGCCTCGGAGTCCTCGGCGCGCGGCGTCGCGATGCTCCACGGCGATCCACGCCATACCCACAGAGCGCTCGGTGGCGCGCCCCGGTCGGCCCCCGCGGTTCTTTGGTCGCACGACGTCGGCGGTCCCGTCGAAGCGCAGATTGCGACTTCCGCCGATGAACAGACGCTCTATGTCGCGTCTCTCGGGGGGTCGCTCACCGCGCTTGCGCGCGAGGACGGCTCCGAGCGTTGGAGCCTCCCGCTCGGCGACCGGGTCTATGCGACGCCGTGCGTCGCGCGCGACGGCACCATTTACGTCGGGAGTGACTCCAAAAAGTTCGTGGCCGTCTCGCCGGAAGGCAAAGTGAAGTGGTCGCTCGCGACCGATGGGGACGCCGACACGGGCCCGGTAATGGCCAGTGACGGCATCGTCGTCTTCGCCGCCGGACGAACGGTTTACGGGGTGACGCCATACGGCCATCTCAAGTGGCGTTTTGCGGCGAAGCGGAAAGTGTTCACTTCGCCGGCAATCGGGCCGAGCGGTCGAGTGTTCTTCGGCTCGCAGGACCACCGCGCGTACGCGCTCACGGAGCAAGGCGCGCTCGCGTGGAGCGTCGATCTCGGCGCGGACGTCGACGGCGCGCCGGCGGTCGGCGACGACGGCGCGGTATTTTTCGGCACCGACGGCGACGAGATCGTGCGTCTCGATCCCGACGACGGCCGGCTGATCTGGCGCGCCAACGTGGGCGGGTATGTGCGGGGCACGCTCTCGGTCACGCGAAGCGGTGACGTTCTCGCGGGCGTATACGGGCCCACCCCTCGTGAAGTGCGTGTTCGAGCAGGCGACGGCAGTGTCATCGGACAATTCGCCGTTCAGGGAACGGGCGCCCGCGAGTTCGGCGTGCACGGCGGGGCGCTGGAGGACGACACGGGGGCCGTCCTCTTCGGCACCCAGGACGACTTCGTGTACGCAGTCGGCGAGGCGAGCGACCTCCTTTGGCGCTTCCGGACGGGAGGCGACGTCGATGCGCCGGTGACGCTCCTCGGCGACGGCTCCGTGGTCGTCGGCTCAGACGACGGACGCGTATATCTGCTGCGCGCGATGTGATGGCGGCGTGGTACGAATACGCTCGCATGCCCGGAATCCCGCCCGCCCTCGACTCGGACACCGAGGATGTGACGTGGGCTCTTCAAACGGCCGAGGCGCTCTGGAAGCGCAACGAGCGAGTCGACGCGCTCATATGGCTGCGACGGGCGGCGCAGGCGGCCGGCGAAGCCGAGCAAGACGACCGCGCGCTCGAGCTCGCCCACGACGGCGCGGAGCTCGCCGAATGGCTCGCTTCTCATCCACACACACAGAGCGCGAGCCTCTCCGCTTTTCCGTTGTCGAATGTCCGCACGAACGCAACTCTTCTCGACGAGAGTCGGGCGACGCATCCCGACGAAGTCGAGGAGTTGTCAGTCGAAGTCATCGTGGACTCGAGCCCCTCGCTGCCACGCGATCGGATGGAGACGCCGGTCCTCTACGAGGAGCGTTCGTCCATCTCGACTCCGGCGGAACCGCGTGTTCCGAGCGCCGCCGAAAAGCACGCGGGGATGCTTGATCCGTGGGCCGAGGGCGATGCCGATACCCCCGCGCTGGAGCACGAGGCGTCCCTCAGGGCTTCTCCCGAGCTCCGGCCGCAGGACATCGATGAAGTCGTGACGAGCGCCCGGCTCATCGCGCTGCCTGCCGCCCGGCTCCCCGTCCGGCGGGAGCCCAAGATTCAATCCAGCGTTCCTCTCCGTGCCTCGCTCCGCGCAGTCGATCTGTCCGACGTCGACGCCTTCAGCGATCTACCCGACGACGCACGGGAGTCGTTCGCGCGTGCGGCAATCGTCCACGATCTCTTGCCGGAAGAGGAGACCTCGGGCTTCGCGTTGGCGCTCATCCTCCACGGGCAAGTCGATCTGGCTGCGACGTTTTTGGATACGCCGGCGAAGCGCATGGAGGCGGGAAGCGTCGTCCGGTCGCGCGGCACGATCGAACACACGACCCCGGTGCGCCTCGTGGCCGCATCGGGGAACACCAGAGTGGCGACCTGGGACGAGCGGGCCGTCGAAGAGGCGTTTCGCACCTGTCCTTGGGTCGAGGACGATCTTCGCGCGGCCGGCAATCGCTTCCAGGCGCTCGTGGGGGTTACGATGGGTCCCCTCGGCGAGCGATTCGATCCGGCGCTGCGCGCTCAAGTCGCCAGCAAGTTGACGGTGCTAGCGCTCTCCGAACACGAGGTGTTCGCGGCGCGCGGAAAGCCCATCCCCGGGCTTCTCATCGTCGGAGCCGGGGAGCTCGAGCTCGTCGGCGACGACGATTTGCCGTCGGGTTCGGTGCTGAGGCCCGGAGATTTTCTATTTCCAAGCGAAGTGCTGCTCGCCGCTCCCGCGCCGTGCACGGTGCGCGCGTCCAAAGGCGGGGCGCTCATCCTCTTCGCCGATCGGCCCAATGCCCAAGAACTCCTGGTCACCTGTCCTCCGCTGCTCGAAATCTTCGCCGGAGCCTGATCGCGAGCCTCAGGGTGCTCGGTCCCCGAACGTCGCCACCCGATCGGCGGAGGACTCGACCAGCCACCGTAGCTCCTCGTTTCCTGCCGCCCCCGCGAACCGAAGCCCGAACCACCGAGCGTTGTTGGCGATGGTCGGCCGCCCGTCGGGGGCCTGACGCGGAAATCGGATACGGAACACGCGGCGCCAGACCGTCGTAAACGGGAAGTACCGATATTCGAGGGGTCCGGGCTTTGGGATCGACTCGATTCTCGCCGGTGCCGTTTCGCTGCCCTGGTCGTCGATGAGGCGCACGATCCATGCGCTGGTCGGGCGACTCAAGTCGAGCCAGCGCCAGCTCGTTCCGTAGAGGGTGACGTAAAACTCGTGGTCGTTGGCCGTCTCTTGCAGCGTGTGCTCGAGCAGCTCGTGACGCTGATCGATGGTCAATCGATAGTCTGCCGCGTAGCGGATCACGTACGCCCACCGAAAGTCCCACGACTCGTAAGTCGCCGTGACGTTGAGCTCGTCGGAGAGCTCCGAGAGGACGATCAGGTTCTCGTTTCGTGTCCACTTCTTGAGTACTTGCGGGTAATCGGTGGGCACGTATTCGCGCGGGCCCGTGGCGAGCGATACCTTCGGCTCGGCACAAGCAGCGACCGCGAGCGCGGCCAGCAAGGGCAGTCCGAAAAGACGCCGATGCCCGACCTTGCCGACCCTGGAGAAGAGGAGATGTGGCCTCATCGCGGCTAGGGTAAGGAGCGTAACGCATTTCTCGGGCGCGGCGCTCGGGTAGCGGCGCGCGGGTCGAAAGCCGCCTTCTTGTGCTTCGCGCTCCGCCTCTGGCATAGTCGATTCCCTTTTTCTCCCCTCCGGAGTCTGGATGCCCCTCGACATTCAATTTCGTGTGGCGCCGCCCCAAGAACTCGCTGCCGACGTGCTCGTCATCGGCGTCCCGCAGGCGGCCGCCAAATCCACGTCGCTTCCCACTGCCCTCAAGCCCGTCGATCAGGCGCTTCAGGGGACGCTTTCGAAGATCGCGGCCAAAGAAGAATTCACGGGCAAACGAGATCAGGTCCTGTCTCTCGCCACGCTCGGCCGACTGCCGGCGGACAAGGTCTTCCTCTTCGGCCTGGGAGAGAGGCGTTCCGTGGGCGCGCCAGAGCTCCGCGCGTTTGCCGCAAAGGCAGCGCGTACGGCCAATTCCGAGAAGGCCGCGTCGCTGGCCCTCGTCCTCCCGGCCGGACCGGAGGCAGACCTCCGTTCCATCGCCGAAGGGCTGGAGCTCGGTGCCTACCGATTCACGAAGTACTTCACCGGCGACAGAAAGCCGAAGGCGGAGCTGCTCAAAGTCGCCATCGGATTGGCGTCCGCGCCCAAGGGCAGCGCCAAGTCCGCGCTCGCGCTGGGGCAACGAATCGGCGCGGCCGTCAACTTGTCGCGCGACTGGAGCAACGAGCCGGGCAACGTGATGTACCCGGAGAGCTTCGCCGCCGCCGCGTCGAAATTGGCAAAAGACTGCGGGCTCAAGATCCAAGTCTTCGATTTCGCCGAAATCCGCAAACGCGGGATGAAACTCATCGACGCCGTCGGTCGGGGCAGCGCCCGCGAGCCGCGCTTCGTCCACCTCGCGTGGACGCCGAAGAAAGCCACGCGCAAGCTGGTCTTCGTCGGCAAGGGTATCACCTTCGACAGCGGAGGACTGAGCATCAAGCCGGCGGCCGGGATGGGCGAAATGAAGCACGACATGAGCGGCGCGGCGAACGTCGTCGCCCTCATGGCTGCCGTCGCGGCGATTCAACCGAAGGTCGAAGTGCACGCCATTGCCGCGTGCGCCGAGAACATGCCCGACGGCGATGCCTACCGGCCCGGCGACGTGTGGGGCTCTCTCGACGGCAAGACGGTCGAAATCGTCAATACCGACGCCGAGGGGCGCCTGGTGCTCGCGGACGCCCTCGCGTACGCGCGCGCCCTTTCGCCGGCACTGCTGGTCGACAACGCGACCCTCACGGGCGCGTGCGTCGTGGCCCTCGGCACCACGTGCTCGGGTTGGTACGCCAGCGACGAAGAGGGGGCGCGCGAATTCGGTGCGGCGCTGAAGCAATCGGGCGAACAGATGTGGCGGATGCCGCTTCTCGAAGACCTGCGCGAGCAGGTCAAGAGCGACGTCGCCGACTTGAAGCAAGCCGGCGACCGCCACGGCGGTTCGATCACTGCGGCGCTGTTCCTTCGCGAGTTCGTGGGTGACTCGCGGTGGATCCACTGCGACATCGCCGGCCCGGCTTCCACCGATCGACCGAGTTCGTGGACGCAGAGCAAGGGGGCGACCGGTCACGCGCTCCTCACCTTTCTCGCCCTGATCGAGCGCGCCTCTCGGTGACGTGCTAGCGCACGGGCGCAGTATGGTTCGGACGGAGCCGACTCGCGAACTGGTCGAGCGAAAGCTCGGGCGCGCCGTGTCCCGCGCCATCGGCGATTACAAAATGATCGACGACGGCGACCGAATTCTGGTCGCCGTGAGCGGCGGAAAAGACAGCTACACGCTCCTCTACCTCCTTCGCGAGCTCCAGCGCCGTGCCCCCGTCCGCTTCGAGCTCAAAGCGGTCAATGTCGACCAGGGACACCCCGGCTACCCGGGCCACGTCCTTCGCGAATACATGGATCGCGAAAAGTACGATTTTACCATGATCGAAGAGGACACGTATTCAATCGTCACGGACAAGATCCCTGTCGGAAAGACGTATTGTTCTCTCTGCTCGCGCTTGCGCCGCGGCATTCTCTATCGAGTCGCCAAAGAGCTCGGATGCGGCAAGATTGCCCTCGGGCATCACCGCGAAGACATTCTTCAGACGCTTTTCTTGAATCTTTTTTTCGCCGGCCAACTCGCGTCGATGCCGCCGAAGCTCGTGGCCGACAAGGGCGCCCACATCGTGATTCGGCCGCTGGTCTACTGCGCTGAAGACGACATTCGCGCCTTCGCAGAGTTGGCGAGCTTTCCCATCCTGCCTTGCGACTTGTGCGGCTCCCAGGAGCAGCTGCAGCGCAAGGCGGTTGGGCGCCTCATCGACGAACTCGAGCGCGAGCGCCCCGGCACCAAGACGGTCATGCTCGCGGCGCTCCAGAACGTCAGGCCCAGCCACCTCCTCGACCGGGGGCTCTGGGCGGCGCTGGGCGTTCCCGTCGCTCGCGACGAAGACGAGACCGAGCAAGCGACGGTCTCGGAGCAGCGACTCGTGCGCCGCTGAAGGGCCGTTCCCCAAATCAGGGTTCCGGACGATAGACTGCCTCCGCCATGCGTGTCGACGGGCTACTCGAGCGTCTGTCCTCGGTCGGGGTGGCCGCCCAGGCGAGCGTCCCGGGCGTCTACGCGTGGGGAGTGACCGTCGCCCCGGGCGCGTGGGCGCGCGGCGCCCCCACGCTTGCCCGCGCGGGCGCTGTCGCCGCCCTCGTCGCCCTGGCGGTGGGCGTCTTCGGAGAACGCCGCTGGGCCAACCGTACGCGCGCGGCATCGCTCTGGGGGTTCGTGGCCGCCTGCGCCGTGTCCTGGTCGGCGGCTCCCGCCGGGCTCGGACCTCTTCGGATGGACGCGTCTCGCGGCGTCGCAGGAGTGCTCGGCTGGGCCCTCTTCGCATTCGTGTCGGCTGCCCCCGCGGTGAAGACGGGAGAGAGCGAGGACCGTGGTCCCGAAGCACCCGCGCTTGGCCCCTTCAGGAGGTCGACTCGAGCCGACGCCGCATACGTC
>Ga0265316_10003574_pt1 | contig 15683 bp, 10 predicted proteins | sample 4522metaG_FD_202092 | JGI IMG/M metagenome (GOLD analysis project Ga0265316, IMG submission 202092) | Rhizosphere microbial communities from Carex aquatilis grown in University of Washington, Seatle, WA, United States - 4-5-22 metaG | ecosystem: Host-associated > Plants > Roots > Rhizosphere >...
TTATCTGCACGTTACTTCAAACTAATTTCCAATGGAATTAAGATTAACTATCAGCTTAAGCATTTGCTCATGATACATACGGTTCTCCATAAATGTAAGAGAATAGGTAAGTTGAAGATCTACAGCATGACTCTGTAAAAATCTTATATATAAATCAGAACGGTCAGAAATTTTTGACCTGTATGTCGGATCGCCCCAGTAGAGTTTATTTCCAAGTTCACTATAGTAGTACATCATGTTATTACCCTTGTAGAAAGTGTTGAACAACCCAATCCATTTGTATTCGGCTCTGGCTTCGGTAAGGAACCCATCAGAAGCAATCCATCCTGAATTGTCAGCACGCGAACGCTCCATTCTCACAACCCATCCTGCGTTTGCCTCAAGCTTTGTGAAACAGGTTTTACCGGCTAAATCTATCCCCGCAGATGTAAGGAAGAGAAGATTATCATGCAGAGGTTCTTCAACTACAGGATCCATTTTGCCGGCATAGTGATACATTGCTCCGAAATGCTGCAAATAGAAAATGCCAATTTTATACCTGCCACTGAAACCTATAAAGAATTGTTCATTCAATGTTTTTGACTGCCGTCCTGTCCAATCAAGCCAGACATTAAAATAATTATCGTTTTTCCTGTACTCGGCAAAAATTCCATTTATGTTTGGACGATAATATAAGATCGAATCCTGGAAAAAAAGACGTGGATAATTCTCTATAGTGCGCGAACGCGGAAATGCACCCATTAGAAACCTAAAGGGCCCTCTGTCAGATTCATAGTATGCTGTAGGATAGAGTTTATCTATTGTCTGGGGACTTCCGAACTCGTGCAGAAGATTCACGCCGATATTAGCTCTATTAAGTGTATCCCATGCTATTCCCAACTCGGGAGCAACCTGAACACCCGCCATAGTTTGAGGAATCTTAACAGCCGAGCGGCCAAATTCTGTGTTGTCGAAAAAACTGAATACGTCGAGTCTCCAGTTCAATTTCTGCGAAAATGCCTCAGTACTGATTAATAAAAATGAAAGCAGAATCCAAAATGATGTTTTCATATAATAAAAATTAACTTCAATTTCTCCGGTTGTCCTTTGTCGGTATATTTAATTACAATAATACTTTAAAACGGATCGATTTGTTTTCCTCAAATGCAATACTTAAGATAATTTCAAATAATCTTCCTGAAATAGCTCCTATTAAATGAAATTCCTTATTTTCGCAACAATATGGATGAATTTTCAAATATAGTTATTATACCCACATATAAGGAGAAGGAAAATATTGAAGCAATTGTTAAATCAGTTTCTTCACTTCCAATTTCCTTCGATATTCTTATTATCGATGATAATTCTCCTGACGGTACAGGAGCTATTGTGAAGGATCTTCAGAAATCATACCCTAATCTCCATCTTGTAGAAAGATCCGGGAAACTGGGATTGGGTACTGCATACATAGCCGGGTTCAAATGGGCCCTCGAAAAAGGCTATAAATATGTCTATGAGATGGATGCAGATTTTTCTCATGACCCTCGCGACCTTATGAAACTATACAAAGCCTGCGCTGAGGATGGAGCTGATCTGGCAATCGGATCAAGATACATAAGCGGGGTGAATGTTGTCAACTGGCCGCTTTCACGTGTTCTCATGTCATATGTAGCATCAATATATGTAAGGTTTATTACCGGCATGAAAATTATGGATACCACTGCGGGTTTCAAGTGTTACAGAAAAGAGGTACTGAAAAACATCCGGCTCGATAAGGTCAGATCAGTCGGATATGGCTTCCAGATTGAAATGAAATTCAAAACCTGGAGACTCGGGTATAAGATTGTTGAAGTTCCGATAATTTTCACCGACAGAAAACTGGGAGCGTCAAAAATGTCGGGAGGAATCTTTAATGAGGCATTATGGGGAGTTCTGAGAATGAAACTCAGAAGCTTGTTCGTAAAAAACCTCTGAAACTGGATATACCTTTATATATATAGGGTTCTTTTGTACCCCCACCCCCCCAAGGGGGGGCTAAAAAAATAAAAGTAAGAATGAAGATCAAACGAACAGCGAATTAAGAATTGCATTATACTTCTAAGTTCTGATTTCGATGGTTCGTCATTCTGATTTCATTAAGTCCCCCCTTGGGGGGATTTAGGGGGTAAAAAAAAAGGCAAAAAACAGTTTATGAGCAGCATATTAATAAAAAATGCCACAATAATCAACGAAGGGAAAACATTCCACAGCGACCTGCTTATTGTTGATCAGCTCATTAAATCAATAGGATCGTCCGACCAGTTTGACATTCATACGGGAACAAAAACAATCGATGCAAAAGGCTTATTGCTTATCCCCGGGGTTATTGACGATCAGGTTCATTTCAGGGATCCCGGACTAACTTATAAAGGTGATATTCATAGTGAATCGAGAGCCGCAGTTGCAGGTGGTGTTACTTCTTTTATGGATATGCCCAACACCATCCCTCAAACGGTGACGATAGATATTCTGAACGACAAATACCGCATAGGTGCCGAAAGCTCATTCACCAATTATTCTTTTTACCTTGGAGCCACAAATACAAACCTCGATGAAGTCTTGAATATTGACCCGTCATCGGTATGTGGAATAAAATTGTTCATGGGGTCTTCAACCGGCAATATGCTGGTTGATAATGAAACTGCATTAAAAGAGCTTTTTGCCAGAACCTCCCTGCCTATAGCAGCACATTGTGAAGACGAACCCATAATCAGAAAGAACAGCGAGATTTACAGGTCAAAATACGGCGAAGATGTTCCTGTCAAAATGCATCCCCAAATCAGAAGCCGGGAGGCCTGTTTCCGATCTTCATCACATGCTGTTAACCTTGCTAAGGAGTATAATACACGACTTCATATACTTCATCTTTCAACAGCCGATGAACTTAAACTCTTCAGTAATGATCTGGCTTTAAACCAGAAAAAAATCACCGGAGAGGTTTGTGTTCACCATCTCTGGTTTGATGAATCATCATATGATGATCTGGGAACTCTTATAAAATGGAATCCGGCAATAAAAACACGGTTTGACAGGGATGCTCTGATCAACGGGGTTAACAATAATCTTATCGATATTATTGCCACTGATCATGCACCACATACTTTAGCCGAAAAAGAAAACAGCTATTTTAAGGCACCTTCCGGAGGTCCGCTTATTCAACATTCTCTGGTCGCTATGCTCGAACTCTGGCACAGAAAAATTTTCAGCATCGAAAAAATCGTTGAGATGATGTGCCATAATCCGGCTATACTATTTAATATCAGGAACAGAGGATTCATAAGGGAAGGATATCAGGCTGACCTGTGTCTTATCAATCCCTCCAGTCCCTGGATTGTATCAAAGGAAAATATTCTTTATAAATGCGGATGGTCGCCTTTTGAAGGAACAACCTTCAGTTCAAAGGTGGTTAAGACAATTGTGAATGGTACAGTTGTCTATGATAATGGTGATTTTAATAGCAATTACAGGGGACAACGACTGATGTTTGATCGATAGCGTAAATGTGATTGGAGGGTTGCTTCGTCTCCGCCAACCGGCGGATCCTCGCAATGACCCGAACATTTAAAAGGTTCGTCTAAATACCTTTCCCAAATTAATTAATTAGTAGGAACGGTCATTTCGAGCGAAGCGAAGCAATCTCCATATATTTTCAGATTAATCCAATAAAGTTTTATTCCTGTCTTACAACAAACCTTATCGTGCTTCTGGTTTTCTGTTCAAGAAGAATTTCCCTCCCTTTTGTAATTCTTTCAAGAGCTTCAGGTGTATAATGCCTGATAGAAAGCATCTCTACATGTTCATTATAGACAGCAGAGTATTCCTCTTTAAGATCAAGTATGAGAGAATCTACTTTCGTTCTTTCATCATCTACACAAACATCTATGCTTACTGCACTCGCCTCGACAAGATTCACCTTGATGCCATGCGAAATAAAGGAATAAAAAATCCTGCTTAGATTATCGCCCATCACGAAAGAGAAATCTTTGGGAAGAATTGAGATGAGTATCTGATCCTCTTTTTTTATGAAAACCGGCATAATCTTTCTCAGGATTGCATCAACCTTAATAACCGTTCCTTTCTCTTCCGGAGTAAGAAATGATCGCACATACAACGGTATATTTTTGTTATGCAGTGGTTTAATGGTTTTCGGGTGAATTACTTTTGCTCCTGAGAAACTCATTTCAACAGCTTCCCTATAAGAGATTTCATCGAGTTTCTTTGCTTCAGGAATCCACTTAGGATCAGCATTCAGAATACCGGGAACATCTTTCCATACCACAACACACTCAGCATCCAGGATATTTGCAAGAATAGCCGCAGTGTAATCTGATCCCTCCCTGCCAAGAGTAGTCGTGTGACCGGTAGTTGTTCCTCCTATAAAACCCTGAGTAACGTAAATCCTTCCTTTGCTGAAATCAAAGATGCCCTTTATTCTTTTAGCGCTTTCACTCCATAAAACATTTGCATCCCTGTACCTGTCATCAGTCAGAAGGTTTTCCCTTATATCACACCAATCTCCGTATTGAAAGTTTTTTTTCAGGTATTCAGCGACAATTATTGTTGACCAGATTTCACCATACGACACAACCTGATCATATTCAAAATCGTATTTCCCTTTAAGTGAAGTCAATAAATAATCGCGAAGGAGGGCAAAAGAAAAATCTATCTTCCCTTTAACTTCAGAACCTTGTCCGAACAGATCCAGAATTACCGATAAGTGTCCATTATACACTTCATCCAAAAGGTTAGTATAGCCAGATTCACCATTAAGCCTGGCTTTGAGAACTTTTTCAAGCGCATTTGTGGTTTTTCCAAAAGCAGAAACGACAATTACCAGATTATCTGACTCTTCTGTTATAATTTTCGCAAGATTTCTTATCCCTGAAGCATCTTTTACCGATGCTCCTCCGAACTTATAGACCTTCATTAATTTAAATTTGGCTTAAAAATAACATTTCCCCGGCACAATTGACGCTCTTAGCAGCAAGCTACAAAGAATCTCCGATCCCCTAAGGTAAAGTCTTAATGCTCGCTGACTCAGCAGCAAGCAACGGAGAATGCGCTCGCGGGGATTCAATTCCATCCATAAATATCCCTTTTAAGATTCATTTTAGTAAATTTGTCCGCGAATTTCAACAAATGAAGGAAAACCAAATAACTGATCACTTTAACAATCATCCTGTCCTTCCCGGACTGATTGAAACAATTAATGCTGATAAGTCGGGAAAAATACGGATCGAAGGACTTTCAGGTTCATCAAAGGCAATGGTTCTATCATTGGTTTTTTATAAAAGTCAGACAACTCATCTTGTTATAATACCTGAAAAAGAAGATGCTGCCTATTTTTATAACGATCTGATTTCCATACTGGGAGAAGAATCCGTTTTCTTTTTCCCATCAACATATAAAAGATCAGTACAGTATGAGCAAACCGAACCTGCTAATATTGTACTCCGTACTGAAGTGCTAAATCATCTGGCATCTGGAAAGAGGAAGGGGATCATTGTTACTTACCCTGAGTCGGTAATGGAAAAGGTTGTCAGTAGAAAAAATCTGAAAAAGAACACCTTCACATTAAACAAAGGAGACAAAATTTCCCTGGAGTTTCTTGAAGAGATGCTTCATGAATATAATTTTACAAGGACCGATTTTGTATATGAACCAGGGCAATATTCGATAAGAGGAAGTATTGCCGATGTATTTTCTTACTCGGCCGATCTACCCTTTCGGATAGACTTTTTTGGCGAAGAGGTTGAAACAATAAGATCATTTAACACTGATGATCAGCTTTCTGTGAGCATCCACAAGCAGGTTTCCATCATACCTAATATCCAGGATATTTCAATTGAAGAGATAAACGATTCATTTACTGACTTTTTACCTCCATCGTCGCTGATCTGGATTGAGGACGCAGAATATATTAAAGAAAAGATCAATAATATCTTCTTCCAGACTACACAAAGAGAAGAATCGGGACAAATAGCCGATAAGAAAGAGATTGTTATGACCGGGAACCGCTTTCTGGATTATTGTAAACAATTCAGAATGCTGGAGTTTGGAAAAAACAGCATGTTTAAACCAGATGCCAGCTTTGAATTCCATACTGAGCCACAACCGGTTTTCAATAAAAATTTTGAGTTGCTCACCGGAAAGCTTCTTTTGAACAATGCCGACGGTTATGAGACTTACATCATCTCCGAAAGCGAATCGCAGATAGAGAGGTTAAGAGATATTTTTGCAGAAATCAATCCTGAAGCTCATTTTAATTCCCTGTTGCTTAACCTGCACAGTGGATTTACCGATCACGACCTGAAGATTTCGGTGTTTACCGATCACCAGATATTTGACAGGTATCATAAATTCAGGATAAGAGGGTATTTTACTAAGAAAGAGAGCATTTCTGTAAAGGAGCTTACAGGACTAAATCCAGGAGATTATGTTGTACATATCGATCATGGAATCGGGAAATTCGGAGGACTTGAAAAGATTGAGGTTAATGGCAAAATACAGGAGGCTATAAAGCTGGTTTACAGGGATAATGATATCCTTTATGTAGGTATTCATTCCCTCTACAGGATATCAAAATATAAAGGAAAGGATAACTCCGAGCCTAAAATTTACAAGCTCGGATCAGGCGCATGGCAGAAGCTTAAGCAGAATACTAAGAAAAGAGTTAAGGATATTGCCAAAGATCTGATACTCCTTTACGCAAAAAGAATGGCTTCTCCGGGATACTCTTTTTCTCCTGATTCCTACCTCCAACGCGAGCTTGAGGCATCGTTCATTTATGAAGACACGCCTGATCAATTGACTGCCTCAATGGCAGTTAAGGAAGATATGGAGGCTCCTCACCCCATGGATCGCCTGATTTGTGGTGACGTGGGTTTCGGCAAAACTGAGATAGCCATCAGAGCTGCATTCAAATCAACATCCGACAGTAAACAAACTGCTGTACTTGTGCCAACGACCATTCTTGCACTTCAGCATTACAAGACATTTACATCGCGACTTAAGGGATTCCCCTGTAATGTTGAATATATCAGCCGTCATAAAAAAGCTGCCGATCAGAAAAAAATTCTTTCCCAATTATCTGAAGGGAAAATAGATATTATAATAGGCACTCATAAGCTCGTGGGGCAGGATGTTAAATTTAAAGATCTGGGTCTCCTGGTAATTGATGAAGAACAGAGATTTGGTGTTTCCGTAAAAGAAAAACTTAAGAAAATCAAAGCAAACGTAGATACCTTGACACTCACAGCAACTCCAATTCCTCGTACCCTGCAGTTTTCACTGATGGGAGCACGCGACCTTTCCATTATTAACACGCCACCTCCTAACAGAATGCCTATAGTTACTGAATTACATGGCTTTAATGAAGAGATAATAAAAGAAGGCATTGAATATGAGGTTTCAAGAAACGGACAGGTATTTTTTATTCATAACAGGGTTGAAAATATCAAGCTGATTCAGGAACAGATCAACAGGATTTGTCCAAATGTAAAAACTGCAATTGTACATGGTAAAATGGATGGACCCCATGTGGAAAATGTTATGTACGATTTCATCCAGGGGGATTATGATGTATTGCTTGCTACCACAATCATTGAATCGGGACTTGATATACCCAATGCCAATACAATCTTCATTAACGATGCTCACCATTTTGGACTGTCAGAGCTACATCAGTTAAGGGGCAGAGTCGGGCGCTCCAATAAAAAGGCTTTTTGTTACCTTCTTGCACCCCCTCTGAGTACTCTGACACATGAGGCCAGAAGAAGGCTCAAAGCAATAGAAGAATTTTCTGAACTTGGCAGTGGATTTAATATTGCAATGCAAGACCTTGATATCAGAGGATCAGGAAACCTGCTCGGAGGAGAACAAAGCGGATTTATTGCAGATGTTGGATTTGAAACATACCAGCGTATACTGAATGAAGCTATGATCGAATTAAAAGATGCTGAATTCAAAGAATCCTCAACATCTGAAGAAAAAGTGGCAATCATCAAAAAATCAGATCAGGCAAAACAATTTATATCTGATTTTCAAATTGATACTGATTTGGAAATTATGTTCCCCGATGAATATATCTCAAATATTTCAGAGAGAATACGATTATATAAAGAGTTGAATGAGATTAATTCAGAAGATGACTTGCGTTCTTTTGAGAAAAGGCTTATCGACAGATTTGGCAATATACCTCAACCGGCGCAGGCTCTTCTCGATATTGTCAGAATTAAATGGATCGCCATAAAAATCGGAATTGAAAAAATATTATTAAAGAACGACCTTCTCATTGCCTATTTTATTTCTGACCCGGATTCACGGTTTTACCGGAGTTCATTGTTTGTTTCAATAATGAATTATGTAAACAGGAAACCAAAGCAAATGAATATGAAACAAAAAGCCTCGAAACTGAGCCTTACTATCAATGAGGTGAAATCAGTCAAAACTGCAATAAGCGTTTTGAATGAGATACTGGAGTCGCATTTAAACAGCCAGCCTGCCTCTTAACCTTTTACCCCCTAAATCCCCCCAGGAGAGGGACTTTTGGATTTTTTTTTTTCTTTGCCCCCCTTGGGGGGGTTGGGGGGTAAAATCTTGGGCAGTTAAGGCACTTTTTATTACTTTTGTACCATGAATCTTATAGTTGACATAGGAAATACAAGCACAAAACTGGCTGTTTTTGATGGAAAGATAAAGCTATCCCAGTCACGCATAAATGGACTCAGCTGTGAAGAGCTTGAAAAAGAATTAAGTGGAATAAAAACACAAAAAGCAATTGTATCATCGGTGAAAGAAATACCACCATTCATATACGAGCTTTTCTTATCCAATATTCCGTTTGTTCATATACTATCTCATGAATCCATACTTCCGTTCAGAATAGAATATGATACTCCGGAGACACTTGGAGCTGACCGGATGGCTGCTGCAGCCGGGGTTTACAATCTCTTTCCCGGCACCGAGGATCTCATTATTGATGCCGGTACTGCCTTAACATTTGATTTTCTTTCAGCCAATATCTACAAAGGAGGTAATATTTCACCGGGATTAACAATGAGATTCAAAGCTTTAAACCAATTTACAGACAGATTACCACTGGTTTCTCCAACTGAGAGTTTCACATTCCCGGGTCAGAATACAACTGATGCAATAATGGCCGGAGTGATTACGGGGGTTGTGTATGAAATAAATGAGTATATTCGCACGTTTAAAAATAAACATACTGATTTCAATATAATACTTACAGGCGGGGACAGTGAATTTCTTAAAGATAAAATCAAATACCAAGTCACGTATATGCCTGATATTGTGATTGATGGTTTAAATTATATTCTGGAATACAATGCAAAATAAGCTAATAATTGTCACTTTCATCTCCCTGTTCTCTTTCGCCTACGCGGCCAACGGTCAGAAGAATATTGATTCCCCTTATTCAAGGTTCAATCTTGGTACATTGCAACCGGAAGGATCATTCAGGAGCCTCGGTATGGGAAGTGTTGGAACAGCCATGAGAGATAACAGCTCGATATATTTTTCAAATCCGGCATCATACAGCAGCATGGATACTGTCTCCTTTATTTTTGATTTTGGTTTTGATTATGGCAGTAATTTCATTTCCGATGGCATATCAAAATTTTCATCTAATGATATGAACTTTAATCATCTCATAATAGGCTTCCCATTGGCGAAAGGATGGGGTTTTGCAGCAGGTATAGTACCGATAAGTTCTGGTTATTATCAAATATCACAAACAGTTACTGCAACTGATCCGGGATATGATCCTAATACTGGAGAATACACAGAAACTCATGACGGTGATGGAGGAATTACAAAATTTTTCTTTGGTTCAGGTATTAAGCTTAGTAAAAACTTTTCTGTCGGAGCCAATCTGTCTTTTCTGTCAGGCAAGATAACAAGAGACAATTCATCCTTATTTTCTGACTTTTATAATGTTTTTAATAATAATAGCGAAGAGAAACTGATATTAGGGGGTATTAACTTTGATTATGGGATACAATATACAGCCTCATTTAAAAATAATTACTTTCTTAATCTCGGATCATCAATAACTACAGGTAATAATTATAATTCAAAATACAGTCAGCTTTCAACTAAGTATACGGCATACAATGTAATAGATACAATTTCTTATACTCCAAATAACTCTACCAAAACATTTATTCCGGCTACATACAGGTTTGGCATTTCATTCGGTAAGAAAAATAAATTTACCGCCGGATTAGATTACGTTACAACAAAGTGGTCAACCTCAATAATTCCAGGTTCTTCCGGCTATGCTGCTGATACAAGAGAACTTCGCTTCGGAGCTGAATTTATCCCGGAGAAATTTTCAAATTATAGCTATGTAAGCAGAATAGAGTATCGTATTGGCGGCCATGTTGGTGATAATTATTTAATTATCAACGGAGAACAGCTTAAAGAATATGGAGCGAGCATCGGATTAGGCTTGCCATTGCCTATCGTACAGGGAAATCCCTTCTCAAAGATGAATCTGTATATTGATTACACAAAGAAATACGCTTCACCTGCAAATAATCTCCATACTGAAAAATTTCTTACAGTGGGAGTCAGTCTTAATCTTTATGATTTCTGGTTCATTAAACGGAAATATGATTAGTGGGTTTACAGATTATTATAATTAATCTGGAAAATAAAAGTATCAGCTGCCTGTTATGAAGAGCCTGTCATCAAAGTTGAGATTTTATTCCACGATTACAACAATTATAGTTCTTGTTATGATTGCTTCGTCATGCGAAAATAAAATACCTGCTATCCCAAAGTCAGATCTTCTGATACTTCCTTCACTTACCGGAAAGCAAGTCAAAACCGTTATGTCTGATTCCGGACGAATACAGCTTATTATGACAACACCCCTTCTCGAGAAATACGATAAAGCTGATCCACCATATGCTGAATTCAAGTCTGGAATGAAAGTGGTTCTTTTTAATAAACAGAATGATTCTGTAATAGTAACAGCAAAATACGCAAAGTGTACCAACAATAATCTGTGGGAGCTCAGAGACAGTGTCGTTGTGATTAATGAGAATAATGAGAAGCTTGAAACTGAACTATTATTCTGGAATCAGGAAAAAGATCATATTTACAGTGACAGATTTGTGAAAATGACCAGCGAAGATGTGGTAAGTCAGGGAATTGGTTTCGAATCAGATTCTCATCTTAACAAAAGAAGAATCTTTAAGGAGACTGCAATAATCTATCTCAAGAATGAGAAATAGTTCGCTGCTTGTCCTGGAGATAATCTGGATTGCAACTGGCGTCCTATGCATAACTGCCGGAATCAGGTTCGCAATAACAAGTGGCAGCAGCAAAATTCCAATTTTTGCATTAATGGCTCTAATCTGCTTTGTCTTTGCCTGGATAAGACATAAACAGAGGAAAAAGAGCTAACTTTGATGTATGAACGTAATTCTGATAATACTTCTCGCTATAATTCTGTCTGCGTTCTTTTCCGGTATGGAAATTGCGTTTGTCGCTTCAAACAGACTTCGTATTGAACTAGACAGAAAACAGGGTGTATTCGGATCAAAAATAATCAAACTTTTTACCGATAACCCTGGTCAGTATATAGCCACAATGCTTATCGGCAATAATTTTTCGCTGGTAATATATGGCCTGGTTTTCTCACAGATCCTTGGGAAATTGCTTACTCCGATACTTGGTTCCGATCTTTTGACCCTTATATTGAATACCTTAATTTCCACCACTCTTATCTTGCTTGTAGCTGAGTTTCTTCCAAAGACTATTTTCGTTATTTCCCCAAATTTTTTTCTTAAGTTTTTAAGTATCCCCACTTTGTTTTTCTTTTTTCTTTTTTACCCGATCAGCAAGTTTACCCTAGCTGCGTCGAACCTTTTCATCAGAATTTTTTTCAAAATCAACCCGGGAGAAAAAAAACAGGAGAATCTTGTTTTCAGCAAGGTTGATCTGGATCATTTTGTTAGTCACAGTAAACAGAGTAAGGAGGAATCAGAACCTGATCATCACGATATCAGGATTTTTCAGAATGCACTTGACTTTTCCAATGTAAAGCTCAGGGAATGCATGGTTCCCAGGACTGAAATTGAAGCAGTTGAATCAGGAAGTTCTGTCGCGCAATTAAAAGAGAAATTTGTTGAAACACGGCTATCCAGGATACTTATTTATCAGGAGACAATTGATAATATTATAGGTTATTTTGAATTGAAGGATATCTTTAAAAACCCTTCAGAAATCAAGTCTATGATAAGAAAGCTGGCAATAGTTCCGGAAACAATGCCGGCAAATAAACTTCTGAAACTATTCGTTGAAGAGAAGAAGAATATTGCACTTGTTGTTGATGAATTCGGAGGAACATCAGGAATGATAACAATAGAGGATATACTTGAAGAGATTGTCGGAGACATAGAGGATGAGCACGATACAACTGATCTTATAGAAAAGAAGGTCGGATACAATGAATATATACTATCGGGTCGTTTCGAGATTGACTACCTTAATGAAAAATATCATTTCAACCTGCCTGAAGAAGATGATTATGAAACACTTGCCGGAATGATCCTTTTTTATCATGGAAGTATCCCCGGAAATAATGATGTTATCAGAATCAGTAATTTCGTGATTAAAGTTCTTAAAGCTTCAACTACACGGCTTGAGCTTGTAAATGTTAAAATTGAAAAGTAATACTGAAAAATTAATAAAGTTTCTGGTGACCGTATTGCCTTAAGATTGATTTGATCTGATATGATGGTAATTCTATCTTATCTCTGATTCTTAACGTGCTTTCAACTTTATTTAATCGTCTGCACAGGCTACTATTTTATCACCTCAATAGTAGAAGTTTGTCTGAATGTTTTACCTTTTGAATTTATTCCGTTCAAAACAATCAGATATTTTCCCGGAGTATCTGATACAGTAAATGATACCTTCGAAGAGTTATTTTTGTTCAGTTTAAGTTGTGGCTCCCAATAGAGAGTGTTTCTTGTGTCAGGGTAGTGTACCGGTAACGGATAAATTCCCGGATAATGACTATTATCAGCAAGGAAACCATAATTAATAAAAACTCCTGATGATGGCAAATCTATTCCTCCAAAATCACCATGTTTGGTTATAATGTTAATAATACCTCCATAAGTCTGGTCTCCTTTCACATAGAGCATGTTAACTACTTCAATACGGGAAATGTTTATTGGGGAAATTGCCAACACTTTGGATGGGTCATCAATAGCCACAAGATCTACGAGTGTAAGCGGGTCGAAATCAGTTAGTCCGGACTGGGTTCCCAATACTCTGAAATATTTTTCGCCCTGACGCTTTCTGACTTTCACTAAAGTTACAAGTTCGTTAAAATACTCTTCAAGTGTAGGAAGCTGAACATAATTATCAATATAAAGAATTTCATTTGGTTTGCCGTAGAACGCCTGATCCTGACCTTGATAATTCTGTGTATCAGAAATTGAATCTTCATTAAAATATGATTTAAGCTGTACATTAACTGCCATTTTATAGGCGACCTCACGTTCCTGTTTGGTTAATGTAAAAATATTATGAAGTATGTTTACAGGTAATGAACAATAATCATTATCAATCAAGATTTTTGGAGTTGAGGTGCTGGTATTATCTGCGCTGAGAAATAAATCCCGGGATCCAGTGTAATCCGGCAGGGAAAAGAAAAACCGGCCTGCTGTATCCGTTTGCATAGCCATGAAGTCCCTGCCTCTCCCTATGATAGATAAATTGACACGTGTTTCGGGCAAAGGATTTCCGGTTGCACTATCAGTAAGTTTTCCGGTAATCGAGAGACCTCGGGTTTCGGGATAATAAAGTACTCTTTTCTCAAATTGTTTATTTTCAGAAAGTTCAACTTTGTTTGCGGAGATTGAAAATTCCGGAACAACCGCCAGACTTAATCCTTTCCATGAGGATTGGCTTGTTTCAATTTCATCTATTGAGATATGCACCGTATCGCGGGCGGCATATAAAGATTTTTCAGGTGAGATAAGGAATGAGTTTCTTGTCATTTCCGGATTTTCTTCACCAGAGAGGCTTTCAGATAAACAATTATTATCCGTCATGGCCTGAACTTCATTCCGTTTAGGATTTACTATTTTTATGCCGGTATAATGATAATAAAGTGGGCCACCATTGCGCATGAATTTAGTATAAGCCCTTAGATAATAAACGCCTGTTATAATATCCTTCGGTATGGCAAGATATCCAAAAGCTGAAGAGTTTTTAATGAGGTACTTATTACCTGCAATTTTATTACCGTCTGGCGCTATAAGCTCACAGTATAAAACACGGCTCATTTCGGCTTGATTCGTTTCAACTTCAGATTGAAGGAAAGCCGAAAAGAGTATCTGTTCTCCTGTGATGTAGAGAGTACGGTCAGAAAATAAAACTACTTTTTCGCCTGTTATTTTGGATTGGCTTTGCTGGCCAGTTAAAATTAGAAAGCCTGTAAAATGCAAAAACACCATAAAATATATTTGAAGAGTAATTTTGTTCATACTAGTTTGGCCAAAAATCCGGTTTAATATTAGTCCCGCCCAATGACATGCAATCCACGCAGTATTGACTGAGTTGGACATAGAAGAAATTAAATCTGTTTCCTGCCAGAAAAGCAGGGTATTCTGACGGGTCGATTGAATGAAGCCCGCCAACTCTAAGAGTATCTGGTGTACAATAAGTGGTAAAATCTAAAGTAAGGTTTTCCACATTCCTGATAAATATACGTTTCGATTTCACAGATGATGCACTGAAAAAACCAAGTACCACCTGATCCGGATTAGTGTTGTTATGAAGATTCCCTCTAATCGACAGGGGTTGCTTTTCGTATAATCCCCCCTGTTCGCCACTGTTAATACGTAACTGATCCCAATAGGAGTAAGCTGCTTCACTCATAGCAAATTGATTTATGAGCAGGCTGTATCCATACATCAGTCTGGAAGTGTGATTGTCCACAAAATGAAGAGGTAACATGTAGTATTTATTTTCCACAAGATCTAAAGTGGACAGTGTATAGATATTTCTTACCAGTTCAGTAGACCAACATACTTTTCTTGAGTAGTCAGGTGGGGAAATATGATGTACAGTTCCATCATAGTACCACTCTTTAGGATAGTCCGCATGATATTCCCAGGTTTCAATGGCTTCCCATCTGAAAAAATGACTGTTTATATTTCCACAATCCAGATCTATATAAAACTGTATTCCGTTTGTAACCTGGCCCTCAAGGTCTGACCCAATCTCCTTCCTGATGTAATAAACGGAATCTACAACAGGGCATTCGCTCATCCGGTCAAAATCTGATTCTATATTGACGCCGTCAGATGTCAGTATCACAACCTTAAAGGAAGTACCCGGAGTGAGATAGTTTCTATCAATCTGCACCTGGTAAATGCCTGCAGAAGATTCCTGCATCAAAAATTCGTTTCCTTTATCATCAAGAATACGAACATAACAGTTTGAAACCGGAATATATTGCGGGTCGCCTACCGAAGAAGCTTTAGAGATCGAAACTGTCTGTTGATCACTGTTGTCGGTGACCTGACCCGAAACCACAAATTTATTAATATCCTTGCTATTGATATGAGGTTCATAAGGTGTTATACAGGAGTGAAGCACCATTGCCACTATCAGGA
>Ga0265316_10003576_pt1 | contig 15677 bp, 12 predicted proteins | sample 4522metaG_FD_202092 | JGI IMG/M metagenome (GOLD analysis project Ga0265316, IMG submission 202092) | Rhizosphere microbial communities from Carex aquatilis grown in University of Washington, Seatle, WA, United States - 4-5-22 metaG | ecosystem: Host-associated > Plants > Roots > Rhizosphere >...
AGGTACGATTGTCAGCCGCCCGGTGGAAACGATATTAGCCGAAGCGCGAATCCTGGAAACAAGGGGTATCCGTGAGATTATCCTGATTGCCCAGGATACCACTGACTACGGCTCTGATTTGGGCTTAAAAAACGGTCTGGCCCTTCTACTAAGAAAATTATGCGCGTCTGCGCCTCAGGTTGATTGGATACGCGTGATGTATGCTTATCCCGGCTTTGTGACCGATGAGTTGATAGAGGTCATGGCTACCGAAAAACAGGTTGTGCACTATCTCGATATGCCCCTGCAGCATGCCCATCCTGCGGTTTTGCGGCGGATGCACAGGCCGACAAATGTCGATTGGGTCTACAAGACGGTGGAAAAAATGCGCAAAGTCATCCCCGATCTGGCATTACGCACTACTTTTATTGTCGGTTATCCGGGCGAGACCGAAACGGAGTTTCAGACTTTACTCGATTTTATTGACGAGCTGCGTTTTGACAAAGTCGGGGCGTTCAAATTTTCTTTTGAAACGGGCACTGCCTCTGAGCCGCTGGGGGATTCTGTTCCGGCGGAAAAAAAAGAAGAAAGATTCAACCGTTTGATGGAAAAGCAACAGCAAATCTCTCTGGCGTGCAACAAGGCTTTCGTCGGTCGCAAACTGGATGTGCTGTTTGAAGGTTACGGGCAGGGGGTCTCGATCGGGCGCAGTTACCGCGACGCGCCGGAAATCGACGGCTTGGTACTGGTCAAAGGAGAAATCCCTGACGGACAAATGCTGCCGGTGCTCATTAACGAGGCGATGCCCTATGATTTGGGCGGCACGATAATCAAGAAAAAACAGTCGCGATTAAAACCAAAAAATAGCTAGCGGTACTTTCAACAAGAGCTGTAGTTCTATCGCTAGCTGCTGATTTTCAGTGTCTTCAGAATACCGGCCAACTCTGTCTTTTCTTCATTGGTCAGTCCGGTAATCGGTAACCTTAATTCGCCGCCTTTAAGCCCGACGATGTCCATCGCTGCTTTTACTACCGGCAGGTACATTGGGGCGGGTGCATTAACGCCAATATTAGGCCGGGTATTGGTGACTTTAGCGACGAAATCAACTAATAGCGACATTTTTTTAAATACTGTATCCATTTTGCTGAAATCACGGGCTTCAGCTGCCTGATAAAGGGAATAAGACCAATCAGGGATGAAATTGGCATAGGAGCTAACAACGCCCGCACAACCGATAATTGCCGAGCATGTATACATCCCTTCGCCAAGGCCGCAGAAAAAGGTCATATCTTGCGGGTTGACGGTTTTTTTCATCTGCACATATTGTGTCAGGTTCTGTGTGTTTTCTTTACAGGCGATGACATTATCGATTTTGGCAATCCGGGCCATCAGCGGCGGTTTAATCCAGCAGCCGGTAGGGGTGGGGTTATTGTAGACCATGACCGCAATCTTGATACTTTCGGCGATTTGTTTATAGTGCAGATAGGCGCCTTCTTCGGTGGGGATAAAATAATACGGTAAAATTACCTGAACGCCGTTGACGCCGGCCGATTCTGCATATTGGCACATCTTTATGGTTTCCGTAGTACCGGGTCGTCCTACCCCGGCAAATACGGGGAACTTGCCATTAACTTCTTCCACAGTTGTTTTGATGACCTTTTTGCACTCATCATCGGATAAAGCATAAAACTCACCGGTACTGCCCAGGGGATTAAAGATGAAGTCTTTCCCTTCGGTCCGCTGCAGCAGCCAGCGCAAGTTGGCGCGTAAACCTTCTAAATCCAGGCTGCCGTCATGATTGAAAGGCGTCGTATTCACAATAATGACGCCTTTTAATTTTTTCTTGAGCTCTGCCATTTCCATTGAATTGACTCCTGTTAATTTAATTTGTATCTGTTTCACCACAAAGCTTGTATTCAATTGCTAAAAAGGCGCCTGATTTTCCCTCAGACGCCTCTATTTTAGAATTGCCGGATTTGCTCTTTTAGTCGACTTTAGTGAGTTCTTCTTCCGCAAAACGGTTGATTGTGGAGAAATCTTTTGATTCGAATCTGACCATATACCAGAAGCGGAAAGTATCCTTCATAGGTTCTTTGTCCACTACTCCGATGTGGTCCCGGTATGGTGAGCTGGAATGTGAGTTGATTTTCACCTTAATTCCCGCGGTGAATTTTGCGACGACGGCGTGGTATCCCAGCGGAAGGTCATATTCTTTCCGTCTTACCGGGTTGGATAGAGTAGAATAAGCTTCATTGATTTCCCGCATTATCCGGTTAGCTTCGGGGTTACCCTGGTTACGGTCAGGATGGTATTTGAAAGCCAATTTACGGTAAGCTTCGTTTATTTCTCTCTCGGTAGCGGTGGGTGCGATACCGAAAAGTTTATAATGGTTTTGCTCAGCCGGCATTCAGAATATCCTTGTTTGAAATTGGTTTGATTGTATTATTACATATTTATAGCTAAAAAGAAAGGCGGCGCGATGTGACATTTAGTACTATAACTGTTAAATACAATCAGAATAAACCGTGTAAAAATACCCATGAGGAAGATTGCTAATATTGCTTAGCGCGGTTCGTTTTTAACAAATTTTCAATTTCATCCAGGTGCAAGTTTCTCTATTTCCCGGTCGATTCTTTCGGCAATCGATATTGCCATATTGGCCGCAGCCTGCAACTTTATCATCGATACGAGCAATCAGGAAAGTCACGTTCGGCTGCTGCAGCGCTTCGACTGATAGCAGGTGATTACGTTCGGTGGGGTACAGACTATTCAGGTAAGTATCAAGCTCTGCAATTAATCGCCGGGCTTCAGGAATGCTTGGGTCGCCGGGTTGAATTATCAGTTGTTCCATTCGTAATTCCGGTTATTTTAAAAACTATTTATATCAAGCATTACTGATAAACATTTTATTATTATATCATCTATATCGATGCTACCCCGGGTAAGGCCTGGAATCCCGCAGGTAATCATGGTCGGGGCGTTCCAGAATGAAAGTGCTGGTAAAATCGACATAAGGTTCGAGGAACGGATATTTGTCGTATTTGGCCCAGGGCGGTTTGGTATACTTCGGTGGGGAATCAATGACCGATTTCTTCCAGCCGGTGAAATCCTCGTACCACTGCTCCGTCACCCTCACCCACTCGATCGGATATCTTCCCTGCATATTACAGGCGCGGGAGCTGAAATAAGCCGTCAGTCCGGGCTGCTGCAAAACTTCCTTAGTATGGACATTCAGGAACCAATTCTCGCCTTCTTCCAGCGACACTCCTTTCGGGTATTTGGTGATCTGATACCAGCGGATAATTGATTTCTCGTCGGCGGTATAATCGCCGCCCTTAAAGATATCTGGAGCCGGGGTGTAACAGCTAAGGCCTACCCGGAAAATTGTGCCTGCTTTAGTATCTTTCCATTGTATCGGTTTATTTGCCCAGGGGGCCTGCCAGGTGAATTTCATGACGCGGTCGATTTTGTTCGGCGCCGGATGGAGCGGTTCGATTTCATTGAGAATTTGGGCGCTGGGAAACCAGACTTCCCACAACCGTAAATTATAGTAGCCGTACGCCAGTACTTCCGGGATGACGGGAATCGGGCGGTAGCTGATAAAACGGATTTGCTGTCCCATGTCTTTGGCCATAACTTCCGGGGCATGATAGCGTAAGAGCCACCTTTCAAAACCGGGTAACTCGTTTGGTAAATCGGTTGAGTTCAACATGAAGACGGATTTTATCACAGCAATCTCCTTCTTCCCAATTAAAGCGAATAATTAAAAACGAAGAGCGGACGTATTTTAGCCGTCTCCGCCCAGCCTTCTTTCACGCTGGCTGTAGGCTGCCAGGGCTTTATCCATTTCGGCAGTATCGAAATCCGGCCAGCAAACCGGGGAGAAATAGAATTCGCTGTAAGCAGTCTGCCAAAGCATGAAGTTAGATATCCGATACTCGCCGGAAGTCCTGATAACCAGGTCGACATCCGGGGTGCCGTCGGTATACAAATAATGACTGAAGGTACCGGCGTCGACTGGATTTGCGGGATGTTCGGCCAGCAGTTTATTCACCGCGTCGATGATTTCAGTCCGCCCGGTATAATTAAAAGCCAGATTGAGAACCAGGCGGTCGTTATTTTCCGTGAGCGTAACCGCCTTTTGAATCACTTCCCGGAGGTTAGGAGGAAGTTCCTGCAACCTGCCGATGTATCTCAATTGTATTTTGTGTTCCTGCGCCCAGTCCGCGTTCTTCCTGATCCAGATGTCCACCAATTTGAAAAGACTGGAGATTTCGTCTTCCTGCCTTTTCCAGTTATCGGTGGAAAAACCCCAAACGGTGACAAAGCGGACGCCCGAATTCATCAGGTGTTCGATAGATTGAAACATGCGTTCGGCGCCGACTTCGTGCCCGCGGAGGCGGGGCAGCCCATGCTGCCGGGCCCAACGGCGGTTTCCATCGGGAATTATCGCCACATGCTGCGGAATATTGCTGTTCATAATGTAATAAATAGTACAACGCTTTAGGCGGGAAATCAATACAGGCTGTTTTAAAATTGCGGTTTACCGGACAGTCTTTTAGTTTTAAATCATTGTGGTATAATTTTCAATAATTAATGTTTGATACAGCTGTATTCAAGGAGGAAAAAGATAATGGTTGGCACAAAGAAAACAATGAAAGCTGTGGTTGCGCGCGGGGTCGGAGATTACCGGGTGGAAAATATAGTCCCGCAATATAAGATCGAGGAAGTCCCGATCCCTACTGCCGGTGAAGGGGAAATGGTGATTAAAGTTGAAGCTTGCGGCATCTGCATCGGCGATGTTAAGATGACACATCTCCAGGAGGCGTGGGGCGGGAAAGGAACGCCGCCGCACCTGCATTGGCCGTTTACTCCGGGACATGAGTTTCTGGGGCATGTGGTTGAAATCGGGCCCGGTGTTCAAGGGAACTTTAAAATCGGGGACAGGGTGACCTCCGAACAGATTGTGCCCTGCGGGTATTGCAGGAATTGCCTGGAGGGAAACTACTGGATGTGCACCAACGGCGGTCTTTACGGCTTTAAATATAACGGCGGCATGGCGGAATACATGAAGTTCCAGAAAGGGGCGCGGAATTACAAGGTCCCGGAAAACATCCCGATGGAGACCGTGGTTTTAATTGAACCCTATGCCTGCGGTAAACATGCCGTTGACCGCGGCCAAATCAGAAATAATGATGTCGTGGTGCTTTCGGGCGCTGGCGCATTGGGGTTGGGCATGCTGGAATTCATCAAAATGAAAAATCCCAAACTGGCTATCGTCCTGGACATCAAGGAGAAAAGACTGGAAGTCGCCAAACAACTGGGCGCCGACATTGTTTTAAATCCCGCCAAAGAAAATGTCGTAGCTAAGATCAAGGAATTAACGGGAGGAGCCGGTTGCGACGTCTACATTGAAGCTACCGGGTTCCCGAAAAGCGTCGAACAGGGACTGGATATGATTAAACGGTTGGGTACTTTTGTAGAGTTTGGTTTCTTCATGGACCCGGTGACGGTCAACTGGACACTTATCGGCGATGCCAAGGAACTCAACATCCACGGCTCGCACCTGGGCCCGTATTGTTATCCGCCGGTGCTGGAATGGATGGCGAACGGGAGGGTTTCCGGGAAAGGGGTCGTGACCCATAAATTCGCTTTGGATGATTTTCAGAAAGGGTTTGAAACTGCCGGCAAAGGAGAAGATTCGATAAAGGTTGTTTTAGTACCCTGAATTAGGCAGTTAAATGCCGGGTTTTATTCGTAGAAGGAGGGTGTTATGAAATATTCACCGAAATACTTCACGGAATTCAAGAAGCGATATCCCAAAGTCGCTAAAAGTTTCGACCAGCTTGGAGCCGAATGTGCCAAAGCCGGACCGATCGATGAAAAGACGCAGCACCTTATCAAATTGGGTATGGCCACCGCATTAGGCCACGAAGGTAACGTGCAGAAGCTGGCGCGGCGAGCGCTGGAAGACGGTGTCAGTCCGGATGAGCTCCGGCAGGCGGTGCTGCTGTCCACAACAACCGCCGGTTTCCCAACAATGCTGGCGGCGATGCAATGGGTGGAAGAGGTCATTGCGGCCAAGCGAAACTAGGGTTGGTTAAGGCAGTCTTCAGCCGATAATATTTTTACGTGAATCGTGTAAAAATAAATAACGTTTAACCATTCGGTGGGTGTTATTTTAACAAACAGAGGGGAGCATTGTTGCTCCCCTCTGCCTAAAATCCCTGAATTAAAGTGTTACTATTGGACAAACAAGGGCATCCCAGTTCCGCTGTAGGTACAGCTGCACGGAGGCGAAAGGGTATTCGCTTTCAAAAATGTAGGCTAGAAGTAAAATTTGCCTAGCCTAAAAACGCTGACTCGATATTTTGGACGATCTCGATAAATTTGCTTGATACTATTGGCTGTTAAGAGGTAACTCCACGATAAAAGTAGATCCCTGCCCTATTATGCTGCTAGCATAGATTTTCCCACCATGTTCAGTTACTATCCCATGACAGATACTCAAGCCAAGACCTGTTCCCTTACCAACTTCTTTAGTGGTGAAGAACGGGTCAAATATACTTTTCAGGTTTGATTCGGTAATTCCCGGACCATCATCGGTAAAAGTAATTCTGACCACACCATCGGCTCGCTCCGTAGTGATGACCAATTTACCTCTCTGGTGTGCTTCCAGCATCGCAAATTCAGCGTTAACAATGATATTGAGAAAGACCTGCTGTATCTGAAATGGGTCCATCATTATTTCAGGGAGATCAGCCGCCAAATGTTTTTCGACCTCAATGTTGTTGACCTTCTGCTCATAAGCACGCAACTTCAGCACGTCTTCAATCACTGTATTAACTTGACCCAACTGTGTAACCGGTGCATGCTTTCTGGCAAATGTCAGGAGGTTTTTAACAATTACAGCGGCCCGTTGAGCTTCACTGTTAATAATAGCCAAATCATTTTTAATATCGGCAGTGACATTACCAGCCATTAGCAACTGTGAGAAACCGATAACGCTGGTTAATGGGTTGTTCAACTCGTGTGCAATGCCTGCTGATAATTCGCCAATTGACGCCAGACGGTCTGTCACTATAAGCTGTTCTTCCGTCCGCTTTTGTTTGGTCACATCTCTGGCAACGATAACTGAACCGGTCACTTCCCCCTTTTCATTAAATAGCGGTGAGCTAGCTTCATGGAAGTAAATCTCAAAAGTAGGATTAAAGGTTTCCATTGCAGCAGATTTGCCCGTCTTTAATGTCTGAAAATGCGGACAGTTGGCGGGTGGTTCTTTGGTGCCATGCATCACTTCGTGGCATAATTTACCGATAAGCGCCTGCGGCGTTGTTTTCAGTAAGTCAGCCATAGCCTTATTCACCCTCACAATCCGGTTATCCTTGTCGTGAATAGAAATCATATCGGTAATAGAATCAAAGGTTGTTATCCATTCTTGGGCAGCCTGCTGCACTTTTTCTTCTGCTTGCTTCTGTTCAGTGACGTCTCTTGCGATACCGATAAAGTTAAAAACCTTTTCGTCTTTTTCACGCGATGGAGTCCCTGTGGAGACGAGCCACCGCCATTCACCTGAGGCATTACGGAAACGATATTCATCATTGATGGTAGTTTGGGTGCTATCCAGACGGTGACTCTTTTCTGCCTTATCGATAATATGCACATCATCCGGGTGAACGAACGCCCTGAAGGGAATGCCCAGCAGGTCATTTTGATTATAGCCAAGTACTTTTTTCACAGCAGCAGACACATAGATGAATTCTCCTGCGCCATTTAATGTGAAAATGATGTCACTACTATTCTCGACAATCAGCCGATATTTCTCTTCACTCTCATGAAGGTTTTTTTCGGCCTGCACACGTTCTGTAATATCATTATAGAGAAGCTGAGACTGTTGCTTACCGTCCCATAACACTTCCTTGCGGAATATCTGTAGGTGCCGGATAGCGCCATCTTTGCGTACGATAGCAATTTCATGGTTGTCCGGGTTTGGTTCACCTCGCGCCAGTCTCTCATTTCGCAGAAGATAATCCGCATACGATTCCTTTGTGTAATGTTGATGCGGAGGACTCGTTCTAACTTCTTCGATATTTTCGTAACCAAACATATCCAGAAAGGCTTGATTCACATACAAGATATGCCAGCCTGTATCGGCGATATAAATGCCCATGAACGAACTGTCCAGAGAGTTGTGGAAATTCAGTTCCGATACTTTCAGGGCATCCTCTGCTTTCTGGCGCTCGGTAACATCCTGATAGATAAGCTGCTGTGCTTTTTTGCCATTCCAAAGAACTTCATTGGAAAAAGCCACAATGCTAAGAATGTCACCATCTTTGCCAATGATATCAACTTTCGGGTTGTCCGGAATGGATACACCGCGCTGTTTTTTCTCCATGCGCTGTAGATAACGGGCTTTTTCTTCAGGTGTATAACGGTCCTGTAAAGAGTACCGACTGACTTCATTGATATTTTTGTAACCAAACATATCCAGAAATACATGATTTACATATAGCGTGTGCCATTCCGCATCGACAATTCGAATGGCCATTATTGAGCTTTCCATAGAATTACGGAGGTTTTGTTCTGATAGCTTCAGTGCTTCTTCTGCCTGCCTGCGTTCGGTGATGTCGTTATAGATAGTCTGGAACTGTTGCTTACCGTTCCAGACCAATTCCACAGTGGAAAGCTGTAAATGCCGACGTTCACCGTCTTTCCGGATAATATCAACTTCAATTTTGTCCGGACGTGGTTCACCGCGTAGGAGTTTCTCATTACGCACAAGATAATCTGCATAAGACTCCGGTGTATAAAAATCTCTTAACGGGGGCCTTCTACCAACTTCCTCGGCATCTACATAACCGAAAATATCTAAAAATGCTTGATTCAAATACAGGGTGTTGTCGTCTATATCGGTGATACGGAAGCCCATCGGTAATTTACCCAATGCGTTATGCAAACTTTGTTCCGAGTTTTTTACTATTTCTTCTGCCTGTTTAGGCTCGGTGATGTCCCAGTAAATACCGGCGATGCCGTTGATATTGCCGTTCTCATCCTTGGCCGGGACTTTGATAACGTGGACAATTCGTTCTTGCCCATCCACAATTTGCCTCTCCTCCATATCTTCCGTCTCTCCCGTGACCAAAATATTTCTATCGTCGGCTTCGTACTTATCAGCAATTTCTCTTGGGAATAAATCATGGTCGGTCTTCCCTATTATCTCTTCTGGTTTAAGTTTAAATTCACGCGCGTGGTTCTTGTTGCACATCATAAAAGCTAAATTAATATCTTTAAGATATATATTCTGCGGTAGATTCTCTACGATAGCACTATACCTATTCTCACTATCCTTCAGCTTCCTTTCCGCCTGCACTCGTTCTGTGATGTCATTATAGAGAATCTGGTACTGCGGTTTGCCGTCCCACAGCACTTCTTTGCGGAAAAGTTGTAAATGGCGGATTGCGCCGTTTTTGCACACAATATCAATTTCATATTCGTCGGGGAGCGGTTCACCTTGTGCAAGTCTCTCGCCACGCCGGACATACTCGGCAAAAGATTCAGGCGTATAATGTTCCTGCGGCGGGCTGGCTTCAACTTCTTCTCTATTTTTATAACCGAAAAAATTCAGAAATGTTTGGTTCAAATACAGGTTACGGCCATCTTTATCGACGATACGGATACCGATTAACGAACTGTCCAACGAGTTGTGGAAATTCTGTTCCGAATTTTTTACGAGTGCTTCTGCCTGCTTGCGTCCTGTGATTTCGAGTCCATAAATGTTCACGTAGTCCATTTCAACAATAGGACAAAATTCCAGGCTAAATGTTTGTTGTCCAACGCTATACTCAGAACTATGTATTGAATTCGTACGAAGTGTATTCAAGGCGAAATCTTTCCAGGGTTCGGGTAATAGCTCTCCAACTTTGGTGCCCCATTCGTTCAAGAGTGGTAAACTAGCTGGGTTGGCGTATATTATTTCACCATCTGTCCCTATCCGTAATATCGGGTTAGGGTTTTCACTGGGGAATTTTGCTAACTTGGATATCTCCTCCTGCGTTTTCTTGCGCTCGGTGATATCTAAATGAGTGGCAACCCAGACGTCCCCATAGTCGTAGTGCTTAAATGTAGTAACATTCACATAACACCAAAAAGGCGTGCCGTCTTTCTTGATGTTTTTTACTTCTCCTTGCCATGTACCTGTTTCTTTCAAGGACTTCTGAATCTCCCCGGCTACCTCTTCTGGACTTTTATCGATAGGAGCATTTACTATTGCAACCTTTTTTCCTATCAGTTCGCCGGAATCATATCCAAACATCTCTTCAAATTTCGGATTAGTGTAAATAATAACGGCGTCTTTGGCCCGGGTAAGAATCACACCCTCAGCCATATTATTCGTGATTTCAGACTGCAAACGCAATGCTTCTTCCGCATTCTTGTGTATGTCTATATCTATGCCCGCAACTTTACTTCGTTTATCTTTATTGGATAATCTTGTTTTATTGGAAACCAGCTTGTTTTTTCGCTTTATTTTATCTTTTTTTATCACCATGATACTCCTCCCCCACACTTATTACCGCACCGGGATTTAATCAACATATTAAAAAAGGGCACAGGGTGTTACTATTATGCGAACCTGCCGTTAACAGTAAATCCTGTGCCCTTCGTTCATTCTCTCACCCGTCTTTAGAGTTCCGAATGGCTTATATTGTTAAGTCATCTTATTTATTCATCTTTCGTTATGGTCAGTACAATTTTATCACAAAGCTTAACATAAGTTATAAAATTTAAGTGGAATAGATTACAATAGTGTGAAATTTCGTCGAGATGATTATAATATTTGGCCTTTGCTTCCGCTAACATTGAGTAAGTTTTAGTCGGGGTTAAATTTCGTTTTGAATATCTTTTAGCTGACGCTGATCGCCTACGTAAATAACGGCATCATTGTTCCGCTGTAGATATAGCTGCACGGAGGCGAAAGGATATGCTTTAGCGTAGATTTAATATTGTCATTCCAATTTATTTTAAGATTTAGATAAAAACCTTGGTCTGCCCCTTAAAAGAAGGGAGTAATAATGAGCAAAAGGGGAAATTGACCATCACCCCGTTATCAACATTAACGATGTAACAACTGGTGTCGCTATTGGGGGCAACTCAAACGGCTTTGTTTGTTTACGAAGAAGCAAGTAGTTTTTCCAAAATTGTGGGGTTACTGGTTTTTTGCATTGCCGCTTTTCGGGTAACCTGGCGTGACCGAACCAGATAGGCTAACGCATCATCAAGACTTTGTAATCCCGCCTCAGAGTGAATTCGCATATAGGTAGAGATTTCATGGGTACGTCCTTCACGAATGAGTGTACGGATTGAGGGGTTGGATAAAACAATCTCAAAAGCGGCTATCATGCCTTTACCCGAGGCTCGCGGCAGCAAAGTTTGTGATAATATTGCTAACAGAGACTGAGATAATTGCAGCCTGATTTGAGATTGCTGATTCGGTGGAAATACATCTATCATGCGGTCAATGGTTTGGGCGGCGTCAGTGGTATGCAGCGTACTTATGACCAGATGACCGGTTTCCGCTGCGGTAATTGCTGCCGTAATAGTATTTAAGTCACGCATTTCACCGACGACGATAACGTCAGGGTCATGACGGAGGGCATGTATCAAAGCTGTTTGAAATGAGTTGGTGTCCTCTCCTAATTCCCGCTGTGCAATAATCGACTTAATATTTTGATGATGATATTCGGTCGGATCCTCAATAATGATAATATTGCTTTCTCTATTCTCATTAACGTGGCGAACCATTGCGGCCAAAGTGGTGGATTTGCCGACACCTGTGGGGCCGGTTACTAAAATAAGTCCTCTTGGCTGCAAAATCAAATCCTTACATATTTGAGGAAGCTCCAATTCATCGATTGATGGCACTATAAACGGCAACATGCGACATGCCATACTGAATGTTTTCCTTTGTATCATTACGTTTATTCTGAACCGGGCTTTGAGCTCGAGTTCATAGGAAAAATCCAACTCTTTCTCCTGAGATAAATGGTCCCTTTGTTCTTGTGACGTGATTTGGTCAAGCATTTGCTTGATATCGTCATTTGTTAAAAGAGGATAACCTTCCTGTTTCCTGAGACGTCCGTCAATACGCAAAATTGGCGGCAGACCTACGCGTAAATGTAAATCGGATGCCCCATTTTCCAATGCCAGTTTAAACAGTGTCTCGATGTTCATTATTTATCTCGCTTCAAACACTCGCGCTTAAGTTATTCATCAGGCTATATTCCAAAGGTCGAAAGCCTCTTTACGGGATTTTTCCAACTCTAAATTTTTAATCGATTCAATAACGGGATAGGCTTTATTCCGTATATCTTCATATTGCTTGATAAACATCTTCATTTTCTCAGTCCATTCGATTTGATAAGGGTACATCCGTCTCGCATTTGGTGCGAAATGGACACCGGAACTATCGAATTCGCGCCATATTTCAGGCTCTCCGTCCGGAGACGACAGATATTGATATTTTTCCAAAATTGATGAAAGCTCACCGGCAGCAAGACGAATCTTTTTATCGAAAGGCTCAATAAACTGACGCCCCGTATAAAGGTCTGGTAGTTTATCCGGAGTAAGATGCCACCAAAGATTTTGGTCCTGGAGCAAATTATTCACGATTTTGACAGATTGCCCCTGAAGTTGTTTAATATCGTTTTTCATCTGAGACAGCATTTGAATCCCAATTTGTTTGGTGATTTGAGATTTATCTTGAATAATATCTTCAATTTTTACCCAATACCAATTGTTTAGAAATTGAATAGTTTCGGAAATAAAATTCTTGCGAATTTCCTCTCCCTGGTTTGTCAGTGCCACTAGTTGGGTTCTGGCTGAGCTAATTTCAACATCTAAATCTCTTTGCATTGAAGAAAACTCCTTGAATATTTTAAGCATCTTATATGTTTAAAACCTGAATGGATCGGAGTAAAGCAGCAACGGGTGAAATGTAATTCTATCCAAACCAGGTAGAATCACTTAGAATATATCATAATTATACCTGAAAATACCTGCAAAACAATGATAGCCGGGGAATCAGCATACTTACAATAGATATCGGGATGAATGTTAACCCATAATAAATTCGCTGTTGGAGCAGAATCAGTTAACACTTATAAGATTCATAAAACTTTTGCGCGATTTGCGGAAAACCGTTAGTTGGACACTGTCTCGGTAAAAAATATCGCTATTATCAGTGTAACAGCGCCAGGCCCTACGAAAATCACGGTAAGAAATGTAACGCGCTGTATATCAGGGCCAACGACCTTGAGGAATTAGTCTGGACCAGGGTAAGAGACGTACTAAGCAATCCGCAGATTGTTTTAAAAGAACTTTCGAATGGCAACCGACTCTAATAAAACTGACTCATTGGATGCCCTTGACATCAAAGTATATGCCAAAGGAATTGACAACGTTGAAATTCAGGGCGTCATTCCACTAGAGCTAACTTTACCTACCATTGGACAAACATGGGCATCACAACGTGAAGGTAATTGTCCGTGCCGACCGGTTTAATAACGCCGGGACTGGAGGGATTGGTCGTTTCCAGTGTAACTTTCTGCTCTTTGACTACCCCCAGAACATCGGTCAGGTACTTCCCGTTAAAAGCGATTTTTGCTTCCTGCCCTTCCACAGTGGCATCAATCTCACCGATATCTTCACCCAGTTCCTCTGATTTGGAGGAAATAACAATTTTACCCGGCGCCAGTTCTCCGCCGGGAGTCATGATCAGGCGTACGATACCGCTGCCGTCGCGGGCAAAGATAGATGCCATTTTACATGCCCTGAGGAAATCCGCCACAGAAACAGTGGCGCGTCCCGCAAAACTCTGCGGAATCAGCTGGGAATACTTGGGGAATGTGCCCTGTACCAGCTGCGAAACAAGCTGGGTTTTCTTCATGTGGAACATGACCTGGCTCTTATTAGGATTGACCGTAATATCTACGGTTTCTTCGTCGTCCGCAATTAAACGGTTAAGTTCGTTCAATGTCCGGGAGGGGATAATGACTTCGGCTTTTTCTTTAACATTCGCGGCCAGCGGCATGCGGTAAACGGCCAGGCGGAAACCGTCGGCGGCGGCCAGTGTCACCGTATTTCCATCGAATTGGGCATCCACGCCGGTCAGTACCGGGCGGGATTCTTCGGTGGCGGCGGCGAAGACAACCTGATTGATGGCTTGTCTTAACGTAGCCGTGTCGACTTTGGTTTTAATCCCTTCGTCAACCTTCGGGATTGGTGGGAAGTCGGCGGCATCGACGCCGCTGATACGCGCCTCAAAGCGGGCGCATCTTAATTCCAGCGTTTTACCGACTAATTTCATGTCTACTTTTTCCCCGGCGGGAAGGGAGTTGACAAATTCGGTGAGCAAACGGGCGGGAACGGTGATCGAGCCTTCTTCTTCGACCTTGGCGCCAATCCAGTGGCTGATGGCCATTTCCAGATTGGTCGCGGCGAGTTTCAGCCGTGATTCATCGGTTGACAACAATACATTATTAGTAATTGGCAATGTAGTGCGGGTGGCAACCGCCCGTCCAACAATGCCCAGTCCTTTGCTAAGATTTTCCTGCAGACATGATAGTTTCATCTTTATTTCCCCCCAATGAAGTGTCAGTAGTTAGCTAGTATATAACAAATAAGGATTATGTACAAGAGGTTGTAAAGAAAAGCTTACAGTTGTCAGCAATCAGTTTAAAACGGCTATGAAAAAATTGTTCACAAAGTACAGTTAATCAGGCAGTATTAGCCATTTTCAAGAGCAGCATTTTCGCTTTTTGGGCGGCTTTTGCCCTGTGACTGATCTGATTTTTAATTTCAACGGGTAATTCCGCCATCGTTTTACCGAATTCGGGGAGATAAAAAACAGGGTCGTAACCGAAGCCCGTTACACCTGCAGGTTTCACGGTTATCGTCCCTTTGCATTCACCGTCGCAGAATTGCACGGTGCCATCCGGTTTTGCCATGGCAATCACACAATAAAAACGGGCGGAGCGTTTTTCCGGCGGCACATCCTTCAGTTTCGAGAGCAGGTAATCCACGCGTTCTATGTCCGACGCATTTTCACCGGCGTAACGCGCGGACAGTACGCCCGGTGCGCCGTGGAGCACATCGACTTCAATCCCGGAGTCATCTGCCAGTGTCAGCAAACTGCTTTGTGCCGCCAGGGTACAGGCTTTAAGCCGGGCATTTTCCCGGTAGGTGGCGCCTGATTCCTCGACATTCATAACGATGCCTGTCTCTTTCGGTGTCACCAGTTCAAAGGGAATACCTTGCAAAAGACTACGAAATTCTTTGATTTTACCGGTGTTATTGGTTGCCAGCAATAATTTTGGATGCAAGATAAACCTCGATTAGTTTTACCGCTTTTATTCGATTATACAGGGAGTTGCATTTCGGGACAACAAGAGTCTGACTGTAGTACTGAGCGAAGCGAATGCCGGAGGTCGAAGACTGGAGGTCCTTTAGCTCGTCGAAAGGATACGTATTTCGTATTTTCTTGATTATTGTTTCTTGATTCTTGGTTATTTCGTACAAAGAGGTGACAAAATCCCCAATCTCCATCCCGTTGAAAGCTTGTCCCATACTTGATAGGGGAACGGGATCCAGCAATTTGTAATGGATTCCTGCCTTCGCAGGAATGACAATGGGGTTATGGAGGC
>Ga0265316_10003579_pt1 | contig 15668 bp, 10 predicted proteins | sample 4522metaG_FD_202092 | JGI IMG/M metagenome (GOLD analysis project Ga0265316, IMG submission 202092) | Rhizosphere microbial communities from Carex aquatilis grown in University of Washington, Seatle, WA, United States - 4-5-22 metaG | ecosystem: Host-associated > Plants > Roots > Rhizosphere >...
CTTATTCCGCTCACCCTGACCGGCATCCTCACGGCCGGCATCCTCTCGATCGTGAAGACCATCTCGATGTTCGAGCTGACCTACCTGGTGGCGGGCGGAAAGTCCCAGACGATCGTGGTTGCCCTTTATGCAGATGCCTATGCGGCCGGGGCGCGGCCGCCGCAGGCAGTGGATGCACTTGCCGTGATCTACTTTCTCACCGCCATGGCGTGTCTGGTGGTGGCGCTGAGGTTCGTCAGCCCTACCCAGATGGTATTCAAGATCAAGTAGGAGGCACGATGAGCGCGGATATGGGAGATGTTGCGGGAACAAAGGCACGGCCGTGGGTGTTGAGCACCCCCGGCGGCGCGTCAGGGTTCCGGGCGTACCGGGACCCGACGCTGGACCCGCCGGCAATCGTGGTGAGGGCAGGGGGAACCGAGATCAGCTTCCACCTGCGGTGCCTGAACGATCTGGATGAAATGCTGAGAGCCCACGGTGACTGGATGCCGCTGGGCATCGCGGAAGAGCATGCACATCCCGCCGAAGGCACCGTTGAAGCCTGGGCCCGCTCGACGGAAAACCCCGTCAAGGGCTGGTACGGCCTGAAAAAGGGGTTGCGAGGGCGGTTCGCCGCCTTCATTCCCCCCATCATGGTCGTCCTCAATCTGGCGGAGATCGAAGAGGACCCGAAGAATCCGCGCATAAGGTCAGTGTGAAGCTGCCACGGCTTCCAGTCTTTCCTTGAATTTCTGAAAGCCTCCAAAAAATGTTTGCGCAAACATAAGTCTCATGATAGACTTCGGCAGTCGAAGGGGCAGCGATGGCTTTGAAGGTTTCCACGTACAGGACGGCCATGAATACAGGGGAGCGACTGGAGGCCGTGGAAGCCCGTCCGCTGGGCGTCGAGCCTCTCGAATTGGAGCTCTGCCCGGAGCTCCGGTTTCAAACCGTTCGAGGGTTCGGCGGTGCTTTCACTGAGGCAGGGGGGTGGGTTCTTTCACGCCTTCCCGCCGAGAGGCAGGAGCAGATCCTGAAGGGCTACTTCGACCCGTCGGCAGGGCTGGGGTACTCGCTCTGCAGAAGCCACATCAACTCCTGCGATTTCTGTCTCGACAACTACTCCTGCTGCGAGAAGCCGGGGGACACGACCCTCTCGTCGTTCAACCTCCTCCGCGACGAGAAGTGGCTGCTCCCTTTCATCGAAAAGGCGCTGGCCGTTCCCGGCTCGGCATTCGAGCTTCTGGTAACCCCCTGGAGCCCTCCCGCCTGGATGAAGACCAACGGAAACATGAACGGAGGCGGCAAGCTCAAGAACGAATACCGTGAGGCATGGGCTCGTTTTCTTGCGCGGTTCATACGCGAATATCGCAGGCGGGGCATCCCGGTTTCCATGGCATCGGTCCAGAACGAGCCGGAAGCCCGTCAGACGTGGGACTCCTGCCTCTGGACGGCTGAGGAAGAAGGAGAGTTCGTAGCCGGGTTTCTAGGCCCGGTTCTCGCCCAGGAGGGCCTGGGGGACGTGGATCTCCTCATATGGGAACACAACCGCGATGCCATGGTCCGCCGCGCCGTCCAGACCATCGGCTTTCCGGGCGCCGCGCGCTACATCCATGGCACCGCCTACCATTGGTACAACGGCGAAGATTTTGAAAATGTCTCCCGTGTTCACGGACTTTTCCCGGAGAAACACCTCTATTTCACGGAAGGCTGCATTGAGCATCCACCGCGGATCGGGGGATGGAACCAGGGGGAACACTATGCGCACCAGATCATCAATGACATGAACAACTGGTGCGAGGGCTGGATCGACTGGAACCTGCTCCTGTCTGTGGAAGGCGGCCCGAACCATGCAGGCAATTTCTGTGATGCCCCTGTCATGGCGGACGTTTCCACCGGGGAGATCACGTACCAGAGCTCCTTCTGGTACCTGGGACATTTTTCCAGGTTCGTGAGACCGGGCTCCATAAAAATCGGCTGTAGTGTTTGCGAAAACATTACGCATGCCAGCGCGGGAGGCCCGGGCGTGGAAGCAACCGCTTTTTCGAGCAGCGGCTCGGACATGGTCGCCATCGTCCTGAACAGGACAGAGAAGCCCCATGACCTGCGCATCAGGACCGCAGGAGAAACGGCGGATGTCGCAATCCCTGAGCGCTCGATTTCGACCTTTCTTGTCGGAAAATCAGGCCGTCGGCCTGTTGGAAATTTCTCTTGAAAGGAGAGCGTATGAGAAAGCTCGTATGCTTCGTTGCCTGCCTCCTCCTGGTCGCCGGCGCTATTTCGGCGGACAAGACCAGGGTGCGCTGGTATGTCGGGCTGGGAGGGGGGTCGGATGCCCCGACCTTCAAGGGGCAGCAGGACGTCGTGGACCAGTTCAATGCCTCGCAGAACGACATCCAGCTGGTCCTGGAGATCGTGGCCAATGCCCAGGCCTATGACACCCTGAGCACCGAGATCCAGGCCGGCAATCCGCCGGATATCGTCGGGCCAGTCGGCATCAGGGGACGCGACAGTTTCCTCGGGACCTGGGCAGATATGACCCCGCTCATCGCAAAGAACAAATACAACCTGAAGGATTTCGATCCGAAGATCGTCAAGTTCTTCCAGGTGGAGAAGCAGGGGCAGCTCGGCCTGCCCTTCGCGATCTACCCCTCGGTGGTTTTCTACAACAAGGACCTGTTCGACGAGGCCAGGCTCCCCTATCCCCCCCACAAGTACGGCCAGGCCTACGTGGACAAGGATGGCAAGAAGAAACCCTGGAACACCGACACCCTTCGCGAGCTCGCCATGCAGCTCACAGTGGACCAGAACGGCAAGGCGGCGACCGCGAAGGATTTCGACCCCGAGCACATCCTCCAGTTCGGGTACGGGGAGCAGATGACCGATTTCAGGGGAACCGCGACGCTCTTCGGTGCAGCGTCCCTGGTGGACAAGAACGGCAAGGCGCAGATCCCGCGGAACTGGCGTGAGGGCATGAAGTGGTATTACGACGCGATGTGGAAGGACCACTTCGCTCCCACCTACGCGTACGGCCAGTCAGACGCCTTCCTCCAGGGCAACTGGTTCCAGACCGGCAACATGGCAATGTCGCACGTCCACCTGTGGTACCTCGGTTTTGCCCAGCTGAACTTCAACTGGGACGTCGCCGCAGTCCCCAGCTACAAGGGGAAGGCGACCGCCAAGCTGCATGCCGACACCTTCGAGCTGGTCAAGTCTTCGAAGAACCAGGACGCCGCGTTCAAGGTCCTTACCTACCTCATCGGAGAGGCGGCCCCGAAGCTCCTCACCACCTACGGAGGCATGCCGGCGCGGCTGTCGCTGCAGGCCAGCTTCTTCAAGACCTTCAATGATACGAAGTTCCCCGGGAAGAAGATCGACTGGCAGGTATTCGTAGACAGCATGGCGTACAACGACAATCCCAACCACGAATCCTGGATGCCGAGCTTCCAGGAAACGTCGAACAAGTACACAGAATACTGGACAAAGTTCCAGAACGACGGGAACCTCAACGTGGGGAAGGAACTCGACTCATTGACCGCCGACCTTCAGACGATTTTCCAGGCGGCAAAGAAGTAGTGTGCAGGCGCACCGGCGGCCCGGTGGGCATGCTGGAGCAACGGAGCGGGGCGGCACCGTGCCGCCCCGCGGTTCTGTGAGGAGCTGAACATGGGATCGGCAGGGGGGAGCGTATAAGGCGATGGCAAGCACAAGACAGTCAGGCCCTCACACAGCTGCCGCCCTTCGGGCGGCGCGGGATAGAGCGGGCCGGAGCCGAAGATCGCCGCACAGGCATTTCGAGCTGAAGTGGGGGCTCCTTTTCATCAGCCCATGGATACTCGGTTTCTTCATCTTCTTTTTTGTCCCGATGGTGTCGTCCCTGGGCTTTTCACTTTTCGATTTCAATCTTTCGGCCGTGGGCACCCACGCGTTCATCGGACTGCAGAACTGGAAGCGGGCCTTCCTCCAGGATCCCGAAGTGCCCCTGGCAGTGCTGAAGAGCTTCCTCTTTGCGGGGATCTCCCTTCCCATCACATTCCTGTTCGCGCTGTCCCTGGCGCTGGTCCTCAATTCCAGCCTCCTCAGGGGAAAAAGCCTTTTCCGCGCCCTTTTCTATTTTCCCGCCATGATCCCGTTTGTCGGTACCGTGATGATCTGGTACGGAGTGCTGAACCAGCACGCCGGATGGATCAACCAGATCATAGAATGGGTGACCGGTTTCAAGGCGACCGGCTCGGGCGGGATCCAGTGGCTCCAAAGCGCCAATCTCGTCTATTTTTCCTACACGTGGGTCGGTCTCTGGGGAGTCGGCAACACCGTGATGACCTTCATCGCCGGGCTCCAGAGGGTTCCCACCGAGCTGTACGAGGCGGCGATCGTGGACGGGGCCGGCTGGGGGACCCGGCTCAGGCGCATCACGCTGCCCATGATCACGCCGATTATCTTCTACAACCTGATCCTTTCCATAATCGGGACGATGCAGTTCTTCCTTGTTCCCTACGTGCTCAACCGCGGCGACGGAACACCGGCAGGGATGACGAACTTCATCATGGTGTACTTCTACCGCCAGTCCTTCAATTACTTCAACATGGGCTACGGTTCGGTGATCGCATGGATAATATTCCTCATCGCAATGGCGCTCACCGTCGTTCTTTTCAAGACGCAGAAGCGATGGGTGTACTACATGGGGGACAAATAATGGAAAGCCCGGCCGGCAATCTCGCATTCACTCCCCGGCGTACCGAGGCCGGCGGTTCTCCGCGTGCCCTGCTGACGATCAAGCGGGTTGCGTCATTTCTCGGCGTCCTGCTTCTCCTGGCGCTGTTCCTCCTGCCGCTTGCCTACGGCATCTTCACCTCGTTGAAGTCGGATTCCCAGCTGACAGCGGTGAGCGCCCCGGTGCTGCCGGCGTCCCTCGAGCAGTTCGAGTCCGGGGGACGGGCATACGACGTATACCTGGTGCCCATGACGGACGGGACGGTCAAACGCCTGGCCCTGGTGGAGAAAGGAAGAGACAGCTCCAGATTCATGGACCCGAAAAACCCGGGTGCCGCCCTTATTGAATGGAAAGGCGCCTGGCGGACCCTCGATGCCGCATGGCGGATCGACTTCCGATGGGGAAATTTTCTCACCGCGTGGAAGACCATCGATTTCCTCCGGCTGCTGCTCAACACCCTCATGTATGCGAGCATCAGCACTGTCGGGGCCCTTTGCTCCGCGGCCTTCGTTGCATATGGTTTCTCCCGTTTCAATTTTCCCTTCAGGGGCGCCGCCTTCCTTGTCCTCATGGCCACGATTGTCCTCCCACCCTCCGTCACCCTGATCCCGACGTACTCGTTCTACTTTTCGATCCACTGGGTCGGAACGTGGCTTCCGCTCATCGTGCCCACATTTTTCGCGAACGCGTACAACGTGTTCCTCCTGCGACAGTTCATGATGGGTATCCCGCGGGAGCTGGATGAAGCGGCGAAGATCGACGGCGCCAACCCGATGCGCACCTTTTTCTCCATCATCATTCCGCAGGCCGTTCCCGCCCTCGTCGTGGTGGTGCTCTTCCACTTCTTCTTCTGCTGGAACGACTTTTTCGGGCCATTGATCTACCTCGCCGGGCAGCCGGGACGGTTTCCGATCTCCGTCGGGCTGACCAAGTTCTTCAACATGTACGTGCGGCAGAACAGCCTGGTGCAGGCGTCGGCGTTGATCTCCACCGCGATTCCCGCCTGCATCTTCCTGTTCGCCCAGAGATACCTGACGCAGGGAATCGTGGTGACCGGCGTCGAGAAGTAGCGGGGGGCGTCCCGGTCATGGTACCATGGCGGGACGCTTCACGGCGCATGGCAGATATCGCGAGGTAGGTCTCACATGGCAACCCAGAGGGAGGTCGCGGAGAGAGCGGGCGTGTCCTTCATTACCGTCTCCCGGGTGATCAACGGCAGGGGGAACGTCAAGAAGGAAACCCGGCTTCGGATCGAGCGCGCGATCCAGGATCTCGGCTACTATCCCAACAGCCAGGGTCGTGCGCTCAATTCAGGCCGCACGGCGATCATCGGCGTGATTGCACCGGTCCTGGCCACGCGCAGCCTGGAGGGAGATCTCTACTATTCCGGAATGCTCGAAGGGGTGGAACTGGCATGCCGGAAGCACCGCTATGACATGCTTTTGTCCACGCAGCGCATCTACGACCGGGATTTCGACTATCTGCGGATCTTCTCCCAGAAGAAAGTGGACGGCACGATACTGTTCGGAGACTACTTGCTCTCTGAAAAGGACACCTCCCGCATCGAGCGGGAACGGATCCCCATCGTCGTCGTGGGAGACCGTCCAGCCAGCGCGGCGATCAGCTGGGTGGATACGGATAACGAGCCCGGCGGGTACCTGAGCGCCCTGAGGCTCATCGAGGCCGGCCATCGGAGGATCGCCTTTATCGGGGTCACGGGCCGCAACGCCAATATTGCCGACCGGCTGAACGGCGTCCGCCGTGCCTGCGCCGACAGGGGGATAGCGTTCTTCGACAAGGACGTCTTCGCCATGGACATCGGCGGGGTGCCGAGTCCCGAGATGATCGGGAAGCTGATCACCGGCACGGAACGGCCGACAGCCGTCGTGTGCGGCACGGACCTCATCGCCCTCAGCATCCTGCAGGAGGCGCGGGAGAGTGCCCTCGAGATCCCGGGAGACCTGTCGATCATCGGGTTCGACGGAATCCAGATGATCCGCTATACCAACCCGCCCATTGCCTCCAACCGCCAGCCCCTCAGTGAAATGGGATTCACGGCCGGGGAGTTCCTTTTCCGACGCATCGAGAGTCCGGAGGCTCCGAGCGAGCAGATGATCTATCCCCTCGAAAAGATCGAAGGCGGCAGCGTTTCCCCGCCGCGATAGCAGGTCGATTCAGCAAGTCTCAAGCGTCCATGCCGGCCCGCACGCCCCCCACGCGGGCTCCGCACGGGCTTCTGACCTTGATAGTCTATAGCCTAATTAGTCAACAATGTTTATATTCTGACGATGAGCGAAGACACCGCGGGCTACCAGAGTTTTTTCAACGCACAGAACGAGATTCACGACCTCTTTGTCCGCGCCATGGAGAACATGCTCGGCAACGAGGGAATCACCGTTGCCCAGGCCATCGCGCTGAAAACCCTCAAGGAGCAGGACCAGCTGTGCAAGATGTCCGACCTCGCTGCGACGCGATTCCTCACCCCCGCGGCTGCCACGGGTATCGTTGACCGGTTGATCCATCTCGGCCTGGTGGAGCGGAAGTTCGACAAGAATGACAGACGGGTGATCCTGCTCGCGCTCACCGCGCGTGGCGAGGCGGCTATCTCCGTCATGGAGGGCAAGGTCCAGGCAATGATGCAGCAGTTTTTCGAGCGTATCTCGGAAAGCGACAGGCTGGCGTCCCTCCGGATCTACAAGAAGCTCAAAGAGTACCTGAAGGAAGAATTGGATGCCCACAAGAGGAAATAATCACCGGTCCCGCATCGTCATTGAGTCCAGCAACCCTGAGGAAGCCGTATGAAAAAACCCCTGGCGTCGCTCCTTCTTTTCGTGCTCCTTCCGCTGGCTGCGGCATCCGCGCAGGATCAGCCTGCCACGCTGACACTTGCCCAGGCAACCGATGCGGCCCTGGCCCAGGGCGCGGATAGCAGGATTCTGCAGAAGAACCTGGACATCGGCAGGGAACAGTACCGGCTGAACGTCTCGAGGAACTCATTTTCGCTTTCCGGTTCGGTGGGAGAGAATGCGGGCTATGGCTTCGGGAATGACACCCTGCTGAGCGGGAACTCCCTTGCGTCCGGTTTCAGCCAGACGCCGCAGGCAGGCCTGTCTCTTGCGGGGCCGCAGACCAGCGTGGGGATCAGCGTCACCCCCTACATGGCGGCAAACCCCCTTGTGGCGGATTTTTCCCAGCTCTCGTCCCTTTTTTCCCCTGGGCCCCCTGCACCGACGCCGGGTCCGACGGGCAGCGTTGCCCTCAGCGTCAGCCAGGTGGTGTGGGGAGGCTACCCGGGGGGAACCACCCAGGCGGCAGTGGAAAAGAGCCAGCTCGCCCTCCGCGGCATGGAACTCTCCACGGAATCCGGCAGGCTGAACCTCGTGTCGGTGGTGACCCAGGCATACTTCGTCATGCTGGGATCCCAGAGAAACCTGGCCGCGAAGAAGGAGATCCTCGCGCAGCAGAACGCCCTGCTGGCGCAGATCAGCGCAGTGGAGGCGCTCAAGCAGGCCACGGCCATCGACCTCCGCACCGCGCAGATCAACGCGCAAAGCGCGGACATCGATGTGCGGAGCGCGGAAAACGATCTGCGCATTGCGCGGATCAGGCTGGCGGAGCTCATCGGGTGGCCCCGGGACAGGGAGTTTTCCATCGAGGACCAGAATGATCCGCAGGTCCCGGCGGGCAGCGTGGAGGAGGCGGTCGCGGAGGCGTTGAAAAGAAGGACCGAGATCCAGCAGATCGAGCTCAATCGAAAGTCCTCGGCGATCGACCGCGCCATGATCCAGGGACAGACCACCCCCACGGTGAGCGTGACCGGAGGGCTGAACATCATCCATGACTGGAAGCTCGTCGACAACGCCGGCCAGGGCAGCGTGGGCGTGAAGATCGGGCTGCCCATCCTCGACGCGGACGCGGCACACCACCAGCTCGAGGCGGTTCGTATTCAGAACGACGTGCTCGGCATCCAGGAAGAACAGCTCCGCGCGCGTATCGCCACGGACGTCGAGCAGGCATTCGAGCTTGTTGAAATAAACGTGCAAAGACTGCAGGTGGCGCGGCTTTCGGTGGAGAAATTCGACCTCAAGTTCAAGCTCAAAAAGACAGAGGCGCAATATGGAACGGCGAACAACCAGGACATGCTGGATGCCTCGATCGATTCGGCAAATGCGCAATCGGCGCTGGTGAGCGCGCAAAGAGACGCCCAGCTCGCCATCCTGCAGCTGCGCAATGCAATGGGATACTAGGAGATTCGCATGAGAAACCTACAGAGATGGCTGAGCCGGGGCGCAACCGCTGCGTCACTGGTCCTTCTTTTCACTGCCGTCGGCTGCGCGCCAGGGCAGAAGGCCGTGAACCCCCCTGCGACGGATCCCCCCGCGGCCCCGGCGTCTCCGCTCAAGGGCCCGGGCATGGCGGAGATCACCGTGCAGGCGGTACCCGTGGAGGTCGGCGCTCTTGTGCTGGAGCACCAGACCTCGGGCACGGTGAAACCCGTCATGCAGAGCCAGGTCGTGGGACAGGTCAGCGGGGTGGTGTCGCGCGCGGCGCGCAAGGCCGGTGACTGGGTGGAAAAGGACGCCACTGTCATCCAGCTGGATGACAGCCAGCTCAAGCTCTCCCTGAAGACAGCGCAGGCGTCACTGGAAACCGCCCGGATCAACCTGTCCACGGGACAGGATACGACCACGCAGGCAAATCCAAGGCTCGATCTCCAGGTCAGATCTGCCGAGTCAGCCCTTTCCGCGGCCCAGGGAAACTACGCCTCCCGTAAGGCGCTTTTCGACCTCGGCGGTGCCACCAGCTCCGAGCTGGATCGGGCCAAGAGCGATCTGGACATGGCGCAGGCGAACCTCGAGGCGGCGAAGACCGCCCTGGACCAGAACCAGAAGGCCCCCGTGCAGAACATCGCCCAGCTCAAGCTGGCCGTGGAGCAGGCTGACCTCGGCGTTCAGCAGGCCCAGCTCAACCTCCAGCATGCGGCCATCAAGGCCCCGTATGCAGGACGGCTCGTCGCGGTGAACGTGATGCCGGGCGAGCTTGTCAGCCAGAACTCTCCCGCCTTTATCCTTGCCAGCCGGGAGCGTGAGGTCGACTTCGAGGTGCCCCCCGCGGATGCGGCAAGCCTTCCCGTGGGCGCCGCGGTCAGCTTCACGCTGAACGGGAGCGCGCACTCGCTCAAAGTGAGCCAGTCACCGGAGGTGCCTCTGAACGGCGTTGTGCCCATCGTGGCGGCGGTCCCTGGCTCTCTCACGCTCTCATTCGGGGCAATCGGCGCGGTAAGCTACTCGCTCACCCTCGCGCGCGGAGCGCTCATCCCGACCGGAGCCCTGCAGACCAACGAAGACAGGAACTTCGTCTATATCGTGGAGGGCGGCAAGGCGGTCGTCCGGCAGATCACCATTCTTGCCGAAGGCGGCAGCCGGGCGGCTGTGACCGGAGTGAATGGCTCTAATACCGTCGTGATAAACCCGCCACCGGGCCTTCTGGACGGTTCCATCGTGAAGACCGTGGCAGCGGGGACAGCGGAAGGCGGCAAATGAAGACGACACGGGAGCTTCAGGCACGGATATTCGACAAGATCAATCCCGCGGTACGATTCTCGGTGACGCGCTACGTGTTCGCCATCGGGGTATTCGTGGCGATCTTCGCCTTCGGCCTCATCTCGGTCTTGAACCTCGGGGTCGACCAGTTTCCCTCCATCAACTTTCCCTACGTCGTGGTCACGACTGCGTATCCGGGAGCATCTCCGAGCGTGATAGACCAGCAGGTGACGCAGGTGATTGAGAACGCCGTTTCCACGTTGAGTGGCATCACGGACATCAATTCCTTCAGCTCCACCGGTGCGAGCCAGGTGATCATGGCCTTTGAACAGACAACGGACCAGGCAAGCGATGCAAACCAGGTTGCCTCCCTTGTTTCGGCAGCCAGCCGGAGGCTTCCCCAGGGGGTCAACTCGCCCATCGTGCAGACATTCAACCCGTCATCCATCCCGGTCGTCCAGTTCGGCCTCTCCGGCGCGGGAGCGGGTCTTGGAGACGTAAGCACGTATGTCACGAACGAGCTCACCCCTCTCCTGGAGCGCGTCTCTGGTGTGGCCAACGTCCAGGTGGACGGCGGGCCGTCGCGCCAGTTCCAGGTGCTGCTCAATCCGGACCGTCTCCAGTCATTCAATCTCACACCCCAGCAGGTCGTGGGGGCCATCATCGGGTCGGCAATCAATCAACCCATAGGGACGATCAACAGCCACAGCAACGCCCTCACTTTTGCCACGGAAAACATCCCCGCGGACACGCAGAAGGTTGCGGGCACACTGGTTGATCCTGCCCGGGGCATCCGGGTAAGCGACATCGCCGCGGTGCGGGATCTCCCTGTGTCGACCAACTATGCGCGGGTGAACGGCCGCCCGGTCGTCCTTGTCTCCATTCAGAAGACCACGTCCTCGAACGCCGTCGCAGTGGTCAGGAACGTGAAGAGCCTGCTGCACGACACGAAGCTGCCTGCCGGCTACGAAATCTCCTACAGCAACGACACCACCGCGCCTATCCAAGCATCGCTGAACTCGACATACCGGGAGATCCTGATCACCGTCATCGTCGTCCTGCTGGTCGTGCTGCTCTTCCTGGGCAGGATCAATACCGCCCTCTCGGTGATTCTCGCCGTACCCATCGCTCTCTCGGCGGCGCCCGTGCTGTTCAACCTCGCGGGATTCACGCTGAATCTCGTCTCGATGCTCGCCATGATCGTTGCCATCGGCATCGTGGTAGACGACTCGATAGTCGTGGCGGAAAACGTCGAGCGCTACCGCGTCATGGGTTTCAGTCAGAAGGAATCTGTTCTGAAAGGGGCCAGCGAGATTTTCAGTGCGGTCGTTGCGGCAACGCTGTCCCTGCTCTCCGTTCTCATTCCCGTGAGCTTCATCGGCGGCATCATCGGGGACTTCCTCCGGCAATTCGCCCTGGGGCTCGCTGCCGCGGTTGGTTTCTCCCTGCTGGAGGCTGTCCTTTTCCTCACCGTGCGCCTCGCCTACACGCCGGATACGAACCGCACTTTTGACTGGGGCGACCTTGCACGGAGCTTCGGAAAGCTCGGGGACTCGATGCGGTGGGGCCTGACTGCATGGAGAAAACCGTGGGGCATCATCGTGGCCGTCGCTGCCCTCGTCGGATTGGCCGCCACAAAACATTTCACCGCCATGCCCGCCATGCTCCTCTATCCGTTCCTGCTGGGAGTTCTTCTCTATTGCGGGCGGATCATCCTGAGCTTCCTGCAGGCTCTGACCGCGACCCTCCACGGCTGGACCGAAGCGGGTCTCGAATGGGTGCGTGAAAGCTACGCGAGGTCCCTCACCAGGATCCTTGACCGGAGCGTCATGGTGCTGGTGATCACGGCAGTCGCCCTGGTCGTGATCGTGGTCCTTGTGCTTCCGAAGATCACATTCAGCTTTGCGCCGCAGAGCGACAACGGGACCATCACGATCAATGTCAGCATGCACAACGGGACGACCCTTGCGGCAACGAACACCACGACCGGCGCGCTGGAACAGTATCTCCTGCAGCAGCCGGCCGTGAAGAGCGTCCAGACCGTGGTCGGGAGCGTGGGCGTGTTCACGGTCGGGGTGAACAGGTCGGAGAACACCACGATGGTGGTCCAGCTCATTCCCCTGGCGCACCGGCCGGGGGTGTACGACCTGATGGACAGGTACCGCAAGGGCATGGGCGACATACTCTCCCCCGCCGATCCCTCCGCCACGCTCAGCCTCAGCGCAGGGGGAGGTCCTCCCGGATCGAACTCGACAATCTCGTTGAGCCTCCTTGCCTCCGACCAGGACCTCCTGCAGGCCAGGAGCGCCAGGATCCTCCAGGTCGTCAAGAACCACGCCTTCGTGACGAGCGCCACCTCCAGTCTCTCCGACGTCACCATAGAGCGGGATTTCACGCCCAGCGAGTCCAAGATGGAAGGCACCGGCATAAGCCCCAGCGCGGTTGCAAATCTTCTCCAGACCTACACCTCCGGGACGCATGCCGCTGACGTGCAGATAGGCGGTCAGAGCTACCCGATCATGGTCCAGATCGATCCCACGTACCTCACGGACGGACAGTCGCTCTTGAACCTCCCCATCTACTCGAGCGCGAGGCAGTCGAAAATGCAGGTGGGTCAGCTCGGAAGCCTGGTCGTACGGCAGTCTCCCATCAGCGTCCTGCGCTACAACCGCCTGTACACGGCGACCCTGTCGATCAACCTGGTAAAGAAGGCTCCGCCTGCGCTCACGTTCCAGAACACACTGGCCGACGAGCTGACAAAGCAGGGTCTGCTGGACAGTGCAGTCACCATCGGCTCGGGGGGCGTGTTCGGCGCCGGCGCCCTGGCGAAGGAGGTGCAATCCTCGGGCACGACCGCATTTCTCCTGGCCCTGTTCCTTGCTTATCTCGTGATGGCTGCACAGTTCAACTCGTGGCGCTATCCCCTCTACCTGTTCCTGCCGGTGCCCCTGGCCATCGTGGGGGCCCTCCTTTTCGTCGTCATGCTCGGAGGCGGTCTGGATACATTCGGGCTGCTCGGCATGCTCCTGCTGATCGGCTTGTCGGCAAAGAATGCCATCCTGTATCTCGACTTTGTCGTCGAGCGAATTGGAAAGATGCCGCTCAAGGAGGCGCTGACAGAGTCGGCGCGGCTGCGCTTCCGTCCCATCATCATGACCACCCTGACGGTCCTCGTCATCGCCGGGCCTCTCGTGTTCGGCCGCGGTGAGGGCACCGAGTTCGGGCAGCGGCTCGGCATCGTGATGTTCGGCGGCATTCTCACTTCCGCGGTCCTCACGTTCTTTGTCGTACCCGCCGCGTTCTACCTGTTTGAGAGAAAGCGGGTGGCCAAGGCGTTGACGAGTGAGACAGTTCAGCCCCGGGAAAGGGCCGAGGCATGACCCCGACGGCATGCGCGGCGAGGACAGGACCGCGTGACGTCATGCCGTCCTGTCCTCGCCGCGGGCCATAAACATTCGGTTACGTGCCCTACCGCACAGAAATGTGACGTGTCGCATTGCTATCCTTGCAGGAAAGGAGTCTGAAATGCTTTTACTGTTGCTTATAGGTCTCGTCGTGGTTGCGGTCGTTGTGGGCGTCATCGTCATCGTGTAGGAAGACACGGCACAAATCCGGCTGCGGATCCTTCCGCAAATCCCTTCGCGAAAAGAAAAACAAGGGCCGCCGGGCCCGAGTGTGCGATCCACGGTCAATGCAGTTCGCGGGCTTCCGTACGGATCGCCTCGGGCATCTTTCCTCAATTCTTCCATGAGATAGGACGAGCGATCCTTCGGCGTCCGTCTGAATCCTCGCGGAGCAGCACAATGACACACAGCATGAAAAGTCGCGTCGTACTGGCCATATTTGCCGGGTTCGTTCTCTGCGGCATCACCGCATGGGCGGACCCCCCTTCGCAGGTCGGCAGACTGAGTCTCATCAGCGGCAATGTGTCCTTTCTCCCCGGAAGCCTCAACGAATGGACACCGGCAACGCTGAACTACCCTCTGACCTCGGGAGATCATCTCTGGACGGACCCCGGCGCGCGCGCCGAAGTGCATGTGCTGTCAGCGGCAATTCGGCTGAACTCAAATACCGAGTTCTCCTTTCTGAACCTGGACGACCAGACGGTCCAGATCAGTGTCTCGGAAGGATCCCTGAACGTCAATCTGCGAAGCGCCGGCAGCGGGACGATCTTTGAAATCGACACGCCGAACGCCACCGTATCCCTGCACTCGGCAGGGAGCTGCCGCATCGATGTCCAGCCGGACGTGGCGACAACCGTCAGCGTGCGCGCGGGCAGCGTCGAAGTAACGGCCGGCATGGACGCCTATGACGTGTCCGCGGGGCAAACCTCGGTCATATCCGGCGTTGATTCGATCGCGTACTACGTCACGGCGGCTGCACAGCCGGACGAATGGGATGGCTGGTGTGCCGGCAGAGACCGCCGGGAAGATCAGCTTGCGTCGAATCTTCATGTTTCCCGCGAAATGATCGGCGCCGAAGACCTCAACGAGAACGGAACGTGGCTCGCTGACGCAGGCGATGGTCCGGCATGGGCTCCTTCGCATGTTCCTGCGGGCTGGGCGCCGTACCGCTTCGGTCATTGGACATGGATCGAGCCCTGGGGATGGACATGGGTCGATGACACGGCCTGGGGATTTGCTCCGTTCCATTACGGACGCTGGGCATACTCGAAGGCGCGCTGGGTGTGGAGCCCGGGTTCCGCCGGGCCGCGTCCCGTCTATGCACCCGCTCTCGTCGTATTCGTGGGAGGACCGGGGTGGACGCCGGCGGGTGGAGATGGGATCGGCTGGTTCCCCTTAGGGCCTCACGAGGCATACTACCCGTCCTACCAGGTGAGCGCCTCATACGTGCAGAGAATCAATGTCGGCCACGTGGCGAACATCACCGCGCGGACAATCGAGACGTTCAACCCCAGTCAGGTCGTCTACGCCAATCGCGGCGCTCCTCAGGGTGTGACGTTCGTGCCGCGTGACGTATTCGTCCAATCGCGCCCTGCGGGAGCGGCTTTTCTCTCACTATCCGCGGCAGATATCACCCGGGCGCCCCTCATGGGGATGACCGCCAAAGCCGTGCCTCAGCGGGAGAGCATCATCGCAAAGCCGACGGCCTCGCGGCCGCCTGTTCCCCAGCCTCAGCCTGGACGGATGTCGGGGCGCGTCTACTCGCGGGTCGCACCACCACCCGCACAGGTCCCTTTCGCACAGCAGCAGCCGATGCTCAGGGCAAATCCAGGCCAGCCGCTGGATCCTGCTGTGCTCTCCGGCATTCAGCGGAGGCAGCAGCCCGTTTCTCGTGTGACGATTGTGAATCCTGCAACGCTCACCACGCTGAAGAAGCCCCCCGTGCTCAGGAATGCGCCCCCGACGCCCGCACCCGCCGGCCCGCAGCCGGTAGCTCGGCAGGCACCAGGCAGCCAGCCAAAACCTGTC
>Ga0265316_10003580_pt1 | contig 15667 bp, 9 predicted proteins | sample 4522metaG_FD_202092 | JGI IMG/M metagenome (GOLD analysis project Ga0265316, IMG submission 202092) | Rhizosphere microbial communities from Carex aquatilis grown in University of Washington, Seatle, WA, United States - 4-5-22 metaG | ecosystem: Host-associated > Plants > Roots > Rhizosphere >...
CGGCCGTCCGCGGTCGATCGGAGCAGCGCCGTCGCGGCCGGCCGCGCCGGCTCCCGGCCCGGCTCCTGGCCCGGTCCCTGACGCTGGCCGCGGTCGGCGTCCTGGTCGTGGCCTTGTTGCCCGGAGCGGCACTGGCCATTCCGGCCCGGACCCAGACGCCGCCGGCCCAACCCGCCGACGGCCCGGCGTCCGGAGACTGGACGCAGTTCCACAACGGACCGGCTCACCTGGGCACGAACTCCGCCGAGACAGGGATCTCCGCCTCCAACGTGGACGCGCTGGAGATCGCCTGGACCGCCACCACCGGCGGCGAGATCTTCTCGTCTCCGGCCGTCGCCAACGGCGTGATCTACGTCGGATCGCGCGACCACAAGTTGTACGCCTTCGCCGCCGGATGTGCCACGAGTGGGGGATCGTGCGCGCCGCTCTGGACTGCCACCACCGGCGGCGAGATCTGGTCGTCGCCCGCGGTCGCCAACGGCGTGGTCTACGTCGGCTCGCTCGACCACAAGCTGTATGCCTTCGATGCGGCCGGGGTGACCGGCTGCAGCGGCGGCCTGAAGGTCTGCACGCCGCTTTGGACTGCCGCGACCGGCGACGCCATCTCGGCGCCCCCGACGGTCGCCAACGGCGTCGTCTACGTCGGCTCGTTCGACCACAGCCTCTACGCCTTCGATGCGGCGGGCGTGACCGGCTGCAGCGGGACCCCGAAAGTCTGCACGCCGCTGTGGACCGCGGCCACCGGCGCCGCCATCGGTTACGCGGCCCCGACGGTTGCGGGCGGCGTGGTCTACGTCGGCTCCAGCGACCACAAGCTGTATGCCTTCGACGCCGCGGGCGTGACCGGCTGCAGCGGGACTCCGAAGGTCTGCACGCCACTGTGGACGGCCACCGCCGGCGGTGCCCTCGGGTACTCGTCGCCGGCGGTCACCGACAGCGAGGTCTACGTCGGCTCGTTCGACGGCAAGCTATACGCCTACGCGGTCGGCTGCTCGAGCGGCGGGGGGACCTGCACGCCGGTCTGGACGGCCACCACGGGTAGCTACATCGACTCCTCGCCGGCGGTTTCCAACGGCGTCGTCTACGTCGGCTCCGAAGACCACAAGCTGTATGCGTTCGATACGTCCGGGAACCTGATCTGGTCCGGCAACACCGGCGGCGCCCTCGAATACTCGTCTCCGGCGGTCGCGAACGGCGTGGTCTACGTCGGCTCGACCAACGACAAGCTGTACGCCTATGCCGTCGGCTGCGCGAGCGGCGGTGGCACCTGCAGCCCGCTCTGGACGGGCGTCACCGGCGGCTACATCGAATCCGCGCCCGCGGTCTCCAACGGCGTCGTCTACGTCGGCTCGGGAGACGAGAAGCTGTATGCCTTCGCCATCACCGGCGACTGGACGCAGGATGAGAACGGGCCGAGCCACCAGGCAGACAATACGCATGAGACGGTCATTTCGGCCGCCAACGTTGGCGCCCTGGGCTTGGCGTGGACCAGTACCGTCAATGGCGGCTTCGCGCCCTCGCCGGCCATCGCCAACGGCATCGTCTACGCCACGTCGTTCGACGACAAGCTGTATGCGTACCCGGTGGGCTGCAACACCGGTGGTGGGGTCTGCAACCCGATCTGGACGGCTGTGACCGGGTCGTACATCAACTCGACGCCGGCGGTGGCAAACGGCGTGGTCTACGTAGCCTCATACGACCACAAGCTGTATGCCTTCGATGCGGCCGGCGTCACCGGCTGCAGCGGTAGTCCCAAGATCTGCACGCCGCTGTGGACGGCGGCCGTCGGCGATTCTCTCGAGGACGGACTGACTGTAGCGAATGGCGTCGTCTATGTCGGGTCCGACGACCACAAGCTGTATGCCTTCGATGCGGCCGGGGCCACCGGCTGCAGCGGCGATCCGAAGACCTGCACAGCACTCTGGATGGCAAGTGCCGGCGGCTCGTACTTCACGGAGCCTACGGTGGCCAACGGCGTCGTCTATGTCGGATCGCTGGACGGGCACGTGAGCGCCTTCGCCGTCGGCTGCGCGAGCGGCGGTGGGACGTGCACCCCTCTCTGGACAGCGGCCACGAACGGCGCGGCTGCCGTCGGGTCCCCGCCCGCAGTCGCGGATGGCGTCGTCTTCGTCTCGGGCTGGGACAATGTGCTCTACGCATTCGCGGTCGGCTGCGCGAGCGGCGGAGGAACCTGCACGCCGCTCTGGACGACCGCCACAAGCAACGCGGGCTATGCCTCGACCCCGGGCGGGGCGAAGCCTGCGGGCACAACTGGCGGCCCAGTGGGCTTCGGCAACCTGGCCGTCGCCAACGGCGTCGTCTACGTCGGCTCGGCCGACGACGACAAGCTCTATGCCTTCGATGCGGCCGGCGTCACCGGCTGCATCGGCAGCCCAAAGGTCTGCTCGCCGCTCTGGAGCGGGGGCACCGGCGGCTCATCTGCCGGCTCGCCTTCGGTCGCCAACGGTGTCGTCTACATCGGGTCGTGGAGCAACACGGTCTACGCATTCGGCGTGGGTTGCGCCAGCGGCGGCGGATCGTGCACGCCGCTCTGGAGTGCCAGCACCGGCGCTGAAGCGACCGGACCATTGGCAATCGCCAACGGCGTCCTCTACGTCGGCGCCTTCAACGTCGGGGATACCATCACCGGCAACCTCTACGCCTTCGCCCTCGAGGCCGGGGTATACAACTTCGCCACGACATACCACTCCGTGACGCCCGGTCGCGTCCTCGACACCAGACCGACCGGCGCCGGGCACACCAACATCGGCCTGGCCAACCCGTTCGTGGCCGGCACCGTCCGCACCTTCGCCGTCGCCGGCGCGCCCTATGTCGGCGGAGGCCGATTAGCCCGCGTGCCCGGCAACGCCACGGCGGTCACGGGCAACCTCACGGTCGTCGGCGCAACGGCCGGCGGTGTGATCGCCCTGGGGCCGACGGTGGCGGCTACCGGCCAGACCACGACCATCGACTTTGCCCAGGGCGAGACCCGGGCCAACGGCGTGACCATCGGTCTGTCACCGACCGGGAAGCTTTCGGCGGTGTTCCGGTCCTCGACCGCCGGCGCCACGACCCAGCTCATCTTCGACGCCACCGGCTACTTCACGCCGGGCCGGAGCGGCGCCACGTACCACCCGGTTGCCCCCGGCCGCGTCCTCGACACCCGCAAGAGCGGTTCGGGCCACACCAACATCGGCCTGTCCAACAAGTTCGCCACCGGCACGGTGCGGACGCTCAAGGTGGCCGGCGTCAAGGGCCTGGGCTGGAGCAGCGCCGTGGTTCCCGCGGCGGCCACGGCGGTCACGGGCAACCTCACGGTGACCAACGCCAGCAGCGTCGGATACGTGTCCATGGGCCAGACGATGACCGCGACGCCGAGCACCTCGACTCTCAACGTCGTTGCCGGGTCCAACATCGCCAACGGCGTTACCGTGGCCCTCAGCGGCGGCACACTGGCGGCCGTCTGGAAGGGCAGCGCGGGGTCGAGCGCCGATCTCATCTTCGACGTGACCGGCTACTTCACGGCCGATCTCTCGGGTCTGGCCTTCCACCCGATCGTGCCCGAACGCGATCTCGAGACCGCCACCAACCTGGGCCTGCACGGAGCATTCGCCAGCGGCACTTCACGGACCCTGGCGATCGGCGGCCTGGCCCAGGTTCCCTCCGGCGCCGCCGGAATCAGCGGCAACCTCACCGTTCTCAACCCGAGCAGCAACGGCTTCGCCTCCATCAGCCCGACCACCGTCGCCAATCCGACCAGCTCCACGATCAACGTGACCGCTCACCTGGCCGGCGCCAACGGCTTCGATGTCGCGCTGGCTTCAGGCGGCGTGGCCATCGTCTGGGTCGGCGCGACAGGCTCCACGGCCGACGTCGCCCTCGACGTCACCGGCTACTGGAAGTAGGCGGGGGCGGATCCTCGGCTCGGCCGCCACACCGACCCTCGCCGACACTCGGAGGCTCCGGCTCGCGCCGGAGCCTCCGGATGCGTGCTATTCCTGCCAGAGGTGCGGCCGCGCGGCCAGCGTCCGCGCGCCCAGCTCGTCGCAGAGAGCCAGGAAGGGACCGCGGCGCGCACCCCTCCAGCGCAGCTCGTCCGGGTCGACCTGTGGCAGCGGCACGTCCAGGCGGAGCGTGGCGAGCTTCCGGAAGAGCAGCGCCTCGTCCCAGCGGGCACGCAGGGTGGCGTTGAGGCCGGCCGCGGATCGCACGTCGACGTGCCACTCTCCGACAGAGGCGGGGATTGCCTCTAGGTGCGGGAAGCGGGCCAGGACCGCGGCCGCCGACCGGGCGCCCCAGCCCGGCAGGCCGGGGAAGCCGTCGGCCGAGTCGCCCACCAGGCCGAGGTAGTCGGGGATCGATTCCGGCGCGACTCCCCAGCGCTCGCGAACGCCGCCCTCGTCGACGGTCCTCTCGCGCCGCCGGTCGCGCAAGACGACCCGATCGCCCCGGACGCACTGGGCCAGGTCCTTGTCGGGTGTGCAGATCCAGGTCCGCTCGACGTCGGGCCGGTCGCCCCATCGGGCCGCGGCGGTCGCCAGCGCGTCGTCGGCCTCGAACTCGACCATAGGCCAGACGACGACCCCGAGCGCCTCCATTGCCCGCTCCGCCAGCGGAAACTGCGCCAGCAACTCGCGCGGTACGCCGGCCTCGGTCTTGTAGCCGTCGTACATATCGTTGCGGAACGACCGGATGACGTGGTCCGCGGCGCAGCCGACGTGGGTCGCGCCCTCGTCGCGCAGCAGGTTGAGCAGCGTGTAGATGAGGCCGGTCACCGCTCCTACGTCGCGTCCGTCCGGGGCGTACACCGGAGGGCGCGGGCTGTAGTGAGCCCGGAACAGTTCGTACGTGGCGTCGACGAGGTGGATCTGCACGGCGCCGTCAGCGCGCTCCGGCCCGGGCGCCGATGAGCGCCACGCCCGCAGCCTCCATCTCGTCGAGAGCCCGTGAGCCGTCTCCCGGCAGGAGATCGACCGCACGGACCGCGTCGGCAAGGAGGGCTACCTGGTAGCCGAGCCGCACGCCGTCGAGGGCGGTGGCCTTCACGCAGTAGTCCGTCGCCAGCCCGCAGACCACGATCCGCTTGACGCCTGCCCGGGCCAGTGTCGCCTCGAGCCCCGTGGGGATGGGATCGCCGCCCGCGGGGTCCCGCATCGTGAAGCCCGAGTAGCCGTCTTCGCCGCCCGCGCCCTTGCGTACGATCGGCCCGTGCACGTCCAGGCCCCGATACAGCTCCGCGCCCCACGTCTCCTGGACGCAATGGACGGGCCAGATGCCGCCGTCCGCCGCGAAGTGGGGAGTGTGCGCCGGATGCCAGTCCTGCGTGTAGACGACCGCCGACCCTGCCTGACCGGCTCGCTCGATCTCCGCGTTGACGGGCGGCACGATCTCCGCTCCGCCCTTGACGGAGAGGCTCCCGGCGGGATCGGCGAAGTCGTTCTGGACGTCGACCACCACGAGCCCGACCGTCGGGCCGTAGCGCAAGTCCGGGTCGTCGGCCTGCCATCGCCCGCCTCGCGACAACCCTGCGCTGCTGGACATTCGCGCCGACCTCCTGCTCGAAACCGCTCGAGGCACGCCCGGCCCCCGAACCGCACGCCTCTGGGGCTTTGTACGCGATCGGGGCGGAAGGCGCAAGCGGGCACGGCCGCGGCGCGCAGCGCGGGGCCGGGCTCGGCACGGCACGGCGCGGGGCCGTTGCCGCTGCAATGACGCTGTAACGGTCGGGCCCCGGTCGTAAGGCGGCGATGGTGCCGCCCTGGCTAGGATCTACGCAGCGCAACTGACCATGACAAATCCGGAGACGCCGGTGACGGGGCGTCTTCTACTGAAGCAAGCGGCCTGGGTCCCCCTCCCCGGGCCGCTTGTCTTATTTGCGGGCGGAGGAGCCGGCATCGCGAGAGGGGTGGACGACTTCGCCACCGGCGCCGTCGGTCCTGGAACCGTCCACGTCGAGCAGGTATCCGATTCCCTGGAACGTCTTGATCCGGCCCGGCTCGCCGGGCTTGGAGCCCAGCTTGCGACGGACGCGACTGACCCAGACCCGCAGGTACTGAAGGTCGTCGCGATATTCCGGCCCCCAGACCTTGGTCAGAAGCTCCGTGTGCAGCACGACCTTGCCCGCGTTGGTGGCCAGGTGCTGCAGCAGCAGCCATTCCGTCCGCGATAGCTGAACCAGCTCGCCGCCGCGGCTGACCATGCGCCGCTCGAGGTCTATCTCGATGTCGTCGAAGCGCACCACGCCGCCGCCCGGCGCGACTCCGGATGCCCGGCGCAGGACGGCCCGGACGCGGGCGGCCAGCTCGTCCAGGTCGAACGGCTTGGCGACGTAGTCGTCCGCCCCGAGATCCAGGCCCTTGGCTTTGTCCGAAGTCGAGCCTCGGGCGGTCAGCAGGATCACCGGCACCTGCCGGCGCTCGCGCAACTGCCGCATGACCTCGATGCCGTCCATGCCGGGCATGACGATGTCGAGCAGGACGATGTCGGGCCGGACCTCCTCGGCCTTCTGGAGAGCCTCCTCGCCGCCGGATGCGGTGACGACGCGGAAGCCCTCCGCGTTGAGGGCCAGCGAAACCAGCTTGGTGATGCGTGGCTCGTCGTCGGCCACGAGAACCAATGGTTGAGTGCTCACGCCCCTCCCTTCGCCGCGCCCTGCCACGGCCGCCCACGAAGCCCGAACCTTCACGGTCGAGAGTACGCGGCTACTTTGCGCCGATTCCGGCGTTTGTGCGAGGGCAAATTGCCCCGCCCGGGCCTCGAATTGGGCACCGCGCTCGCACGCCGGTCCGGCGACCTACCCGAACGACACCCGCCGCACGATCGGCTACTCTGCGACTCAGCTTTCTCGAGATGTGGCGCTTGCCCCGCGACGGCGGGCCTGGAGACGCGGCCGACGATGTATTTCGATCAGTTCAAACAGCAGCTCCCGGACACGGACCCGGCCGAAACGCAGGAATGGCTCGACGCCCTCGACCAGATCCACTCGCAGGATGGCGACGAGCGAGCCCGCTTCGTGCTGTACAAGCTCCTCAAGCGCTCCCGCCAGCTGCATGTCGGACTGCCGCCGCTGACCCAAACCCGCTACATCAACACCATCAGCCCCGAGCAGGAGCCGTTCTTCCCGGGCGACGAGGTGCTGGAGCGCCGCATCCGCAGGCTGATTCGGTGGAACGCGGTGGCCATGGTCATGCGCGCCAACGCGGCGTTCCCCGGCATCGGCGGGCATCTGGCCACATACGCCAGCGCCGCCACGCTGTACGAGGTCGGCTTCAACCATTTCTTCCGGGGCAAGGACGACGGCGGGGCGGGCGACCAGATCTTCTTCCAGGGCCACGCGGCCCCGGGCATCTACGCCCGGGCGTTCCTGGAGGGCAGGCTGTCCGAGGACAACCTGGACCACTTCCGCCAGGAGGCGCTGTCGGGCGGGGTCGGTCTGTCCAGCTATCCGCATCCGCGCACCATGCCGGAGTTCTGGGAGTTCCCGACGGTATCGATGGGCCTCGGCCCTCTGGCGGCCGTCTACCAGGCCCGGCTCAATCGCTACCTGGCCAACCGCGGCCTGGCGGACACTTCGGCCAGCCGGGTCTGGGCCTTCCTCGGTGACGGCGAGACCGACGAGCCCGAGGCGCTGGCCGGCATCTCGCTGGCCGCCCGCGAGGGCCTCGACAACCTGACGTTCGTGGTCAACTGCAACTTGCAGCGCCTCGACGGGCCGGTTCGCGGCAACGGCAAGATCATCCAGGAGCTCGAGGGGCTCTTCCGCGGCGCCGGGTGGAACGTCGTAAAGGTCATCTGGGGCCGCGAGTGGGACGACCTGCTGGCTCGCGACGTCGACGGACACCTGGTCAACAAGATGAACGACCTCCTGGACGGCGACTTCCAGAAGTTCTCCGTGGCGGGCGGGGCCTACATACGCCAGCACTTCTTCGGCCCGGAGGAAGGGCTGACGCGCCTGGTCGAGCACCTGAGCGACGACGAGCTGGCCCGACTCCGCCGCGGCGGCCACGACTACCGCAAGGTCTACGCCGCCTACCGGGCCGCGACCGAGTACCGCGGCGCCCCGACCGTGATCCTGGCCAAGACGATCAAGGGCTGGGCCCTCGGCCCGGGCGTCGAGGCGCGGAACATCACCCACCAGGCCAAGAAGCTGTCCGAGGCCGAGCTGCGCATCTTCCGCGACCGCCTGGAGCTGCCGATCCCGGATTCGAAGCTCAAGGACGCGCCGTACTACCACCCCGGTCCCGATTCGGACGAGATCCGCTACATGATCGAGCGGCGCCGCGCCCTGGGCGGGTTCGTGCCGCGGCGCGTGGTCCGCTCGGCGCCGCTGCCGGCGCCGCGGCCCGAGGTCGACGCCGAGTTCGCGTCCGGCTCCGAGATGGCCGTCAGTACCACGATGGCCTTCGGTCGGCTGCTGCGCAATCTCATCCGCGACCCCGAGCTCGGGTCGCGGATCGTGCCGATCGTGCCCGACGAGGCGCGCACCTTCGGGCTCGACCCGCTGTTCAAGGAGGTGGGCATCTATGCCGCCCTCGGGCAGCGCTACGAGCCGGTCGACTCGGACCTCGTGCTCAGCTATCGCGAAGCCACCAACGGCCAGGTGCTGGAGGAGGGGATCGACGAGGCCGGTTCGATGGCCTCGTTCCAGGCAGCCGCGACCGCCTACGCGACTCACGGCCTGAGCCTCATCCCGTTCTACATCTTCTACTCGATGTTCGGCTTCCAGCGGACCGGCGACCAGTTCTGGGCGCTCGGCGACGTGCGCGGGCGAGGGTTCGTCATGGGGGCCACCGCCGGCCGGACGACGCTGACGGGCGAGGGTCTCCAACACGACGACGGCCACTCGCACGTGCTGGCCTCTGTCATCCCGAACGTTCGCGCCTACGACCCGGCCTACGCCTACGAGCTGGCGGCGATCGTCCGGGAGGGCATCGACCGCATGTGGGCCCGGGGCGAGGACGTCTTCTACTACATCACGCTCTACAACGAGAACTACGCCATGCCCGGTCGGGCGCCCGATCTCACGGACGGGCAGATCGTCAGCGGCATCTACCGGCTCATGGCCGCGCCGGAGCTGGGCAAAGGCGAGCGCGGAGCGAAGCCCGCCGCCGCGTCGGCGAAAGCGCACGTCGGCGATCGGCCGGTGCGCCTGGTCGGCAGCGGCTCGATCCTGCAGCAAGTCGTCGCCGCGCGGCAGCTCCTCGCCGATCGCGGCATCGCGGCCGAGGTGTACAGCGCAACGTCGTTCCAGCAGCTCCGGGCCGACGGGCTCTCGGCCGACCGGTGGAATCGCCTCCATCCGGCCTCGCCGCCGCGCGTTCCGCACGTGGCTCGTGTTCTTCCGGAGGGTGGCCCGATCGTCATTGCCACCGACTGGATTCGGGCCTACCCGGACCTGGTGGCGCCGTGGCTGCCGGAGAACCGACTGATCCTCGGCACCGACGGGTTCGGCCGCTCGGACGCTCGCGAGGCTCTGCGCCGGCTCTTTGAGGTCGACGCGCAGCACATCGCCGCCGCCGCGATCGTGGGCCTGGCCCGAGCCGGCCGGCTGTCGCCCAAGGACGCCGAGGCAGCGATGCGCGAGCTCGGCGTCGACCCGGAAGCGACCGACCCCCGCTCCCTCTAGCTCGGCGCCGGGCGGCTCAGGCCGGCGTTCTATCCTGCGCTTCTCGCTCACGCAAGTTCTAGTGCGCTCGCTCCGATGCTCGGATCCGCCTTGGCCTGCGCTCGCCGGGCGCCGAGCGGTCACCAGATCGGGGCGGCTCAGGCCGGCGTTGGATCCTGCGCTTCTCGCTCACGCACGTTCTAGTGGGCTCGCTCCGATGCTCGGATCCGCCTCGGCCTGCGCTCGCCGGGCGCCAGCGGATACCGGCCGCCGGGCGGCTTATGCCGGCGTTGGATCCGCCGGTCTTGGCTTCGACGCGTGCCACGAGCCGGGCGCCCATATTTCGATGACCACCGCGCCGGTCACGTTGACGACGGTCGTCGGGCCGCGCCGGAGGTGCCACTCCATCGCCGCGGCGATAGGGGTGTGGCCGTGGAGCCACAGCGGCGGCCGCAGCCGCCCCATCAGCCACGAGTAGCCCCGAAAGCCGAGGTGATAGCCGCCGTTCGGGATGTCGCCGGCGCCTCGCGGCGGAACGTGGCTGAGCACGATCACCGGTTCGGGCCGCCCGAGACGGCGCGCCGCCAGCCGGAGCGCCTGCCACCAGGCGACGCGCTCGCTGCGCAACGCCCGCCGGGCGCGCGGGCCCGGCCAGCTCAGCCCGGAGATGGCGATCCCGGCCTCGTGGTGGACCACCGCGGAGGGCATCGGCTCGGGGCAGTAGGCCCGGCCTGCATCCAACCGAGCCGCCGAATCGTGGTTGCCGAGAACGTAGACGAGCGGCGCGTTGAAGCTGTCGGCCAGGAACGCGAGCTGTTCGAAGTCGAGGTCGCCACAGCCAACGATGAAATCAATCGGGCCCACGGCGCGGCGGTTGCGTTCGTCCTCGAGGGCGGGGTCGAGCTGGTCCGAGACCGCCAGGAGCCTGATCGGGGCGCCGCCTCGGTCGCGGAAGGGCGCTTCGTCGGGCCATTCGATCGAGAGATGGCGGGTCACCGGGACGGCCCCTGCGGGTCTGCCGGTCCGGCGGCCCGTTCCGGCTCGTCGGACGAAGCCTGCTCCGAATAGCGCATTCCGATGGCGGGTCTGCGGCCCTGGGCCGCGGCTCGCATCTCCTGAGACTCGCCAATGAACGAGAGGAGATGAGCCGGCCGCTCGCTGGCCTGGCCGTCGAGCGGCACCAGCTCCGTGACCATCGCGTCCACTCCCGCGCCGTTGTCCTGGAGCGCGGCCGCGACGCGGTTGTGGCCGTCGAGGACCCAGTATCCGCCGCCGAACTTCGTGAGATCGACCGGCGGAAGAGGTTGCAGTCGCTGGTTCGCCAGCAGGATCCGCTGCCAGCGAGTCTGCCAGTTCTCTCCCCTGAACTGGCGCAAAGGCAGGAAGTCGCTGCCGCGCTGGGCGGCTCCGGCAACGGCCGTGCCGAGGATTTCCTCGACCGGGATGAAGCGCAGGCCGAGCTCTCGGGGCGAAGCATTGCGGGCCTCCGGGTGGATGTCGTACAGGTTCGCCAGCGGCTCGGGAGAGACGGCCCGGTGGATCCGGCCGGCCAGCTCAGCCGGGCCGGACATGGCCTGGCCGGCGGCCTCGATGACGTTGCCGACGGCGTTCGCGACCGGCTCGGCGACGGCCTGGAGGTGACTGACGATCGAACTGGCGAAGCTCTCCGAATCCTGCTGAGCAGGCTCTTCCGGCCCCGGCGCGTCCGACCTCCCCGGCCCGGCTTCGCCGCCGCCTACGGGGCCGCTGTGCTCTTCTTCCATGGGTTGAGGGTAGCATCGACGCGCCCGGAGCCGCCGTCCGGCCATCCGTCGGCGAGGTGGGCGGCCGCGCAGCGCTGTAGGCTACGCGGGTCGGCCTGCGCCGACCACACGACTACAGGTGACGCGCGACATGATCTCTCCGGCCGGTTCCGACGGCGAGCCCGCTACCGTCCAATCCGGCCTGACCGACGGTTGGCTCGGCGGGCGAGGCCGGCTGCTGGCGCTCGGGATCGCCGTTCTGGTCGTCCTGTGGCTGGCCCGCGGCATCATCGGGCCGTTCGTGGTCGCCGCCGTCCTGGCCTACGCCTTCTCGCCGGTTGTTTCGGCTGTCGAGGAGAAGACCCACGCCCCGCGCGTCCTGGTGATCGGCGTCGGCTACGTGCTGGTGGCGGGTGCGTTCGCGCTCCTGGCGGTGGTCGCCGCCGAGCGTGCCGGCGCGGAGATCAGGGATCTGTCCTCGGGCGGTCCGGACGTCATCGCGACGGCGCTGCACAAGTTGTTCGGCGATCAGGTCGTCATCTTCGGAACGACCTACAACGTGACTGATCTCGCGACCCAGGCCAGGGCCTCCCTCTTCGGCCTGGTCCGGACTCCGTCGAGCGCCTTCCACCTGGCCGAGCAGGCGGTCGACGTGGCCCTCCAGGCGGTCCTGGCGCTGATCGTGACGTTCTACTTCCTGCTCGACGGCCGCCGTTTCGGGCGCTTCGCTCTGCAGTTTCTGGACGAATCGCAGCGCGCCGACGCACTCCGGATCGGCCACAGGATCCACGTCGTCCTGGGTCGCTGGCTGCGCGGCCAGCTGCTGCTGATCGGGCTCGTGGCGACGGTCCTGTACGTCACGCTGGGGCCGATCCTCCACGTGCCCTACGCCCTGGCCCTGGCCATCATGAGCGGCGTGCTCGAGATCATCCCGCTGGTCGGGCCGATCATCGCCGCCGCCCTGGCCGGCACCGTGGCCTTCGGTACTCGCGGCACCGACACGACGATCGTCGTGCTGGTCGTGTACCTGGTTCTGCGCCAGGTCGAGGACCAGATCATCATGCCGCTGGTCATCGGGCGGGCGGTCCATCTGCACCCGGTCGTGACGATCTTCGCCGTCCTCGTCGGTCTCAGCGCGTGGGGCATCCTGGGCGGGCTGCTGGGCGTTCCTGTGGCGGCCGCGCTCAACGTCACTCTGCACGAGCTGTACCTCGACGAAACCGGACCGCTTCCCGAACAGGGAGAAGGACGGACCACGATCTCGGCCCGGATACGCGGCCGGCGGTTGCCCGGAAGTCGCCCCGCTCATGCGCGGCCCGTGTCCGGCGTGGCCGAGGCGTCCGCCAAGGAACCCGAAGTCGGTGCCGATTCGTGACGTCGCCGGCGGCCGAAACGCCCCGGACGGCCGGCGCCGCGAGCGAGCCTGACCCCGCCGCCATGGTCGTCCTGGCGCTGGACATCGGTGGCACCCAGATTCGAGTGGCCGCCATTCTCGGCGACGGCACCAGGATCGGGCGTCGAGCGGGTCCGACGCCGCTGTCGGACGGTGCCGAAGCCATCTATCGGGCCTGCGCCGGGATGCTTCGCGGCACGGCCGACGATCTGCCCGCGGAGGTCCGCCGCCGCGTCGCGGCCATCGGCATCTCGTCGATGGGGCCCGTCGATCCGTGGCGCGGCCTGGTCGTCGACCCGCCCAACGTCCGGGCCCTGCGCGACGCGCCGCTGGCGGACGAGATGGAGGCGCGCCTCGGCTTGCCGGCGTTCCTCGACCGCGACACCAACGTCGCCGCCCTCGCGGAGAGCTGGCTCGGGGCGGCGCGCGGCTGCCCGGATTTCCTGTATGTGACGGTCTCGACTGGCCTCGGCGGGGCCGTCGTCCATCGCGGGCGCCTGGTGCTGGGCCCCGACGGCACGGCCGGCGAGCTGGGCCACGTGACGCTGATGCTGGACGGAGGGCCGCGCTGCGGATGCGGCGGGGTCGGACACCTGGAGGGCATCTCCGCCGGAGCGGGACTCGCGGCCCAGGCTCGGGAAGAGGTGGCGCGGGGCGGCTCCGCCTTCTTGCGCGCTCGCGCCGCGGCCGCGCCGCCGACCGCCAGGGACGTGGCGGAGGGCGAGCTCGCCGGTGACGAGGCGTGCGGGATGCTGATGGAACGGGCCAGGCAGGCTTTCGCCGTGGCCTGCGTCGGCTGGGTGAACGCCTTCGATCCGGCCCTCATCGTGGTCGGCGGAACCGTGGCGGAGCGCCAGGGAGAGCGATGGCTGGGAGCCGCGCGGGCCGCCGTCGAGGCCACGGCTCTTCGGACGCCGGCCGCTCGGGTCAGGATCGTGCCGGCTCAGCTGGGCGACGACGTGGGCCTGGTCGGAGCGTGGCCGCTCGTCGAACAGCGCTGCGGCGACCCGACCTGGCGCGAGAAGAGGCACGGGCCGGTCCCGGCCAACGACTCCGGTCTCGGCGCCGGCGGCGACTCCGGGCGCGAGTCCGGCAGCGGCTCGCTAGAGGTCGGCGCCGCCCCCGCGTAAGGCCCCGCCCGATCGCGTCGCGCCCTCGTCGGGGGCCAGCATGCCGAGGTGGACGAACGCCTCCGTCGCCGCCTCGCCGACGCGCCCGCCGTCCTTGCGCCAGGCCGCGGCCTTGCCGCGCAGCCACAGCGGCCACAGCCCGACGAGGACCGCCAGGCGCGTCAGCGAGAGGATCGGCATCGTGACGACGGCGGCCACGAATGCCAGCCAGTCGGCCCGCCAGCGAATCGCCACCAGCACGGCGGCGGCGGCGATCGCGAAACGGATGGCGAAGTCCAGGCCGCCGTGGTCGGGCACGATCGCGACCACGTTCATGGCCTGCATCTCCGAGGCGGTCTCCCAGCCGAAGGTGCCCAGGTAGTCGAACCACAGCCCGGGTGCGACCGCGAACGAGCCCACGCAGGCCGCGGCAAAGACGCCGCACCCGATCGCCAGCGGGCGGCGGTAGTCCGGCTTCGTCAGCCACAGGTAGGGGATGAGCAGCCCGGGTCCGAACTTGAGCGCGGCAAACCACGGCAGCAGGTACGCGCCGCGCCGGTCGCGCAACGCGAACAGGCACGCCGCGCCCAGGGCGAGCGTCACGTTGCCGAAGCCCAGCTCCGCCCACACAGGCCACTGCAGCGAGGCGATCAGGGTCAGGCGCCACGATCCGCACAGGTAGCGCAGAGACATGACGCCGGCGATGCGCCAGGCCCAATCGACGTAGATCTCCGGAACGAGCCCGATCGGCACGGTCAGCTGGGCGAAGAGCGGCGGGTACTTGAAGATGCCGCTGCCCCAGATCGTGGACTGCTGGTAGAGCGGCTGTCCCCCGAGGATGTGTTTCGCGGCCAGCCAGTAGGCGTTGGTGTCGTAGGCGGGCCACCAGCGATCGACGACCGCCGACAGCACGTAGCAGGCCACCTGGACGCCGAGGACCAGGAGGAGGGCGCCTGCGAAGAGACGCCACAGGGCCTGGTAGGTGGCCCGGCCGGGTAGCGGCCGCAGTGGGCTGCGCCACGACCAGACGGCTCGCGTCGCGCCTCGATCCGGGTAACTGCTGGAAGAACTCACGGCGATTGAGTCTACCCGAGCCAACCCTCCCGCCGCCGGGCGGAGGATCCGACTCCGGGTCGGCCGGCGCGTCAGCCCGCGATCGGGGCGCCCCACCAGACGCTGGCGGCGATGATGACGTACAGCCCCACTAGGGCCAGACCTTCGAGCCAGGTCGACTCGCCGTCGATGACGACGAGCGCGGCGAGGAGCGTGGCCAGGGCGAGCGAGGCGATGAGGAGCGGCGAGACGACCAGCGTAAGCGTGGTCCCGCCCAGCAGCAGGCTCCCGAACACCAGGATCGGCGTCAGCGCCAGCGCGACCTGGAGGCTCGAGTTGAGGATGATGCTGATCGCCAGGTCGCCCTTGTCGGCCAGCATGGCCTGGACGCCCACCACGTTCTCCACGGCGTTTCCGGCGATGGCGACGACGACCAGGCCGGCGAACTCCTGCGACATGCCGAGGGTGGCCATGGCCGGCTGGAGCGCGTCGACGAACCAGTCCGAGACGAAGGCGGCGCCGATGCCCGCCCCGGTCAGGACTGCCAGGGCCAGGGCGAGCGGCCAGACCGCGGCCGCTGCGCCGGCTTCCCGGTCCGTGGCGCCAGAACCGACCGCCGGACCGCCTTTGCCCATCGAGAATGGGATGCTCGCGGCGAAGACGACCAGCAGCACGATCGAGACGACGACCGATATCTCCGTCTCGTGGCCGCGATCCGGACCGCCCGGGGCCGAAGCGATCGTCGGGATCGCCATCGCCGCCACGG
>Ga0265316_10003581_pt1 | contig 15664 bp, 13 predicted proteins | sample 4522metaG_FD_202092 | JGI IMG/M metagenome (GOLD analysis project Ga0265316, IMG submission 202092) | Rhizosphere microbial communities from Carex aquatilis grown in University of Washington, Seatle, WA, United States - 4-5-22 metaG | ecosystem: Host-associated > Plants > Roots > Rhizosphere >...
CGCGCGACGAACTGCCCGGCGTGATCGCGCAACTCAAGAACGAGATGATGGATCTGGCCGAGAAGCTGGAGTTCGAGAAAGCTGCCGCCATCCGCGACCGCATCCTGCAGCTCGAACAACTTCAGCTTGATATAGGCTGAAGACTCATATTCGCCGGTAGCCCAGCCGCCAGATGGGAATGCCCGTGGTCTCGCACTGGCGTTCGCGGCGCGAACGCGCGGCAAAGGGGCTTTCGCGCAGGAAGGACCACGGTTCGCGCAGGTTGACGAACCGTCTCGGGCCGTCGCATTCCAGAACCGCCATGGCGTCGAGCGCGATGTCGAAGACGTCGCTGGCCACGTAGATCTCGCCATCGTCGGTCAAAAGGTCGTACATTTCGGCCGCCAGCTCAGGCGACATCACGCGCCGCTTTTGCTGGCGTGCCTTCCACCACGGGTCGGGAAAATAGAGAAAGAAACGGCTCACGCGACCGGCAGGGAAGAGCCGGGGCAGGTCGACCGACATGTTGGCAAACACGCTGCGCACCTGTTTGAGCCCTTGTCGCTCACAGGTGGCGTTAACGACTGCCACATGGTCGCGGCGGATCTCGACGCCGACGTAGAAACGGGCCGGATCTTCCGCGGCGCGGGTCATGAGGAAATGCGCTTCGGCCGAGCCCAGCTCCACCTCGACCGGCACTCCGGCCGGCAGCTTGGGCGGCTCGACCGCGATCTGAAAGAAGTTCGACTTGAGTGGATTGACGTGCTGACGAATTCGCATCGCTACGTCAGGGCTGGCCTACCCTGTTCCGGCTGGGTCAAGACTACCCCAAATTCACGCAAGGGGCGCTCAGGCCGTGGCAGCCGCACGACGATCGGCCCAGTTCACGTAGAGCTGTTGCAGGATCCCGAGCAGGTAGCTGGTCAGCGTGTAGGTGGACAGGCCCGCTGGCAAAAAGAGCGAGAATCCGGTGAACATGATCGGCATCATGAACGCCATCATTTTCTGCTGCTGCGGATCCGCGCCTGCCGGTGACATGCGCATTTGCAGGAACATGACCGCACCCATGAGCAGCGGCGTGGCGTAGTAGGGATCCTTGGCCGACAGGTCGGCGATGTAGAGGAACGACGAATGGTGTAGCTCGACCGCATAGTTGAGCGTGGAGAACAGCGCGATCCAGATAGGCATCTGGATCAGGCTGGGCAGGCAGCCGCCGAACGGCGACACGCCGTGGGCTTTGTACAGATTCATGGTTTCCGCGCCCAGCTTCTGCTTGTCGTTCTCGTACTTCTTGCGCAAGGCCGCGATCTTGGGTGCCAGGCGTTGCATCTTCTTCGCCGAAAGCAACGTCCGCTGCGTCGGGTAGAAAGTGACCAGCTTGACGAAGAGAGTGAGCAAAATGATGGCGACACCCCAGTTGCCCGAGAGCCGATAGAAGAGCTTGAGCATGGCCAACATAGGCCGCGACAGCACCGCGAAGGTGACGTCCACGTCGTCCGCCAGATGCGCGTCCTCGCCGCCGGGCCGCACCCTGTCGAGATCGGTGTGGTACTTGGGCCCGGCAAAAACCTCGAAGGCGTACTCGGTCTTCTCGCCAGGGGCCAACGTTCGGCTGCTCAAAGAAAGAAAAACCTCGCCGGTGAGCGGGTCAAGGTCGCGCGCGCCACATCGGCGCTCTTTGGGTGGACTCTCGGGGAAGGGCACCGCCGCCAAGGTGAAAAATTTCTCGCCCACCGCCACCCAGCGCACGCCACCCACAAAGTCGAGGGGCCCCTTGGCCAGGGGCTCCACCGCCGAGCGGTGGGCCTTGTCGTTGGCCCAACAAACCACTTCGGCCAGATTGGCCGAAGCGTAGCTCATGAAGCCGCCGCCCTTCTTTTCGGGGTCCTGCTGGGAGTAGAGGTGCACGATGAGGCCGTGCGACTGCGGTTTGTCGCTCTTGTTTTGCACGCTCAAGGTGAGGTTCAGCCGGTAGCGGTCTGGTTCAGACTGATAGCGCTTCTCGACCGCGACGGTGTCGGTCTGCGCGCGAAAGACGACCGTGTCCGGGGTCGGCTGCTCAGCCGCCCAGGTCGTGTCATCGGGAAGAGAGAAATCTGCCTTGGCAAAGGTCGTGCGCAAAGGCGCCAGCTCCGACTTTCCCGTAGTCACAAGCTCGATGCCGCTCTCCGGATCGCGGCGGTTGAGCAGGAACTGTCGGTCCTTGAGCTTGACCTGCCGGAGCGTGCCGCCCCAGCTCGACAGCAGATAGCGCGCGTCGCGCGTGTCCAATGCAAGCTGCTGCTCGGCTGGGCGCGCGGCGGGCGTCGCTGCCCCTGGCGCCGCCTTTGCGGGCTCGGCGGCGCTCGGCGGCGCGGCTGCCTGGCTCGCGCTCTGCTGAGGCGGGGCTGCCGTGGGTGCCGGCTGCGGCGGCGGGTACAGCTTCCACCACGCCCACAAAATGGCGACAGAAACGACGACGGCCAGTCCCAACCGCTTGTCCATGGGTGTGTCCTACCGGCCCTCTCCGGGATTTGATGCGGGAACCGGATCCAGACCACCGCGCGCGAAGGGGTGGCAGCGAAGCACGCGACGCAGGGCCAGGTAGCCGCCGCGGACCACGCCCCATCGCTCGATGGCTTCTTCCGCGTAGACTGAACAAGAAGGAATGTAGCGACAGACGGGGCCGATGGCCGGCGCGATGGCGGCCCGGTAGCCGTGCAACAGCGCGCGGGTGAAACCACGGGCCAGCCGGCTGCCCTGGGAGGGTGCGGATCTCACGGACGTCCTACACGCGCGACGAGTTCGCTCAGTTCGTGGGCTGTCCGCTGGTACGTGCTGTGCGCCGTCGCAGGACGGGCAATGATGACCAGGTCGGTACCGCCAGGCGCAGAAGAGGCCATGCGCCGGTAGCTTTCGCGAAGCCATCGCTTCACCCGATTGCGAACCACAGCATTGCCGACCTTCTTGCTCACGGTAATCCCAATTCTGGCTCGCTCTTTTTGTTCGGTTTCGGGACGCGACAGTGCGTAGACGACAAGATTCCGCCCGGGAACACGACGCCCGCGCCGCTGCGCCGCCAGGAAGCTTGATCGCGCTCGCAAGCGATCCCCGCGGCCAAGCCGTTCGTGGCGGCCATTCGCGCTCACGGGACCTACTTCTTGGGCACGCTCACGGTGAGCTTCTTGCGCCCTTTGCGCCGACGGCGCCGAAGGACCTCGCGGCCAGCGGGCGTGCTCATGCGTTTCCGGAAGCCATGGGTTCGCTTTCGGCTCTTTCGGTGCGGCTGGAAAGTCCTCTTCGACACGTAATCCTCCGGCTCTTCAACCGTGTGGGATGGCTGAACTAGCATCCCAGTTGAGCCCTGTCAACGCCGCCATGCCGATTCCGTGTGGTTGGACATACGTGAAATACGCCCACGCTTGCCAGGTATCGCACCCCTTGCTCGCGTGGAAAGACCGGATCACCGACGCTGACCATGCATGTCGGCGCCCACTTGAATGCGTCGCCCGTCGAGAACGAGCTGGCTTCGGCGGGTGCGCGGCTTTCTTGTCGACGGCTCTTGGCAGCGCAACCATGTGGGGCACGCCGTGCGCCCGTCGGAGAATTCGCACGTCTCTCGCGCGCGATTGCGCCAAGCCGCATCCTGTGCTGGTTTCCCTGCTCGGTCGCGCGGCGAGCCCGCAGATCTTGCGGCGAGCGGAATTGTCGATCCCCGCGTCTTGAAATTCCTCAGCGATAGCGGCTGGTTCGCACCAAGCCAAGACGGCCATCGGGCGGCTTGTTGTTGCCTTCGCCATCCTCTCGCGAGGAAAATTGCCCTGATCTTCGGCATCTTCGCGGCGTCCGCTTTTTTGGTCTTGTCGGTGAGGTGCTTGGTTGCTAATTAAGGCGCTTGCCGCCGGGTCGTCTCGCTGGTCCCCACGTGACAGGGTACCTTGAGAGAGCCCAGCGTGCGCCTGTTGATGAACAGGGGGGAATGGCCCCCAACTTGCTGACATCGTTTGGGTTTCTCTATCGACCTTGTTGTGGACAGAACAATGATTGAGCTATGGGGTGAAGCCGTCCGTTCGATTGAAGAAAGGGTCAAACCGGCAAACCGCGACCAGTGGCTGCGTCCCATAGAGTGCTTGGCCATCAGCGATGGTCGCATCCGCTTGCGGGCGCCCAATCGCTATCACAAGGAATGGTTTGAGGACAACTTTCTTCCCTCCATTCTAGAGAACCTGCGAACGCGCGCGCAGCGATCATTCGCCGTCGAGTTCGAAGTCCCAGAGGAGTCGTCAATGCCAGCCAAGCCTCAGGAAGGTGTGGGCGAGACAGCAGGAGAAGTCTCCTCTTGGCGTCCCACGCCTGCCGGCCTAGACAGCCGGTACACATTCGACAGGTTCGTGGTCGGTGCGAGAAACCAGTTCGGCCACGCGGCGGCGCGCTTGGTGGCCAGCTCTCCGGGTTCAAAGTACAACCCTTTGTTCCTCTACGGGGGCGTGGGGCTGGGGAAGACACACCTCCTACACGCCATCGGACACGAGATTCACCGCCAGCATCCAGACTGGCGCATCACCGTGGTGACCTGCGAGCAGTTCGTCACTCACTTCATCCGGTCCATGATGAACCAGCGCAAGCAGGCAAGCAGCGTCAGCCTCATGGAGGAGTTTCGCTCGTGCTACCGCGAGACACCGGATGTTCTCTTGGTCGACGACATCCAGTTCCTCTCCAACAAGGACAGCTCGCAGGATGAATTCTTCCACACCTTCAACGCTCTCCACCTCGCGCAGAAGCAAATCGTCCTGACCTGCGACAAGCTGCCAGCCGAACTGCCGGGCGTTGAGGAACGGCTGCAGAGCCGGTTCGCGTGGGGTCTGATCGCGGAGATCGGCCATCCCGACTTCGAAACGCGGGTGGCCATTGTCAAGCGCAAGGCCGAGATCGAGAAGATGGCCCTGAGCGACGAGGTGGCTGTGGCCATTGCCACGGTGATTCGCTCGAATGTCCGGGAGTTGGAAGGAGCGCTGTTGCAGCTGTCGGCCCGATCTTCGATCACAGGACGCCGCATCGACAAGGAGTTTGCTGACGAGGTTCTCAAGGATCTGGTGTCCGCCGTGCCCCAGGGTTTCAGCATCGAGGCCGTCCAGCGCGAGGTGGCCACGTACTTCGATGTCAAGTTGCACGACCTGCGCGGGCAAGCGCGTGTCCAGTCGGTGGCCCGTCCGCGCATGATCGCCATGTACCTGGCGCGCAAGCTCACCGGAGCGAGTTTCCCCGAGATTGGCAGCCGCTTTGGCGGCAAGGATCACTCGACGGTCATCAGCGCGGTCAAGAAGATCGAACGTCTGCTCGCTCAAGACCCGAATCTGCGCAGCGTGGTGACCACGCTGGAGAGCCATCTCCGTCAGCGCTGACGCTTTCGTTTCTTCCCGAGAGGCATGCCCCACAAAGGGTGTGGCATGCGTAGCTATGGCCGTCCCTTCTCGGTTGCAAGACTTCTCTTGAGAGCGTCCTAGCCAGCGTCCCCCTCCCGAGATCGCCCTCTTGGTCTGGTCCACTTATCAACAGTTGACTGTCTAAATCTCTGGGACAAAGCTGTGGGTCAAAACTTGACAAGGTTGGAATTCAAGTCGTCACGCTTCTCTCCCCTACATGACTCGCAGCTTTTCCCCAGGCTTCAGCCTAGTCCAGCCGACGAGAAACCGAATCTTTCAAGGAATCCACAGGGCCTTATACTTCTCCCTTCTTTAGATCAGATCTTTATAGATTCAGAGTGACCAGTGATGAGACAACAGGACGAGGGTGACTGATGGACATTCGGATCGACAAGAGCAAGCTACTCAAGGGACTCTACTTGGCGCATGGCATAGCCGACCGAAAAAGCACCATGCCGATTCTAGCCAACGTGCTGATACGCACGGAGGGCACGGATCGCATCTCGTGCGCAGCGACCGACCTGAAGGTCGCGATAGTGGTGACGCTGCCTGCAAAGGTTGAGGAAGAGGGGGGCGTAACCGTCGGCGCGAGGCAGGCTTTCGAAATAGCGAAAGGTCTGTCAGGGGAGGAGGTTCATCTGCGGCGAACGGAGAACAACTGGCTGGAGATTCAAAGCGGGAGGGCGGAATTCAAGGTGGTGGGGATGAGCGAGCGGGACTACCCCAAGCTTCCAGCCGTTGCCGACGCGGAACTAAGTGCCGTTGATCCGGTAGTTCTTTCAGAGATGATAGGCAAGACGGCCTTCTCTATCTCGCAGGATGATACGAGGCCTCACCTGGCCAGCGTGTTTTTCGAGTCGGATGGCGAGACGGCCCGCATGGTTTCGACCGACGGGCATCGTCTGTCGAAGTTTGGCAAGGCCCTGGCCAAGGGACCGAAGCTGGCAAGCGGCGTGCTGATTCCGCGCAAGGGCGTGGCCGAGATTCGGCGGGCCATCGAGGGACGCGAGGCCGCGTGCGACATAGGGATTCACCAAGGGTACTTCGTGCTGCGAGCCGACGACGTGACTCTTACCGTGAAACTGGCAGAGGGGCAGTTTCCTCCCTACGAGCAGGTCATTCCCAAGGAGAACGACAAAATCTTGGTCCTTGAGCGAGAGGTTCTGCTGGACGCCCTTCGCCGAGTTTCCATTATTGCCTCAGACAAGACCTGGGGCATCCGGCTCATCCTGGAGAAGGGCTCGCTGGCCATCGAGGCGGACAACCCCGATCTCGGCAACGCACGCGAGAAGCTGGATGTGGAGTACAAGGGATCGGCGTTGCAGATAGGCTTCAATGCACGCTACTTCATCGACCTTCTGACTGAGATGGCTTCAAAGAACGTGCGGCTGGAGCTAGGCGAAGACCTCGACCCGGCCGTCATCCGACCCGCTGACGACAGCGACTACCTGGGCGTGGTCATGCCGATGAGATTGTGATTCTCAGAGAGCTGCGGGTCCGAGGTTGGCGAAACCTCGCCGCTTTGGCCCTCCGGCCCGGGCCGAGCGCGACGGTTCTGTTCGGGCAGAACGGGCAGGGCAAGACCAACATCCTGGAAGCGGCCTACACCGCGCTCTGTTTTCGCTCCTTTCGCACCAACAGCTTGTCCGATTTGATCGCTTGGGGGGCCGAGGGATCCACCGTCGAAGCTGAGATCACGGTGCGCACGCTTGAGCGGACGCTCAAGATCCAGATCGCACAAGGTCACAAGATCACACTCCTCGACGGCAAAGCCGTGCGGCGCGACTCGCCGGCTTTGTTGGGCGTCGGGGCTGTGCTTTTCGGGCCAGACGATCTGCGCCTGCCAAAGGCCGCGGCAGCAGAAAGGAGGCGTTTTCTCGACCGGGCCGTGTTTGGGGCGTATCGGCCCTATTTTCGCGAGGTCTTGACGTTTGAGCGTACCCTCAAGAGCCGCAATGCTCTCTTGCGCCGTGGCTCGCCGGACGCCACGTTGCTCGCCAGCTACGACGAGAAGCTCGCCGAAGCAGGAGCGCGCATCGTGGTTCGGCGGCGCGAGACAGTTCGCTCGCTCTTGCCACGACTGGAGGCGACTTTTCGCCAGATCCATGGCAAGGCCGTCGTGGGTATGCGCTACACAAGTGATCAACTCGTCCAGGCCGCTGACAGTGAAACAGAGGTCGTCTCCGCCCTGAGAGCGGGGCTGCTCGCGCACAGGGAGACTGACCAGCGGCGGGGTTTCACGGGGTTCGGGCCACAAACCGATGATTTGGAGTTGGAACTGGCGGGCCACCTGGCGCGCGAACACGCGTCGCAGGGCCAGCTACGCTCTTTGGTGCTCGCCCTCAAGCTGGCGGAGGTGGAGCACCTGCGCGAGGCGCTGGGAGAGGCACCTCTCTTGCTGCTGGATGATGTGGCGAGCGAATTGGATGAGGAGCGACGGCGAAGTCTGTTCGAGGCCATGTCTTCTCTCTCCTGCCAAAGCCTCATCACGGTCACCGAGCGGGACCATCTGCCTCCCCTGCCCAATTGCGTTGACTACCTGGTCAGCGCAGGGGCGTTGCGGCGCATCTAGCGGTCGCGTGGGGGAACCCGCCAGCTACGCCGGCGGCGTTCCATAGCGGGGGGAATGGCGAGGCCGAGCGCGAGGGCGCGAGCGCAGCGAGCGGGTGTGGTGGGGCAGGTGCAGTCCCGAAGTCCCCGAAGGGGGAAGCGAGCGGGTGTGGTGGCAGGTGGGGGGCCGAAGGGCGAAGCGAACCCTGAAAAGGCTCCCACGTAGATCGAGGATAGGGCCAGTTCGGTTTTCCTTTACACCCCGGATTCTGGGTGCTATGTAACTGTAACTTCTTGGTTTTTTGTCATGGCGCCGGATGTCGATGATGCCCAGGGTCAAGAGCCGAACCGGGCAGCAAGTGAATACAACGAAGAGAGCATCCAGGTCCTCAAGGGCCTGGAGGCCGTGCGTAAGCGGCCGGGCATGTACATCGGCGACACGGATGACGGCACGGGCCTGCACCACATGGTGTACGAGGTCGTGGACAACTCCGTGGACGAGGCGCTCGCTGGGTTCTGCAATCGCATCGCCGTAGCCGTGCATTTTGATGATTCCGTTTCCGTGGAGGACAACGGGCGTGGCATTCCGGTCGGCGAACACCCCACCGAGAAACGCCCGACGGCCGAGATCGTCATGACGGTGTTGCACGCCGGGGGCAAGTTCAACCACTCGAACTACAAGGTCTCAGGCGGGCTGCACGGCGTGGGGGTTTCGGTGGTCAATGCCCTGTCGGAGTGGCTGAAGCTCGAGATCAAACGCGACGGCAAGGTCTACTACCAGGAGTACCGGCGCGGCGATCCCGCAACTCGCCTTGAGGAGATCGGCATATCAGAGAAGAGCGGCACCAAGGTGACCTTCAAACCGGATCCCACAATCTTTGCGGGCGTCACGGAATTCAGCTTCGAGGTGCTGTCCCAGCGACTGCGCGAGTTGTCGTACCTGAACCGTGGCTTGACCATCACGCTGGAGGACGAGCGCAGCGGAAAGTCGCACGAGTTTAAGTTCGCCGGGGGCCTGGGCCAGTTCGTGGCGGACCTCAACGCCTCCAAGGTGCCGGTGCACGAGAAGCCCATCGTCATCGAAGGTGAGCAGGAACAAACTCAGGTCGAGATCGCCGTGCAGTGGAACGACTCGTACCAGGACGCGGTCTACTGCTTCACCAACAACATCAAGAACAAAGATGGGGGCACACACCTCACCGGGTTTCGCGCCGCCCTGACCCGCACGATCAACGGGTACGCGCAGTCTGCCGGGTTGCTCAAGGATCTGAAAAACGGCCTGGGCGGCGACGACATCAGCGAGGGGCTCACCGCTGTGGTGTCGGTCAAGCACCCTGACCCGAAGTTCAGCAATCAACCCAAGGACAAGCTGGTTTCTTCGGAGGTGAAGGGCATCGTCGAGCGCGTGGTCAACGAGGGTTTGGGGCGCTACCTGGAAGAGCATCCGCGCGAAGCCAAGCAAATTATCGAGAAGGCGGTGTTGGCTGCGCGCGCGCGCGACGCGGCTCGCAAGGCGCGCGAGTTGGTGCAGCGCAAGGGTGCGCTCGACATATCGTCGCTTCCGGGCAAGCTGGCTGACTGCCAGGAAAGGGATCCCGCCCTTTCTGAGTTGTACATCGTCGAAGGTGACAGCGCGGGCGGCTCAGCCAAGCAGGGGCGCAATCGAAAGGATCAGGCCATCCTTCCCTTGCGCGGCAAGATCCTCAATGTCGAGAAAGCGCGCCTGGACAAGATGCTGTCTTCGCAGGAGATCGTCGTTCTCATCACAGCGCTCGGCTGTGGCGTCGAGAAAGAGAAGGAGATCGACAAGATTCGCTATCACCGCGTGATCATCATGACCGACGCGGACGTGGACGGCAGTCACATCAGGACGTTGCTGCTCACCTTCTTCTACCGGCATTTCCCTGAGATCGTGGAGCGTGGCTACCTGTTTATCGCGCAGCCGCCGCTCTATCGAGTCAAGAAGGGCAAGCGCGAGCTGTATCTGAAGAACGAGCAAGCGATGGAGGACTTCCTGCTGGAAAGTGCGACGGAGAATTTGCTCCTACGACCCAGCACGGGTGGCGAGGTTATCACCGGGGACAAGCTGCGCCACCTGGCCCGGCAGGCCGGTCGCTACAAGCGCTTGCTGCGGGTCCTGGATCGCAAGTGCGATGCCCGCCTGATCGACGCCATCGTCAAGGCAGCGCGGCTGGCCAAGGCCGATCTTCGGGATCCGAAGATCCTGGCCAAGGCTCTCACCCGCCTCGAGGAGTACTTCGATGCGTACGCGCCGGAGTTGAAGGATGTTGTGCTCAAGTTGGCGCCCGACAGCGAGCACGGGGGCTACAAGATCGAGGCGCCCGTGCGACCCGCGGGTATCCGGCGGCCGACTGTCGTTGACTTCCAGTTCCTGGACTCGCCTGAGTTCGGCGACCTGACCGCGCTTTACCAAGAGCTGGCGGTGCTGGGCCCGCCGCCCTACCGGCTCGAAGTCGGGTCCGAGGCCGTCACCTTCAATCGTCTCGAAGATTTGGCGGAGCGGGTGCACGAAGTTGGAAAGAAGGGCTTGCAGATCCAGCGCTACAAGGGTTTGGGGGAGATGAATCCCGAGCAGCTTTGGGAGACGACCATGGATCCCGCTCGGCGTACGCTGTTGCAGGTGCGGGTGGAGGATGCCTACGAGGCGGACCGACTGTTTTCGACCCTCATGGGCGACCTGGTTGAGCCGCGCCGCGAGTTCATCGCGCAGAACGCGCTCAACGTGCGCAACCTCGACGTGTGAGCCCCGCCGTGCCAGGGGCGCGTGGAATGTGAAAAAGCCCCGGTCGGGAGTCCAACCGGGGCTTCAGCGAACGGAAATCTTCTAGCAGGCGAAGATGCGGTTGAGCCGTTCTTCGATCTTGCCCTCGTTGGACTTGGTCGCGACTGCGATTTCCTTGACCAGGAGGGTGCGAGCCGTGTCGAGCATCTTGCGCTCGCCAAAGGACAGTTCCTTGTCGCCCTTCAGTCTTTGCAAGTCGCGCAAGACCTCGGCGATTTCGAAGACCGAACCGGTCTTGATCTTCTCCATGTACTCGCGGTAGCGCCGATTCCAGGTCTGGCCTTCCACGGAAACCTCTCGGCTCTTGAGGATTTCAAAGACCTCGTCGACCTCGTCGGCCCGGATCAGCTCACGCAGACCTACGGCACCCGCGTTTTTCGTGGGGATCATGATCTTCATCCCGTTGTCTAGAATCTTCAGGATGTAGAACGTCTGCTTGCTGGACGAGATCTCGCGAGTCTCGATGCCGGTAATCTGCGCCACCCCATGAGCCGGGTAGACCGCCAAGTCTCCTACGTGGAAAGATGGCTCCATTTGGATCCTCTCGTGATGTTGAAAAAGAGAGCGCTTCGGAAGCCGAAGCGCGCGCACTTTACCAAGCTAGCTTCGACCCGTCAAGATGAATCTGTATTGGAGACTACGGAAAGACCATGAAGCTGAGATGACATGTGGCGGCGCGCAGACAACACATAACCGTAGGTATTCTAGCACCAGGATGCAACCAGGCGAATATATTACAGAAATAATGGTTGGAGTTGACAAGCAAGGGGGTGAAAAGTAGGGTCTTGTCCCACGTGACCATGAAGGTGACGAAGAAGAAGACGAAGGCCCGGGCCAGCAGTAAGGGAGCACGCGCCCGAGACAAGGGGCGTTCTCATTCGAAGGTCCCGAAGAAGCGGAGCGTGGCAAGGAAACGCGGTGCGCCTATTGGAGCGGATTCCGGAAAGACGAAGGCGGCTGCGCTTCGGCGCAAGGCGATACGGCGGGTGACGTCAGTGACGAGCATCCCGGTCGCGGCAGAGAAACCGGTTGCGAGCCCAGCGCTCGGGTACGAGCCCGATGGTCGAGGAGCAGCACCGCCGCTGCCGACGCCGATTGTGACGTTCAATATATGACGACGGGAGCAGCTATGAGCGACGAGGGAGCGTTGGGTGAGAAGCGTGAGCTTGCGGCGAAGGTGCTGCGGGATTTGCTTGAGCGGATGGGGGTGGACGCCGAGGTGAGCGCATTTGATGACGGGGAGAGGATCATTCTGGATGCACACGGATCGGAGTCCGGGCTGGTCATTGGCAAGAAGGGCGCGACGCTGGACGCGCTTCAGTACCTGGTCAGCCGAATCGTGTTCAAGAAGCCGGGTGACGCCGCGACATTGATCGTCGATGCGGAGGGCTACCGAGGGCGGCGTGAGGATTCATTGGCGGATATGGCGCGACGGCTGGCGGAGAAGGTGGTGCGTTCGGGGCGGCCGGTTCCGGTCGAGCCGATGAGCGCACACGATCGAAAAATCGTGCACACGACGCTGGCTGAGCATCCCGGCGTGAGGACGGAATCCGAGGGCGAGGGGCCTGCGCGACGGGTCGTGATCTTTCCAAAGTCGCGGTCGGCCGAGGCTACCTAGGGCTGGAGAACAGAGCCTCGACGTCAATGTTGAGGCGAAGGGCGGTGGCGAGAGCGTGGGGCGTGGGGGCGGGGAGGAACGGAAGCGTTCCCAGGACGCGGACACCGGTGAGCGCGCGAACCAGTCGCGGGTTGTCGGTGCGGTCGGGACCAGCGACGGCAGTCGTGTCCACGAACAGGACGCCGGTGAGAGGTAGATGGCGTCGGCGCAACTCGGCTATGGCGAGCGCAGTGTGGTTGATGGTGCCAAGGGCGTTGCGTGCGATGAGAAGGACGGGGAGTCCCAGGGCGGCGGCCAGGTCCGCAGAGGTGAGGTCGTCGGAGTAGGGAGAGAGGACGCCGCCGGCCGACTCGACCAGGAGGAAATCGCCGTGAGCGGCGGCGCGACGTGCGGCGGAAAGGAGGTCTGCGAGAGTGAGACGCGTGGACGCTTGTTGCGCTGCCAAGGCAGGGGCAACCGGGGGGCAAAAGGGGTAGGGGCAGATGGTCTCGAGGGGAAGCGCGTCGCCGCCAGCGGCGGATCGTAGACGGACGGCGTCCTGGGGTTCAGGAGCGGCGCCGGTCTCGACGGGCTTGAAGGGGACCGGTGCGAGGCCTCGGGCTCGCGCCAGGGCAAGCAGGCCGACGCCCACTGTGGTCTTGCCCACGCCGGTGTCTGTTCCGATGAGGAAGATGCCTTTGGGGGATACGGGCGCTTGGCTCGCCGGGGATGTCGTGGGAAAAGGGGCGGAGGGTGTGGGTAAGGGCTGCGAGGTGGCCTCGGCAATGGCCGAGGCGGTCGCATCGACCAGACGGGCGATCTGGTCGGTGGTGATGGACAGCGGAGGCATGAGGACGACTACGGAGCCGAGAGGGCGCAGGATAACGCCGTGGCGTCGGACGATTCGACAGACGCGCGCTCCGATCGCTTCTTCTGGTGCGTAGGGCTGGCAGCGATCCCGTCGGAGATCGATGCCGACCATGAGGCCTTTCTGGCGGATCTCGAAGACGTGGGGGAGGGGTGAGATCTTCTCGTCGAGTCGGGCGCGAAGGGCGGCGATCTTGGGAGGTAGGCTGGCAATGGTTTGGTCGCGATCGAAAACGTCGAGAGACGCAAGAGCAGCGGCACAGCCTAGGGCGTTGCCGCCAAAGCTGTGGCCATGGAAGAAGGTCAGGCGCTCTTGGGACAAGCCGAGGAACTGTTGGAAGACCGTCTCGGTGGCGATGGTTGCTGCCACGGGGAGGTATCCTCCACTTAGGCCCTTGGCGAGCGCGAGGAGATCGGGGGTAACTCCCTCCTGCTGGCAGGCGAACATGGTGCCGGTTCGGCCGAAGCCAGTGGCAACCTCGTCGGCGATGAGGAGGACGCCGTGCTTGTCACAGAGAGTGCGAGCCTCGCGCAGAAAACCAGGGGGGGACAGGAGCATGCCTGCTGCGCCCTGAACCAGCGGCTCGAGGATGAGTGCCGCGAGTTCATTTCCGTGGTTGGCAAAGGCATGTCGAAGTTGTTCTATGTTTGGGTGAACGTGGAGGGTGTTGAAGAGGAGCGGTTGAAAGATTCGGTGGAAGGTGTCGATGCCGCCCAAAGACACCGATCCGATGGTGTCGCCGTGGTATGCGTTGTGCAGTGCAAGAAACTTGGTGCGCCGCAACAGGCCTCGTAACTGTTGGAATTGAAACGAGATTTTGAGCGCGACTTCAACCGCTGTAGATCCGGAGTCAGAGAAGAAGACGCGAGAGAGCCCGGGCGGAGCGATGGCGACGAGCTTTTGTGCGAGTAGGATCGAGGGGGGGCTAGCTAGACCGAGCAGGGTGCTATGGGCAACCTTGCCAAGCTGTTCGGCTATTGCGGCGTTGATGGCTGGGTCGGCGTGGCCGTGAACGTTGACCCACAGGGAGGAGACGCCGTCGAGGTAGCGTCGGCCATCCGTGTCAATGAGCTCATTCCCTTCCGCGCGCTCAATCACTAGTGGAGGGTCTTCCATCCACTCGCGCATGGGGGTGAAGGGATGCCAAAGATACTTGCGGTCCAGGTCGTGTAGGGTCATTGGGGAATGAGCGGGCCGATAGCTTGGGCCAGGGAGTCGACGTCGCCGGGCCGATGATTGGCCGAGAGGGTGATTCGCAGGCGGGCGGAGCCATCTGGCACGGTTGGCGGGCGGATTGCCTGCACGAAGAACCCGCGGGTACGCAGGGCGCGAGAGGCGTCTAAGGCCGCACGATCGGTCCCCAGGAGGATTGGGAAAATGGGCGATCCGGGTGATCCGGCTGGCATTTGGGAAAGGAGACCTCTGAGTTGGCGGACACGGCTGGCAAGGGCGAGGCGTCTGGCCTCGCCTTCTGGTCCTCGGACTATGTTCAGAGCCGCGAGGGCGGCGGCGGCGATGAGCGGGGGCGGCGCGGTGGTGAACATGAAGGTCCGGCTGTGGTTCACCAGGTACTCGCGGAGAGTTCGAGTTCCGGCCGCAAAACCGCCGGCGGTGCCAAAGGCCTTGCCCAGGGTGCCGATGAGGATGTCCGGGGTGACCCCGGCGTCGCGACAGAGACCGCGCCCACCGGGTCCGAGCGCGCCAAGAGCATGAGCCTCATCGACTATCAGAGCTGCCCCGTGGGCTTTGGCCAGGGCAGCGAGGTCGGCCAGAGGGGCGATGTCGCCGCCCATGCTGAAGAGCGACTCGGTCACGATGAGCTTCCGGCGAGCTGTGGGGGCGAGCCTGACTAGGCGCTGCTCAGCGGATGAAACGTCGATGTGGCGATAGAAGCTGATGCGAGCACGGGAGAGCCGGCAGGCATCGATGATGCTGGCGTGGTTGGCGTGGTCGCAGAGAACAAGGTCGCCGGGGCCCGCGAGGGCAGGCAGGACACCGAGGTTGGTTTGGTATCCAGAGGGAAAGAGAAGCACGGCTTCAACACCGAGAAAGGTGGAGAGGCCGGCCTCAAGTTCACGGTGCTCAGGAAGATCTCCGGCGACTAAGCGAGATGCGCCTGAGCCGATTCCTGAGCGAGCGGCGGAAGCAGCGGCGGCGGATGCGAGGGCAGGGTGGTCTGCGAGCCCCAGGTAGTCGTTGGAACAGAAGGAAAGAAGGGGCTGGTCGTCTACCGTCGCGCTTGTTCGGGAGACTCCGGCAACGGCAGGACAGAAGCGAATGCGGTGTTGAGCTTCGAGGGAAACGAGGTCAGACCGCAGGGCGGCATCAAGACTCGGGGGCACGGGGCGACCATAGGGATGGCGTGGTTGAGGTGTCAATCCTCTACAGCATGGTTTTGCGGCGGTAACCGGAAGGATGGAGAGGTCCGGCGGGCTGGAATGTTTCACGTGGAACAGAACGCGCCG
>Ga0265316_10003589_pt1 | contig 15641 bp, 15 predicted proteins | sample 4522metaG_FD_202092 | JGI IMG/M metagenome (GOLD analysis project Ga0265316, IMG submission 202092) | Rhizosphere microbial communities from Carex aquatilis grown in University of Washington, Seatle, WA, United States - 4-5-22 metaG | ecosystem: Host-associated > Plants > Roots > Rhizosphere >...
GGCCAGAGCGTAAAGCGGTTTGTAATGGGAGACCTGGCGGCTCTTTTCCATATTGCGCGAGATGACCGCCGCATCGTCGGTTTGTTCGGAGTTCAAGGCCGCTGGCCTGGAGTCCTCTTCTTCCGCGTCCTTGTCGGCTTTGTCGTCGTCGTCGTCCTTCTTGCCGAACGAGAAAAGTTTGGCCAGCCGGCCATTTCCCTTTTCTTCACGGCGAGGAGCGGCGACCCGTTCGCCATGCCTGACCCAGTCGGGGCCCCATGTCGGGCGATCGACGGGCGTCTTCAGGCGTTCGATCAGTTGGGCTCTCAAGCGCGCCCGGGCCGCCGCGGTCATCGCCGCGAGCGCTTCGGCCTCTTTATGGAACTCTTCCGGCGAAAGGCCGTGCATAAAATCGTCGGACAGATCGAGGCGTCTCTTCGCTCTCTTGAGTTTGTCGGCGCTCGTCTTCTGGTCTTCGTCGGCGCTTGATCTTGAGAAAAACATCATGGGATTGCCCCTCATTCTTTCTTTTCGTTCTTTGTGCGAAACCAAACCCCTTGGACTATAGTAAACGATCCGTTTCGGGACGGATTTGAGGAGGGAATGGGGCATTGTCGCCACAATTGAGGAATTCGCGATGCGCCCAAATCTCGTCGTCTTGGCAATCGTCGAAGCGTGTTCGAGTTCGCGGGCGGCGAGTCGTTGAGCTACGGAAGGGCCGCCACCGTCGATCGCTTCGTCAAGCCGAGCGGCACGAGGCCTCCTCCTCAAAAGCCACCGGGCATGATCGAACCGTGTGGAAAAGGGATGCGGGCGGCCCGACGGCACGAAGCCGACATAGGCACCGTGGACGCGGTGTCTTCGACATGTCCGCAGGCCCCGGTTCATGCTGCAGCGCGAAAACCAGTTGAATCCCTTTGCATATACCGGCGGGCGCGCTGAGTTTTGGCCGTCGCGCAGACTCCTGCGAGCCTGCCTGCTGTCGCAGAACTTTCGCCGCTGCGGCGTTGTGACCGCTTGTCATCCAGATTAATGTTGCCACCGCCCAATCGGGAGGAACCGAATGTACAAGTCACCGCAATCCCATGCTTACCCGCGCGCCGCGATCAGCGGTCGCGTGGTCTCAACGATCATTTTCGCAGCCATTCTCGGCCTTGCCGCCGGACAGGCGAATGCGCAAGGCATGACCTCGCAAAGAATGCTGATGACGACGCCGGCTCAGGCGCAGATGGAGGTAAGTCCATTTTATGCGAATCGCCTGAGGATGGCGTCGCCCCAGATCGTGCAACGTTTGAATGCCTTGCAGGCACAGTCCAAGCAACGGGGCTGGACGTTCAGCGTCGGCTACACCACGGCGATGGACTATTCGCTCGAACAGATCACCGGTGCTCGGGAACCCGCTAACTACGCGTCGCGAGGCCCGAGTCAGAACTCCTTCGCCACGGAAGCCATGTCGGTCGAGAATAACTACGCCATCATTAACCACCTGCCGCCGATTGTGTTGATGTGCAACGCCAGTTCCGGAGCGTTCGATTGGCGCAACCTCGGCAAGGTAACGCCGGTGAAGGACCAGGGCGGCTGCGGCAGCTGCTGGGATTTCGCGGCGATGGCGGCCTATGAATCGGCCTACGCGATCCGCAACGGCTCCATGATCGATACGTCAGAACAGCAAGTGCTGGATTGCGCCGGCGCTGGCACCTGCGGCGGCGGCTGGTACATGCCGGTGTGGGACTGGATGCTGACGCACAGGGTCGGAAACGAATCGGCGCTGCCATACACCGCGCACGACGGGTCTTGCCCGGCGATCAGCGGCAACTACCAGGACGTTGCCTGGGGCTTTGTCGATCCGAGCGGCGGCGTTCCCTCCGTCGGGGCGATCAAGGCGGCATTGTGCGCACACGGACCGCTTGCCGTGGCCGTGATGGCAACGCCTGCCTTCCAAGCGTACACCGGCGGTGTGCTCAACGAAGGACCGATGAGCAATTTCAATCACGCGGTCACGATCGTCGGCTGGGACGATTCCAAGCATGCCTGGCTGGTGAAGAACTCGTGGAGCACAGGCTGGGGTCTCAATGGCTATATTTGGATCGCCTACGGATCCAACAATATCGGCTATCACGCGGCCTGGGTTCAGGCGCCGAGTAACCGGATCATCATCAATCCGCATCTCTATGACTTGATCGCGAAGTACAGGTTGATCCCAAATCCGGGACCGATCCATGAGATCTCGCCCATCCAGCAGAAAACGCAGATGCAGAACATGCAGATGCAGCAGCACTAAACGACTCGCTTTAGACACCCCCCGGAGCGCCGCTTCGGGGGGTGTTTCTTTGGTCCTCAGTTTAGTCACAATTGTCGAAGAGACTTCCTTCTGGAGAAACGAGGACGTGTCATGAAGGCGAACATTCTTTTGTTTGCGGCGCTCGGCGCCGTTGCGTTGGCCGCCATGGCGGGAAACGGTCAGGCGATGGGCTCGCCGCCGCCGGCGTTCACCGTCACCCAGGAAGATGCGGGAAAACCCGTCACTCTTTCGGTGGGCCAGCGCCTTACCGTGCATCTGAGCGCCCAACTCGGCACCGGCTTTGGCTGGGCGGCCGCTTCGGATTCCACGCCGTTGCTGAAGTTCGAAAGTTCAAGTGCGCTTGGCTCCGCCACGATGCCGGGCGGTGCACAGACGCAGGAGCTGGTGTTTACCGCCACGGGCGCGGGCCAGGGTACGCTCAATCTCGAGTACCGCCAGCCTTGGGTAAAGAATACTCCGCCGAGCAAAACCTACTCGCTGTCGGTGACGGTCGCGCCTTAAACGGCAGTGGCGGGATGATGCGCCGCGTGCGGGACTGCGCTATGGTCGCGCGTCCGCGCGACGAGGAATCCAATGCCAAACGATCACCCGCTTGACCGGCTCTTCGCCACGATTGAGGCGCGAAGGTCGGCGGACCCCACCGCGTCCTACACGGCCAAGCTGTTGGCCGACGGCGTCGAACGCTGCGCCAAGAAGTTCGGCGAGGAAGCGGTAGAAACGGCGATTGCCGCCGTTGCCGGAAGGAGAGAGTCGACGATCGCCGAATCGGCCGATGCGCTCTATCATCTATTGGTTCTGTGGACGGCCTGCGGGATCGAACCCAACGACGTCTATGCCGCGCTCAAGGCGCGCGAAGCCCGCTCCGGCCTGGAGGAAAAGGCCTCGCGCGACGGGCACTAGGATGCGCGTTCTCATCACCCGCCCCGAGCAAGATGCGGGGAACTTTTCCGATCATCTGCGCCGGCGCGGCCATGAGGCGATTTCGGCACCGCTGTTGACCGTACGGGTTCACAACGGCGAGGCGCTTGCGCTTGACGGCGTGCTGGGTGTCCTCGTCACCAGCGCGAACGGTGTGCGCGCGCTGGCGCGGCTGAGCGAGCGGCGCGACCTGCCGGTTTTCGCTGTCGGTCCGCAGACGGCGCACGAGGCGCTCAGTGCCGGCTTCACGCGCGTCGAATCCTCGGATGGCGACGCCGTGGCGCTGGCAGAGGCGCTACCAAGATGGGTGCGGGCGGACGAAGGCACTCTGCTGCACGCTTCCGGTGCCGACGGCGCGGGGCGTCTGGAGGCATTGCTGTCCGCTAAGGGCTACGAGGTGCGCACGGTTGTTCTCTACGATGTCGTTGCAGCCACCGCCTTGCCGGAGGTGGCCGCCCGCGCGCTCCAAGATGGATCGCTCGACGCGGCCCTGTTCTTCTCGCCGCGCAGTGCCAGGGTCTTCAAAGACTGCACTTTGAAGGCTGGCCTCGTCGCAGCCTGCACGTGCCTCATCGCGGGTTGCATCAGCCGGGCCGCGGCGGACGCCCTTTCGCCGCTTTCCTTTAAGGAAATACGTGTGGCGGCGCGGCCCAATCAGGATGCGCTCTTGGCCAGCCTGGATTAGATTCGCGATCGGCAAAGACTGGAGCGGGAACATGGCGAAGTGGATCATTGGCGGAATAGTCGCCGTCCTCGTCCTAGCGTGTGGCATTTCGGAAGTCGTATTCTCCGAGCCGGAAATCCCTCGCGCTGTGTTAGAAGCGAAATACGCCTCGCCTCCATCAAAGTTTGTAGTATTAGCGGACGGCACACGCGTCCACTACCGTGACCGCGGCCCGCGCAACGCGCCAGTTCTGCTGCTATTGCATGGATTCTCGGGGACTCTGTTCGTCTGGGAACCGTGGTCGCGCGCTTTGTCTGATCGCTTACGCGTTGTCTCTCTGGACCTACCGGGTCACGGCCTAACTGGAGCGGTGCCTTCAGACGACTACTCGCAAAGCGCGATGGCAGAATGCGTAGAGGCTTTTGCCGACAAGCTGGGCATTACCAGGTTTGCGATCGCTGGAAACTCGATGGGCGGCGGTGTCGCGGCGCGGTTCGCAGAACTTCATCCCGACCGTGTCACGCACCTGATTCTTATCGATGCAGCGGGCGCCCGGACCGATACGCGCCCCCGGCTTCATCTGGCGTACATGGCCGCGTACACGCCGGTTGTGGACAAGATATTCCTGCACGGAGTCTTGGGCCGTCTTCCGGATCTCGCGCGCATGAAAGGGACGCCACGCGCTTTGCTAGCCCATTTCCGCCTGCCGGACGACACGTATGTCTGGGATCATGTGGGGGCGGTAAAAGCACCGACGCTTATTCTGTGGGGAAAAGACGACAATACGATCCCCCTGCCAGCGGCCCATGCGTGGCAGGGAGCGATCCCTGGTTCTCGGCTGATTGTGTATCCGGGTGCAGGACACGTCTCGATGGCCGATGAGCCTGTGAAATCGGCAGCGGATGTTCGCGCTTTTCTGGCCATGCCGGCCGCCTGATACACTTGACGAGCGGGCCAACAATCCCGTCATATTTCGCAAATGCAGCATGAAGCGGCCGCGAATGTGATTGACGCGCCCTCGGCCGGTCCGGGCCGCGAGGGGCCTTACAAGAATTATCTTTTGGGCGCGGCCTATGACGAGATGTTCGCGGCGGACGGGACGACACGTGCCCATTACGCGCAGCTCGAATCGAGACTGACCCGCCTTGCGCCGGAAGAACTTCATCGCCGCCAGCAGGCCTGCGAGCTTTCCTTCCTGCATCAAGGCATCACCTTCACCGTCTACAGCGACAAACAGGCGACCGAGCGCATCATTCCCACCGACCTGTTGCCGCGCATTGTCACGGCAGCCGAGTGGGGGCGCATCGAAGCCGGCTTGAAACAGCGCGTCCAGGCGCTCAACCATTTTCTGCGCGACATCTATGGCGACGGGCGCGTGCTGAAGGACGGCGTCATTCCGCGCTCGATGATCTACGGCTCGCGCCATTACCGCCGCGAGATGCGCGGACTGCAGGTGCCGCACGGCGCCTATGTCAACATCTGCGGCACCGATCTGGTGCGCCGCGAGGACGGCCAATTCGTCGTGCTGGAGGACAATCTGCGTGTGCCGTCCGGCGTCTCGTACATGCTCGCCAACCGCGACGTGGTGCGTCGCGCCTTCCCTAATTTGTTCCGGGCCATGGGCGTCGCGCCGATCGAGCAATATCCGCGCGAGCTGCTCGCTGCCTTGCGCGCACTGACGCCGTTCCAGCACGACGCCTCGATCGCCGTGTTGACGCCGGGCGTGTTCAACGCGGCGTATTTCGAGCATGCCTTCCTCGCGCGCCAGATGGGTGTCGAGCTGGTGGAGGGCCGCGATCTTCTGGTCAACGACAATGTCGTCTATACGCGCACGACCAGTGGGCTCAAACGCATCGACGTCATCTACCGCCGCATCGACGACGACTTTATCGATCCGCTCGCCTTCCGCGACGAATCCTCGCTCGGCGTGCCGGGTCTGTTCAACGCCTATCGTGCCGGCAGCGTGGTGATCGCCAATGCACTCGGCACCGGTGTCGCCGACGACAAGGCGGTCTATGCCTATGTGCCGCGCCTAATCCGCTATTACCTGTCGGAGGAGCCGATCCTCGACAGCGTGGAAACCTTCCTCTGCCGCGAACCGAAATCGCTCTCCCATGTGCTCGCCAATCTCGACAAGCTGGTGGTCAAGGCGGTCGGCGAATCGGGTGGCTACGACATGCTGGTCGGCCCGCACGCGAGCAAGGCCGAGCGCGAAATCTTCGCCGAGAAAATCAAAGCCGATCCCGAGAATTACATCGCCCAGCCGACCATCCAGCTTTCCACCGCGCCGACCTTCGTCGACGGCGCCGTGGAGGCACGCCATGTGGATCTCCGCCCGTTCATCCTGCACGGCGAGGAGACGGTAATCGTGCCCGGCGCGCTGACGCGCGTGGCGCTGAAGCGCGGCTCGCTGGTGGTCAATTCGAGCCAGGGCGGCGGGTCGAAAGATACATGGGTGTTGAGCAACTGATGTTAAGCCGCGTCGCCGACAGCATGTACTGGATGAGCCGCTATCTCGAGCGCGCCGAGCACACCGCACGGCTGCTCGCGGTCAAGCTCGAATCCATGATCGAACAGTCGCGCGAGGATGCCGATTCCTCCTGGTCGCGCGTGGTGGCCGCACTGGCGCCGGAAGAACGCGCGGCGGCGTCTTCCGACGCCTTCGCCATCACCCAGACTCTCGCCTTCGACCCCGCCAATCCGTCGTCGCTGCTCAGCTGCCTGCGCAACGCGCGCGACAATGCGCGCCAGGTGCGCGAGCAATTGTCGTTGGAGGTCTGGGAAAACCTCAATCGGCTTTACCTCAAGCTCCAGCCGATGACGATGGAGGCGATCTGGGTCCACCATCCGGCGCACCTGTTCCGCGAGGTGCTGCAGGATCTGCACACACTGGGCGGCGTCACCTATTCGACCTTGAGCCACGGTGAGGCTTGGCATTTTCTCGAACTCGGCCGCCATATCGAGCGCGCCCAGCTCACCAGCCGCCTGCTCGATCTGCATTTCGGCGCCGCGGCTTCCGTCATTGGCGAGACGCCGAAGTATTTTGACTGGCTGGTGCTGCTGAAATTCTGTTCGGCCTTCGAGCCCTATTGCAAGGCCTACACCGCGGCGATCAGGCCCGAGAAGATCGCGGAGTTTCTGCTGTTCGACGCCGAATTCCCGCACTCTGTGCGTTTCGCGGTTGAGCGGGTGTGCGCGGCCCTGCTGCACGTAGCGCCCGGCGCGCCGCCCAACCGCCGTGCCGCTGTCGAACGGTTGGCGGGGCGATTGAAGGCCTCCGTCGATTTCACCCAGATCGAGGAGTTGATGAGCGGCCCGATCGCGCCCTTCCTCGACGACATCAGCCGGCAATGCGAGCATATCCACGACGCCGTCTATGCTTCTTATATCGCGTATGGAGCGGAGACGGTTCTATGAGTGAGGCGCGCTGATGTTCTATTCCATCCGCCATGTGACGCGCTTTCGCTATTCGGCCACCGTTCGCGAAAGCGTGATGGAACTGCGCATGCAGCCGCGCTCGGAAGGCCCCCAGGCGCTGCGCTCGTTCCAGCTCAGCACCAATCCGCGCGCCCAGCTCTACGCCTATACCGATCACTTCGGAAACGCGGTCTATCATTTCAACGTCCTGCGCGCTCACGAGGAGTTGCGCATCGAGGCCCAGTCGGTGATCGAAATCTCGCACCGGGCGCCCTTGCCCGATGCGGTCGACGCACTCGAATGGGAACGCTACAACGCCTATAACCTGACCGACGATCATTTCGACCTGTTGGAGCCGTCGAGATTCTCCTTCGTGTCGCCCGCGCTGATCAGTTTCATGGCCGAGAAGGATCTGGAAAATCCGAAAGCCGATCCGCTCACGGCCTTGAAGCAATTAAACCGCGCGATCCACGACGCCTTCGGTTACGAGGTCGGCATCACCCAGGTCCATTCGCCGATCGATGACGCGCTCGCACAGCGGCGCGGCGTCTGCCAGGATTTCGCTCATGTGATGATCGCCATCGCGCGGCGCTGGGGCATCCCGGCGCGTTATGTCTCGGGCTATCTTCACCACGGCCCGCAACACCAGGACCGTTCGCAAGCGGACGCCACCCACGCTTGGGCGGAAACCTATCTGCCTTCGCTCGGCTGGGTGGGCTTCGATCCCACCAACGATGTGCTGGCGGGCGAACGCCACATCCGTGCGGCGATCGGGCGCGACTATGCCGATGTGCCGCCGACGCGGGGCACGTTCAAAGGGATCGCGGAAACCGAGCTTGCCATCGCAGTCGCGGTCGAACCGACCCAGGCGCCGATCCGCCACGAGGACTTTTTGCGCGTTGCCCGTCCGATGAGCTCGCCGCCGCCCACGCCCTCGATGCCCGAGCGGCTCTACCACCAGCAGCAACAACAGCAGCAGCAGTAATTCAGTTTCCGGCGAAAGCGGCGAGGCGCTCGGCGACGCGCGGCATTAGCTCGTTCCAGTCGCCGAATTTCGCCGGGCTGAGAACGCACGTCTTGCGATACCAGGGAAATTCGTCGGTGCCGAGCTGCGGCCAGGTACGCCCGGCGGTGAGAAACCACACTTCCGTGCCGATGGCGCCGGCGCAGGCAGCCGCTGCGGTGGGCGCCGAGATTACCAGATCAACGGCAGCGGACAGTGCGGCGCCGCCGTCGATGTCGTTGGTGAGATCGAGTCCTTCGATGGACTGGATATCAACACCATGCAGCGCGCAGGCGCGCTTAAGCTCGTCCTCGCATTTGCCGTACTGAAGATTGACGAAGCGTACGCCCGGCGTCTTGAGGATGGGGCCCCACAGGTCCAATGCGCCATAGTATTTCGCGCGTTTGGTATCGAGCATCATCGAGCGCCAGCAAATGCCGATATATGGTCCGGGACCGCCCGCCTGGAGGATTTCGCGGTACTGCGCGACGCGCTCCGGGTCCGGTTTCAGGAAGGCTTGATGGGGAAAGTCCTCCAGCCGCTTGCGCAACACGGCTAATGTGGAACCCATGCGCGTGAAGAAATCCGGCTCGCCTTTGTCGGTGGCGAAGGGGATAAAGCGCAGCTCCTTAGTGATTCCGGCGTCGAGCACAGCGCGGTCTTCGCAGCGGCCGACCTCGGCTTGTGGGAACGAGCGCCGGAACAGATCGACCAGTCTAGCATCGACCGCGATTTGCAGCTTGCCGCTTGCGCCCACCGCGCGTTGCAAGTCGGGCAGCGTGTTGGCGAACATGAACTCATCGCCGAGGCCCTGCTCGCCGACGACCAGGATGCGCTTGCCGTCCAGCGGCTCGCCTTGCCATGGCGCCGCCTTGGTCATGTGATGGACATAAGCGCGAAAGCGCTCATGGTTGCGAACTTCGTATTCCGCGAAACCTTCCTCCAGCCGGCCCATGCCGATCAAGCAGACGCTGCGCGAATGACGGCTCTCGATGCGCTCCGCCGGATCGTTCATGCGCTCGAGGCCTTGGTCATAGGCTTCGAGCGCCTCCCCGAGCCGGCCGAGATGCGACAAGGCGAAACCGAGATTGTGGTAGGGCCGCGCGAACTCGGGCTCGAGCCGGATCGCCTCGCGATAGAATATCAAGCTTTCCTCGGCGCGACCGCTCTCGGCGAGCACCGTGGCGACGGTATTCCACAAGATCGCTGCGGTCGGCATTCGGTAGATGGCGCCCCGCAGCGTCTCGATCGCGGTCGTGGGTTGGCCCGACTCGCCTTGGATGGTGCCCAGATTGTTGTAACCGAGCGGCGAATCCGGACAGGCGGCGATGTAGTGCTGAAACATCTTGCGCGCGCTGTCGCTCATCTTCAGATTCCAAGCGACCAGACCGAGATTGATCAGGAGCTCGGGATCCTCGGGATCGAGCTGGAAGGCGCGCTCGTAGGTGACAAGCGCCTTGTGCAGATGGCCCATCTTGTCGAGGACGATCGCCAGCACATGATAGGCCTTGGCGTTGGTTTCGTCGGCTTCCGTCGCCTTGAGCGCCAACTGACCGGCGCGCGGAATGTCGCCGCGCCGCCACGCCTTGATCGCCCTGAGCAAGAGTTTGCCGGACTTGCGCCGCGCCAGCTGCGCGTCGGCGTCTTCGGCGAGTTCTTCCAGCTTGGCCAGCGCCGCCAATTTGGCATCCATGCTGGCGAGCGAATTCAAGCTGGGGGCGGCGAAAACCTGCGCCATGTCCGGTGTCCCTCTTGGCGAATGGAAGTCATTATGACCCGTTCCATGCTTAATCCCTGGTGAACGCGTTCGTTCCCAATGCAAGCACTTTGTTAAGCAAAGAGGCCTAGGGTTGGCGCGTGCAGGACTTTTGACCGACACGGGAGTGAGCTTGATGCCGCTTAAGCTTTCGCTGAAGCCGGGCGAGAAATTTGTCGTCAACGGCGCCGTCCTGCAGAACGGCGAAAAGAAGACAAGCCTAGTCATCCAGAACAAGGCCTGCATCCTGCGCGAGAAGGACATCATGCAGCCGGAGGAAGCCACCACGCCGGCGCGGCACATCTATATGCCGATTATGATGATGTATTTGGACCCTGACGCCGGCGAAGATTACTACAACGATTTCGCGCTGCGCATGACCGAGTTCATGGGCGCTGTCCGCAACAATGCCGCGCTGGCTGCCTGCGTCGAGATCAACCGCGAGGTGGTGAGCGGGGAGTACTACAAGGCCTTGATGCTGTGCAGAAAGCTCTTTGAATTCGAACGGGAACGGTTGAACTATGACCCTGAAAGCTTATCAGAATACGCAGTTCATCACTGAAGATCCGCGCCAGACGGAATATCGGCTGTTCGGCCAGGTGACCGGCGCGCTGATCGATGCGCAAAAGACCGGCGTCAACGGCGGCTCGCTCGCAGAGACCATCGATTGGAACCGCCAGCTTTGGCGCACGCTCGCGGCGGACTGCCTCGACGACCGCAACCAATTACCGCAAGGCGTGCGGGCGCAGATCGTCTCGCTTTCGCTCTGGGTCTCAAAATACTCCAAGGAAGTGACGCGCAAAGGCGCTTCGCTCGATCCTTTGATCGACGTCAACCGCTCGATCATGCAAGGGCTTCAGGGCGCCGCCTAGATTTCCACGCCAGGGATTGAAGCGCAAAGGCCGGCCGCCAAGCCGGCCTTTCGTTTTTGCCGGGCGGCAAAAATTACCACTGCGGGGACTGACCGTCCTCGAAAATACACCAGCAAAAACAATAGATTATAAGATGAACGCGGCGCAGGCGCTTGGCACGCTCGTTGCTGATCCAGGTCCAGGTTCGCGCCCCGAACCGCGCAAAACGCCATCGACTGGCCAGAACGGAAATGGAGAACTGAGATGCTCAGCGTCAACACCAACACCGGCGCCATGATCGCGCTGGAATACCTCAATCAGACCCAGGGTCAGATGGCGCAGACCCAGAATGCCATCAACACCGGCCTGAAAGTGTCGTCCGCGAAGGACGACGGCGCCACCTACGCCATCGCCCAGAACATGCGCGGCGACGTCGCCGGCTATCAGGCAGTGACCGACAGCCTCAATCGCGGCATGTCCGCGGTCGATGTCGCCACGTCGGCCGGTCAGTCGATCTCCGACCTCTTGATCGAGATGAAGCAAAAGGCGCTTGCAGCGTCCGACGCCTCGATTGACACCAACAGCCGTCAGGCTCTGAATCAGGATTTCGTCGCCCTGCGCGACCAGATCACCACCATCGTGAAGAATGCCGTGTTCAATGGTTTCAACCTGATCGACGGCTCGACCACCAAGATCACGGCGCTGGCTTCGGCCGACGGTACGCGCCGCATTTCTGTCAGCGCGCTGACCATGTCTCTGACAGGCAACATCGTCACCATCGGATCGGCCGGCTCGATTTCGACGCTGGCTAACGCCTCGACGATGGTCAAGACGATCGAAACCTCGCTCACCAATGTGGATGCCGCCCTGGCGAAATTGTCCTCGGGCGCCAAGAAGTTCTCGATCCAGCTCCAGTTCACTCAGCAATTGTCCGACACGCTGAGCACGGGCATCGGTAACTTGGTCGACGCGGACATGGCCAAGGAAAGCGCGCTGCTGACTTCATTGCAGACCAAGCAGCAGCTCGGCGTCCAGGCCTTGTCGATCGCCAATCAGGCGCCTTCGACAATTCTATCGCTGTTCAGATAAGAACGTCCGGGCGAGCGGGGATAGGAGCGGCGCGGGGGCAACCTCGCGCCGTTCTCACGTCATGGGCAAAATCTGCCGCCCACCCGGCAATAATTGCCGCGCTCTCGGTAAATCGTGCCGGGCAAAATAGGCCGTGGAAGATTTTCGCGCGGAAGGTTTTTCCCCTCCGCGACGAACAAACCAGAGTGAAATCTTTCTTAAACTCTCCCGGCACGGCGATTGCCTTGGTGTTGGCGGGGCAAGAACACCCCTGAGCAAAACGCTCATGTCATCACGCCAGAACGGAGGCACCAATGCTTAGCGTCAACACCAACTCCGGCGCCATGGTTGCGCTGGAATACCTCAATCAGACTCAGGCTCAATTGGCGACGACCCAGAACGCCATCAGCACCGGCCTGAAGGTTTCGTCCGCGAAGGACGACGGCGCCACTTACGCCATCGCCCAGAACATGCGCGGTGACGTGGCCGGTTACGCGGCGGTCACCGACAGCCTCAACCGCGGCACGTCCGCGGTCGATGTCGCCATGTCCGGCGGCCAATCGATCTCCGACCTCTTGGTGGAGATGAAGCAGAAGGCGCTGGCAGCGTCCGACACCTCGCTCGACACCAACAGTCGTGCGGCCTTGAACCAGGATTTCATCGCCCTGCGCGACCAAATCACCACGATCGTGAAGAATGCCGTGTTCAACGGCTTCAACCTGATTGACGGCACGACCACCAAGATCACGGCGCTGGCTTCGGCCGACGGTTCGCGCCGCATTACGGTGAGCGCACAGACAATGTCCCTGGGCGGTTCCATTGTGACGGTCGCCGCGGCTGGCAGCGTTTCAACTCAGGCCGCCGCCTCGACGATGGTCACGACGATCGAAACCTCGCTGACCAATGTGGACGCGGCCCTGGCGAAACTTTCTTCGGGGGCGAAGAAGTTCTCGATCCAGGCGACGTTCACCCAGCAATTGTCCGATACGCTGAGCACCGGCATCGGCAACCTGGTCGACGCCAACATGGCCCAGGAAAGCGCGCTGTTGACTTCGTTGCAGACCAAGCAGCAGCTCGGCGTCCAGGCCCTGTCGATTGCCAATCAGGCGCCTTCGACGATCCTCTCGCTGTTCAGGTAAGCATCTCTCGAACGGCGGACGCGCACTGCGTCCGCCGTCGCTTTCCCGAATGGCGGGCGCCGTCTCGCACGGCCCTTTGCCCCGGGGCGTTGGTTTGGGGTTATAGAACAAGAAGCGGCGGGCGGAGGCGGGGCCTCCGTCCGCTGCCGCTTTACAGTTTCAGGATCTTCGCCATCGCGCCTACCACGCGTGCAACATCGTCTTCGTCCATGGAGGCGAAGAACGGCAAGCTGAGCGCATGCGCGTAGTAGCGATCAGCGCCAGGCAGTTCGGCATTACCGTAGCGTGAGGCGAAATAGCGCTGGCGGTGCAGCGGGAAATAATGAACCTGGCTGCCGATTCCTTCCTCGGCGAGACGGCGCATGAACTGGCCGCGCGTCAGGCCGAAGGACGCAAAATCGATCAGCACCGCATAAAGATGCAGCGCCGGCAGGCAGTTTCTCGGCCGTGCAACGGGCTTGAGACGCGGCGCATAGGGTGCCAGCAATTCGTCATAGGCCACTGCCAAGGCGCGCCGGCGCGCCAGAAAACGCTCGAGCTTGCCGAGCTGCGACAGGGCGAGCGCGCAATGGATGTCGCTGGCGCGCCAGTTGAAGCCAGGCTCCACCAGTTCGTAGTACCAGGGGTTGGCGCTGCCGTCGGTGTCGAAAGCATCATTGCCGCAAACGAATTCTCCCGCCTCGCGTGTCATGCCGTGATTGCGCGTGCGCCGCAGATGGGCGGCAACGTCGGGATCGTCTGTCGTCACGGCGCCGCCTTCGCCCATGGCGATGGCCTTGACCGGATGAAAAGAGAACACGCTCATGTCGCAGAAATCATTGGCGCCGATCACACAAGGCGTTCCATTTCGCGCGATATAGACCGTGCCCAGCGCATGGCAGGCGTCGTCGACGATCTTGAGGCCGGCGGACCGCGCCAGCTCGGCGATCTCTTCCAAGGCACCGCACTGACCGTTGAGATGGACGTTGAACACGGCGTCGGCGCGCCCGGCCCGCGCGATGGCATCGGCAAGGTCTTGCGGGCGCATCAATCCGCTCAAGGGATCGACGTCGGCGAAAACGATCTCGGCGCCGTTAAGATAAGGCGCGCTGGCGGTGGCGAGAAAGGTCAGCGACGGCACGATGACCTTTGCGCCGGGCCCCAGGCCGAGTGCGTGCGCCGCCATGTAGAGTGCGGCCGTCCCGCTGGAGCAAACGATTGCGTGCCCGGCCTTGACGGTCTCGGCGAACGCAGCCTCGAAACGGCCGACCACGGGTCCGGTCGTCAGCAGCTCGCCGCGCAACACCTGTGAGACCGCGTCGATGTCGTCTTGTTCGATGAGTTGGCGGCCGTAAGGCAGGAACGCCGCAGTCTGGGGCCGCTTCAGCGCTTGGACGCTCACGCAAATGCCTCAGTCAGCAGCTGTTGCAGGCCGCGCGCGTCGAGTTGCTCCGGATTGGAGTCGCTCGCATAGCTGAAGTCCTCGGCCACCGGCTTGGCGCCGCGGTTGATATACGCTTCGCGCGCTGCTGCGGCGAAGCTCGCCAGAACCACGTAGCGGTCGCCCAGTTCGATGGTCCAATGCGCATCGTCGGCAGGGATCATCGTCTCGTGCAGCTTCTCGCCCGGGCGAATGCCGACCACTTTGTGGACGAGCGCTGGCCCGATCAGCGCGGCGAGCCCGGTGATCGAGGTGGAGGGAATCTTGGGCACGAAAATCTCGCCGCCGTGGGTCAGCTCCATGCTCGAGAGCACGAAATTCACGCCCTGGGTGAGAGTGATCCAGAACCGCGTCATCCGCGGATCAGTGATCGGCAGTTCGCGCGCGCCGCCGTCGGTCAATTTCTTGAAGAACGGAATGACTGAGCCGCGCGAGCCCGCGACGTTGCCGTAGCGCACGACCGCGAAGCGCGTTCCGTCGGCACCGGCCAGATTGTTCGCGGCGACGAAAATCTTGTCGGAGGCGAGCTTGGAGGCACCATAGAGATTGACCGGATTGGCCGCCTTATCGGACGACAGCGCGATCACCTTGCGCACGTTGCGCCTAAGCGCCGCCGACACCACGTTCTCGGCCCCGAAGACGTTGGTACGGATGCATTCGAAGGGGTTGTATTCGGCGGTGGGAACCTGCTTCAGCGCGGCGGCATGGATGACGTAATCGACATCGCGCATCGCCATCTCGAGGCGGTCGCGGTCGCGCACGTCGCCGATGAAATAGCGCATGAACGGATACTGCTCCATCGGGAAGAGCTGTTGCATCTCGTATTGCTTGAGTTCATCGCGCGAAAAGATGACGAGGCGGCGCGGCTTGTAATGGTCGATCACCGTGCGCACGAAATGTTTTCCGAATGATCCGGTTCCCCCGGTGACCAAAACGGATTTATCGTTGAGGTCGAGCCATGGCTGGGTGAAGGTTCGTAGTGGGGTGGTTTGAGGCTCGACGACGTCGTCGTCGAGGTCACGCGCTAGATAAATCTTCTTCGCCCGCTGAGCCATGGCACCCGCCTAGATTTTGCGGAAATCATGGTTACAGAAATTGGTTACCGGTCCCTCAATTTGCCTTGG